>VYKX01000050.1_pt1 | contig 39626 bp, 37 predicted proteins | sample 5114471 | NCBI WGS metagenome assembly VYKX01 (sample SAMN12291785, study PRJNA351875) | freshwater metagenome | isolation source: freshwater lake | place: USA: Michigan, Gull Lake | collected 2013-08-08
GACCGCGGCGGGATCGAGCCGCCCCGCCGCCGCCTCCTCCGCGAGCCGCCGGGCCGCGGCGGCGATCTCCGCCCGGCCGCCATAGCTGAGCGCCACGACGAGATCCATCGCGCCGTTCGCGCGGGTGACCTCCTCCGCGTGCTCGACCAGCTGCACGATGTCGGCCGACAGGCGGGACCGGTCGCCGATCACCCGCAGGCGCGTGTTGTTGCGGTGGAGTTCGGCGATCTCGCTGCGCAGATAGAGGCGCAGCAGCTGCATCAGATCCGCGATCTCGTCCGGCGGACGGCGCCAGTTCTCGGACGAGAAGCTGAACAGCGTCAGGCACTTCACGCCGATGTCGCGGGCCGCCTCGCAGGTCCGGCGCACCGCCTCCACGCCGCGCCGGTGGCCCATCGTGCGCGGAAGGCCGCGGGCCTTCGCCCACCGGCCGTTGCCGTCCATGATGATGGCGACGTGCCGCGGCGGCGGCGGCACGAACGCGGACGGCCCGGTCATCGGGATCAGACCTGCATGATCTCTTTTTCTTTGGTCGCCAGCAGTTCATCGACCTTCTTGATGTGCTGGTCGGTGGCCTGCTGGATCTTCTCGGAGAGCGTCTTATGCTCGTCCTGGGAGATCGCGCCGTCCTTCTCCGCCTTCTTCAGCCCGTCCATCCCGTCGCGACGGACGTTGCGGACCGCGACGCGGGCGTGTTCGGCGTATTTGGCGGCGACCTTGCTCAGTTCCTTGCGCCGGTCCTGGGTCAGTTCCGGCAGCGGGACGCGGATGGTGCCGCCCTCGGTCTGCGGGTTGAGGCCGAGGCCGCTGTCCCGGATGGCCTTCTCGGTCGCCTTGGCCAGACCCCGGTCCCACACCGTGACCGTGAGGAGGCGGGGCTCGGGCACGCTGATCGTTCCCACCTGGTTGAGCGGGAGGGTGCTGCCGTAGGCGTCGACCGTGATCGGCTCCAGAAGGCTGGCCGACGCGCGACCGGTCCTAAGGCCGCCGAGTTCCTTGCGCAGCGCCTCGACGGCGCCGTCCATCCGGCGCGCGAGGGCATCGATGTCCGTGCCGGCCACGCTTCAGACCTCCTCGGTGATCAGGGTGAAACGACCGCGGCCCGCCACCACTTCGGCGAACGCGCCTTCGGTGTGGATGGAGAAGACGGCGATCGGGATCTTGTTCTCCCGCGCAAGCGAGATGGCGGACGCGTCCATGACCTGGAGGTCGTTGGATAGCACCTCGAGATAGGCGAGGCGCTCGTAGCGCCGGGCCGTCGGGATCTTCACAGGGTCGGAATCATAGACGCCGTCGACCTTGGTTCCCTTCAGGAGCAGGTCGCAGCCCATCTCCGACGCCCGCAGCGCGGCGGCCGTGTCGGTCGTGAAGAAGGGGTTGCCGGTGCCGGCGGCGAAGATCACCACCCGGCCCTTCTCCATGTGCCGAACGGCACGGCGGCGGATGTAGGGTTCGCAGACCGACGACATCGGGATGGCCGACTGGACGCGGGTGTGGATGCCCACCGCCTCGAGCGCGGACTGCATGGCGAGCGAGTTCATCACCGTCGCCAGCATGCCCATGTAGTCCGCGGTCGCCCGTTCGATGCCGGCGGCCGCGGCGGAGATGCCGCGGAAGATGTTCCCGCCGCCGATCACGAGGCAGACCTCCGCGCCCGTGTCCCGGACCGCACGGACGTCGCGGGCGACCCGGGCCAGGACCTCGGGGTCGAGGCCGTAGCCCCGGTCGCCCATGAGGGCCTCGCCCGAAATCTTCAGCAGGACGCGCCGGTATCGGGCGCGGTTGGCCGCGGTTTCGGACGGGACCGTCATCACGGTTCTCCTCGCGTCGTCCTCAGCGGGTCAGCTGAGCGACCTCGGCGGCGAAGTCGGACTGCTCCTTCTCGATGCCCTCGCCCAGCTGGTACCGGGCGAAGGCCGTCACCGCGACGGGGACGCCGAGATCCTTGGCCGCCTTCGCGACGATGGCGCTCACCTTGCTCTCGCCGTCGACGACGTACAACTGCTCCAGCAGCACCACTTCCTCGTAGTACTTCCGGATACGCCCCTCGACCATCTTCTCGATGATCGCCTCGGGCTTGCCGCTCGCACGCGCCTGTTCGGACAGCACGTCGCGCTCGCGCGCCAGCTTGGCCGGATCGACGTCGGCGATCGTCAGCGCCTCCGGCCGGGCGGCCGCGACGTGCATGGCGATCTGCTTGCCGAGTTCGAGCAGCTTTGCCGTGTCGGCCGTGCTCTCGATCGCGACCAGGACGCCGATCTTGCCGAGGTTCGGCGCGAGGGCGGAGTGCATGTAGGTCGCGACGATCCCCGAACCGACCGTCAGGCGGACCGCCCGGCGCAGGTTCATGTTCTCGCCGATGGTGGCGATCAGGTGCGTCAGCTCCTCGGCCACCGTGCGGCCGGTGCCGGGGAAGGCCGCCGCCTTGATCGCCTCGACGTCGCTGCCGACGTCGAGCGCGATGCGCCCGATCGCCGCCGCCGCCGCCTGGAACGTCTCGTTCCGGGCGACGAAGTCGGTCTCGGCGTTCAGCTCGACGAGCGCGCCGGCCGTCCCGGACGAGGCGGCGGCCACGAGGCCCTCCGCCGCGACCCGGCTCGACTTCTTCGCGGCCGCGGCGAGGCCCTTCTTGCGGAGCCAGTCGACCGCCGCCTCCATGTCGGCCGCCGTCTCGGTGAGCGCGCGCTTGCAGTCCATCATGCCGGCGCCGGTCTTTTCGCGGAGCTCCTTGACGAGCGCGCTGGTGACTTCGGCCATGGGACGACCCCTCAAAGTGATGACGATCGGGATGCCGGACGGTCAGGCCGTCGCGGCGACGGGAGCGGCGGCAGGCTCCGCGTCGGGCTCGACCTCGGGCAGCGCCTCGACCGGGGCCTCCTCCTGCGCGCCGACGTCGACGCCGGACGCCTGGAGCTCGGCCTGCAGACCGTCGAGGACGGCGGCCGAGATCAGGTCGCAGTAGAGGTCGATCGCGCGCAGCGCGTCGTCGTTGCCCGGGATCGGATAGGCGATGCCGTCGGGATCGGAATTGCTGTCGACCACCGCGATCACCGGGATGCCGAGCTTGTTGGCCTCCTGGACCGCGATGTCCTCCTTGTTGGTGTCGATGATGAACAGGACGTCCGGCAGGCCGCCCATGTCCTTGATGCCGCCCAGCGTCAGCTCCAGCTTGTCGCGCTCGCGCGTCAGGTCCAGGAGCTCCTTCTTGGTCAGCGCGGTCTGCAGCTCGTCGACCCGCTCGCTCATCTCCTTGAGGCGGCGGATCGACTGCGACACGGTCTTCCAGTTCGTCAGCATGCCGCCGAGCCAGCGGTGGTTGACGTAGTACTGGCCGCAGCGCTGCGCCGCGACGGCGACCTTCTCCTGCGCCTGACGCTTGGTGCCGACGAACAGCACGCGCCCGCCCCCGGCGACGACGGTGCGGACCGCCGTCATGGCCTGGTGGAGCATCGGAACGGTCTGTTCGAGGTTGATGACGTGCACGCCGTTCCGGACGCCGAAGATGTAGGGCTTCATCTTCGGGTTCCAGCGACGGGTGTGGTGACCGAAGTGGACGCCGGCCTCGAGGAGCTGACGCATCGTGAAAGTGGGCATGACCATCGGAACTGTTCCTTTTCCGGTTCGACCTCCGCGGGACACGCCCGACCACCCCGAGGGGAGGGACGGACACCGGAGCGGACCGGGGACAAGCCGACGGTCCGCAAGCCCGCGTGTGGATTTGCGACGGCGCTTAACTAGTCGGTCGGTCCGGCTTTGGCAAGGTCGATCCGCGCCGCCGGAAGCCGTCGGCGCGGCAACGGCCTCAGAGTTCCTGCACCTCGACGACGCCGGGGATCGCCTTGATCGCCGCCCTTGCCTTCGCGGTCAGCGCGAAGCGTTCCGGCAGCATGATCTCCGCCTCCCGGTAGCGGTCGAGTTCGATGACAACGTGGATCGGCCGGTTCCCGCGCCCGAAGTGCCCGAGCGCGGTCCTGAGGTGCGGGATCGGTGCCGGATCGCGCACCACGACGCGAAGGCCCTCCGCCGCCGTCGCCACCATCTCGTCCAGATGCCGCACCTCGTTTCCGGTGAGGCGGAACCCCTCCCCGTTCACCTGCATGTCGACCGTCAGCATCACGGCGTTGCCGTTCTCGAGGAACTGGCGGCTCTGGGCCAGCGTCTCGGAGAACAGCATCACCTCGAACACGCCGGTGGCGTCGGACAGCTGGACGAAGGCGAAGCGGTTGCCGGTGCGGGAGTTGCGCTCCTGCCGGGCGATGACGATGCCGGCCATCTTGAAGCGCGTCGGCTTGCCGGTGCCGATCCGCGCCGGAAGGTCGCCCGCCCGGACCACGCCCATGCGCGCCATCGGCCGGGCATAGCCGTCGAGCGGATGGGCCGAGAGATAGAAGCCGATCGCGTCGAACTCGTGCCGCAGGCGCTCCAGCGGCTCCCAGTCCGGCACGTCCGGCAGGGCCGGGGCGCGTAACGTGCCGCCGGTCGCGGGACCGCCGAACAGGCTCACCTGTCCGCTCTCGCGCTCCTCGGTCATGGCGTGGGCGTTGCGGACCAGCATCTCCACCGCCGCATGGACCTGCCGGCGGTTGCGCACGAGGCCGTCGAACGCCCCCGCGCAGGCGAGGTTCTCAAGCATCTTTTTATTCACCGCCCGCACGTCCAGCCGCCGGGACAGGTCCATCAGGTCCTTGAAGGGGCCGTTCGCCATCCGCTCGGCCACGAGCGACCGCATCGCCTGCTCGCCCACGCCCTTCACCGCGGCCAGCGCATAGCGGATCGCCCGCTCGCCGCCCGGCAGCTCCTCCACCGAGAAGATCGGCGCCGAACGGTTCACGTCCGGCGGCAGCAGCGTGACCTTGAGCCGGGCGAGTTCCTGGCGGTGCAGGTTCAGCCGGTCCGTGTTGCCCATGTCGAGGGTCATGGTCGCGGCCATGAACTCGACCGGGAAGTTCGCCTTGAGGTAGGCGGTCTGGTAGGCGACCTGCGCGTAGGCCGCAGCATGGCCCTTGTTGAAGCCGTAGCCGGCGAACTTGGCCGCCTGATCGAAGATCTCCCGCGCGACCGCCTCGTCGATGCCGCGGCCGATGCAGCCGTCGACGAACTTGCCGCGCTCCTTGTCCATTTCCTCCTTGATCTTCTTGCCCATGGCGCGGCGCAGCAGGTCGGCGCCGCCCAGCGTGTAGCCGGCGAGCTTCTGCGCGATCATCATGACGTCCTCCTGGTACGTCATGACGCCGAAGGTCTCGGCGAGGATGGGCTCCAGTTCCGGGTGGATGTACTTGGGCTGCTGCTCCCCGTGCTTGCACGCGATGTAGGTGGGGATCGAGTCCATCGGCCCCGGACGGTAGAGGGCGACGAGCGCGATCAGATCCTCGATCCGGTCGGGGCGCATCTTGCGCAGGAGATCGCGCATGCCCGAGCTTTCCAGCTGGAACACGCCCGAACTCTCGCCGCGGGCCAGCATGCGGTAGGTGTCGGCATTCCCGAAGTCCTGGTTGGCGACGTCGATGCTAACCCCGCGGGCGCGGATCAGATCCTGGCTCTTGGCGATGACGGTCAGCGTCTTCAGCCCCAGGAAGTCGAACTTCACCAGTCCCGCGTTCTCCACGTACTTCATGTTGTACTGGGTGACCGGCATGTTCGATCCGGGGTCACGGTAGATCGGCACCAGCTCGTCCAGCGGCCGGTCGCCGATCACCACGCCCGCGGCGTGGGTGGAGGCGTGGCGGTAGAGCCCCTCCAGCCGCAGCGCGATGCCGATCAGCCGGCCGATCGTCTCGTCCGTGTCGCGCATCTGCTGCAGCAGCGGCTCGCTGTCGATGGCCTGCTGCAGCGTGACCGGGTTCGCCGGGTTGTTGGGAATCAGCTTGGTGATCCGGTCCACCACCGGATAGGGCAACTGCATCACCCGCCCCACGTCGCGCACGACAGCCCGCGCCTGGAGCTTTCCGAAGGTGATGATCTGGGCGACGCGGTCCTTGCCATACTTGTCCTGAACGTAGCGGATGACCTCGTCGCGCCGCTCCTGGCAGAAGTCGATGTCGAAGTCCGGCATCGACACGCGCTCGGGGTTCAGGAACCGCTCGAACACGAGGCGGAAGCGCAGGGGATCGAGCGAGGTGATGTCCATCGCCCAGGCGACGATGGAGGTGGCGCCCGAGCCGCGGACGCCGACCGGGATGTCGTTGCGCCGCGTCCACTTCATGAAGTCCGAGACGATCAGGAAGTAGCCCGGGAACTTCATCTTGATGATGACGCCCAGCTCGTAGCGCAGCCGGTCCCAGTAGGGCTTCTCGCGCTCGCTCTCCGGCTCGGGTGGCCGGCCGGGGAAGATCTGGGTGTCGAGCTTGAGGCGGAGCCCCTCCTCCGCCTGCGCCGTCAGCTCGTCGTCCTCGTTGCGGCCGCTCTCGCACGGGAAGGCGGGCAGGATGGGATTGATCTTCTTCAAGAGGAACGAGCAGCGCCGGGCGATGACGACCGTGTTGTCCACCGCCTCCGGCAGGTCGGCGAACAGGTCCCGCATCGCCTGCGGACCCTTGAACCAATGGTGGCTCGTGACCTTCCGCCGGTCGGTCTCGGTCAGGTAGCGCCCCTCGGCGATGCACAAAAGCGCGTCGTGCGCCTCGTGCATCGCGGCGTCGGCGAAGAAGCAGTCGTTGGTGGCGACCAGCGGCACGTCGTGGGCATGGGCGAGGTCGACGAGGTCGTCCTCGATCCGGTCCTCCAGCGCCCCGATCTCGCCTTCCGGATGGCGCTGGATCTCCATGTAGAGGCGATCGCCGAAGGCGGCCTTGAGACGCAGGAGGAGGTCCTCGGCCGCCGGCTTCTGGGCGGCCAGAAGCAGCCGCCCCACACCGCCGCCGATCCCGCCGGTGAGCGCGATCAGCCCGTCGGCCAGCGCCAGGACCTCGGGATAGGTGACCTGGGGCGGAAGGCCGGGCTCGGTCTCCATGAAGGATTTGGAGACGAGCTTCATCAGGTTCCGCCAGCCGCCCGCGTCCTTCGCGATCAGGACCAGCTGGTCGGGCGAGGGGACCTTGGGGTCCTGGGTCCGCGCGGCCGACTCGATCCGTCCGACGGACAGCACGCAGCCCAGGATCGGCTGTATGCCGTCGTCGAGCGCCGCGGACGAAAACTCGAGCGCGCCGAACAGGTTGCCGGTGTCGGTGACGGCCACCGCCGGCATCCCGTGCTTGCGGCAGAGCTTGAGCAGGTCCTTCGGCTTGATCGCCCCTTCGGAGAGCGAATAGGCCGAATGGACGCGCAGATGCACGAAGCCGGGCGATTCCATCGAAGACCCTCGGGCGGCGGGACGCCCGTCAATATGGACGACCCGCCGCCAGGGGCAACGCGTCCGCCGTTACGCCAGCGTCTCGCGGAAGAAGGCGACCGTCCGCTCCCAGGCGAGGCGGGCGGCGTCCGGCGCATAGCGGGCGCCGCCGGTGTCGTTGTGGAAGGCGTGGTTGACGCCCTCGTACATGTGCATCGTGTGGCGCTTGCCGGCCGCCTTCAGCGCGTCCAGCCAGGGCGCCATGGAATTGTTGATCCGCTCGTCGAGGCTCGCGAGGTGGACCAGCAGCGGTGCCTGGACCTGCGGCGCCGTCGCGGGAGCGGGCGCGACGCCGTAGAAGACGACGCCGCCCGCCAGATCGGGGGCGCGGGTCGAGAGCACCGACACCACGCCGCCGCCCCAGCAGAAGCCGACCGCGCCGACCTTGCCGTTCGACGCCGGGTGGGCCTTCAGCGCCGCCAGCACGGCCGACGCGTCCGCCTGGACCTCGTCCGGCTTCAGCTGGGTGAACATCTCGCGCGCCCGGTCCTCGTCGGTGGGCGTGCCGCCCTGACGGCTGAGGAAGTCGACGCCGTAGGCGACGAAGCCGGCCTTGGCGACCCGGCGGGTCACATCGCGGATGTGCGGGGTGAGGCCGCGGTTCTCGTGGATCACCATGACGGCGCCGCGGCGCTCGGTCACGCCCGCCGGGCGCACCAGATAGCCGTTGATGGCGCCGGCCGGGCCGGGGACGGTCAAGGTTTCGGCGACGAGACCGGGATCGTTCTCCGGCACCGTCTGGGCGATGGCGTAGTTGCTCTCCAGGAGCGGCAGGACGGCCGCCGCCGCGGCAGCGCTTCCGGTCAGCGCCGTCAGCCGGTCGAGGAACACCCGCCGGGGCAGCGGCGCGTGGGTGAACTCGTCGTAGAGCTTGATGATCCGCGGATCGATCTGCATCGCGATGCCTCCCTGGAGAATTCGTCAGGGAAGTAAGTCGGATGTCCGCGCCCGGAGGCCTCACAAGATCGTGAGGATACGTTCAGCCCCGCCCCTGCTCGACGATCCGGCCGTCCCGCATCTCGAGCACCCGGTCCATGCGGCCGGCGAGTTCGAGATTGTGGGTCGCCACCAATGCGCCGAAGTCGCCGCCGCGGACGAGCGCCGCCAGCATCGCGAAGACGTCGTCCGCCGTCCGGTGGTCGAGGTTGCCCGTCGGCTCGTCCGCCACGAGGAGCCGCGGGCCGTTGGCGAGCGCGCGGGCGATGGCGGTGCGCTGCTGCTCGCCGCCCGACAGCCGCGCCGGGCGATGGGTGAGACGCTGAGCGAGACCGACGCGGGCCAGGAGCGCTTCCGCCCGTTCGCGGGCGTGGCGCCCGGGAACGCCGGCGATCATCTGCGGCAGGGCCACGTTTTCCAGCGCCGAGAACTCGGGCAGGAGATGGTGGAACTGGTAGACGAAACCGATGGCCCGACGCCGGAGCGCGGTGCGGTCCCCGTCCGACAGGCGTGACGCGTCCTCGCCGTCCACCGTCACCGTGCCGCCGTCGGGGCGCTCCAGCAGCCCCGCGAGATGCAGGAGCGTGGACTTGCCCGCACCCGACGGGCCGACGAGGCCGACGAGTTCGCCGGGGGCCACCGACAGCGTCACGCCGCGCAACACCTCCAGCCGTTCGTTCGCCTGCCGGTAGGTCCGCACCACGTCGCGCATCGCGAGCATGGTGCGCGGGATCGCCTCACTCATAGCGAAGCGCCTCCACCGGATCGAGCCGGGCCGCCCGCCACGCGGGGTAGATCGTGGCGGCGAACGACAGGCCGAGCGCCATGAGCGTCACCTGCGCCACCTCCATCCACTCGATCTTCGCCGGCAGGCGCGAGAGGAAATAGATCTCGGCCGAGAACAGCTCGGTCCCCGTGAGGCCCTGGAGCGCCTGCCGGATGCTCTCGATGTTGAGGGCGAAGCTGACGCCGAGGATGAGGCCGGCGATGGTGCCGATCACGCCGACCGACGCGCCCGCGAGGAAGAAGATGCGCATCACCATGCCGCGCGTGGCGCCCATGGTGCGCAGGATCGCGATGTCGCGCCCCTTGTCCTTCACCAGCATGATCAGGCTGGAGATGATGTTGAACGCCGCCACCATGATGATCAGCGACAAGATCAGGAACATCACGTTCCGCTCGACCTGCAACGCATTGAAGAAGCTGGAATTGACCTGCTGCCAGTCGACGGTCCGGAACTGCGGACCCGTCGCCGCCGCGATCATCGAGCGGAAGGCGCGGATGTCGGTCGGATCGGCGACGAACACCTCCAGGCCCGTCGCCTCGTCCTCCATCCGGAAGAAGGCCTGCGCCGTCTCCAGCGGAACGAAGACGAAGTTGTTGTCGTATTCGTACATGCCCACGTCGAACACGGCGCCGATGCGGAAGGCCTTCAGCCGGGGCGCGGTCCCGAAGGCCGTGGGCGTCCCGCGGGGGCTGACCAGCGTCATCTGGTCGCCCACGAGCAGGCCGAGACGCTGGGCCATGCGGATGCCGATCGCGATGTCGTCGCCGCCGAAGGCCCGCGCGTCGCCCTGCACGATCCGGCCCGCCATGACCGGCCGGCGGGCGAAATCCTCGGGCCGGGTCCCGCGGACGACGGCGCCGGAGGCCGCACCGCGGACCGAGACGAGCGCCTGCCCCTCGATCATCGGGGCCACCGCGGTGACGCCCGGCACCCGCGCGATGCGTGCCGAGACGTCGTCCCAGCCGGTGATCGGCCCGCCCGCCGCCGCATAGACGTTCACGTGACCGTTGAGGCCCAGGATCCGGCCGAGGAGTTCGGCCCGGAAGCCGTTCATGACCGACATCACGATGATCAGCGTCGCGACGCCGAGCGCGATCCCGAGCAGCGAGAACATCGCGATGACGGAGATGAAGCCCTCCTGCCGGCGGGCGCGGAGGTAGCGCATCGCCACCATCCGCTCGAAGGCGGAGAAGATCATGGGGTCCTCGTCATGACGCGTCGGGTGCGTCCTACGACGCGCCCGTGGCAGGATCGGGGCAACCGGCGCGGACGGCGGCTCGCCGTCAGGCGGAAAGCCGCGCGACGGCGTCCTCGGGCGTCAGCTCGACCCGCTCGCCCGTGGCGCGGCGCTTCAGTTCCACGAGCCCGGACTTCAGCCCGCGGGGGCCGACCATCAGCTGCCAGGGCAGGCCGATCAGGTCCATGTCCGCGAACTTCACGCCCGGGCGCTGGTCGCGGTCGTCGTAGAGGACCTCGACGCCCTTCGCCCGCAGCTGGGCGTAGAGCGCCTCGCACGCCCGGTCGCAATCGCCGTCGCCCGCCTTCAGGTTGATCAGCCCCACCTTGAACGGCGCCACCGGGTCCGGCCAGATGATGCCGTTCTCGTCGTGGCTCGCCTCGATGATGGCGGCCGGCAGGCGGGAGACGCCGATGCCGTAGGACCCCATCTCCAGCGTCACGATCTCCCCGTCCGGCCCGGTGACGGTCGCGTTCAGCGGCTTCGAGTACTTGGTGCCGAAATAGAAGATGTGCCCGATCTCGATGCCGCGGCGGGTGACGAGGTCGGCCGCCGGCACCGGGCACTTGGCCGGGTCGTGCATCTCCTCGGTCGCGGCGTAGAGCGCCGTGTACTTGTCGAAGAAGGGGGCCAGATCGTCGTCGTAGCCCACGCCCTGGGCCAGGACGTCCGTCTCCAGCCAGTCCTTGTGGCAGAACACCTGGCTCTCGCCGGTGTCGGCCAGGATGATGAACTCGTGGCTGAGGTCGCCGCCGATGGGGCCGGTGTCGGCCCGCATCGGGATGGCCTTCATCCCCATCCGCGCGAAGGTGCGCAGATAGGCGAGGAACATCTGCCGGTAGGAATGTCGCGCGGCCTCGGGCGTGAGGTCGAAGGAGTAGTTGTCCTTCATGAGGAACTCGCGCCCGCGCATCACGCCGAACCGCGGACGCACCTCGTCCCGGAACTTCCACTGGATGTGATAGAGCTGCTTGGGCAGGTCCCGGTACGACTTGATCTCGTTGCGCAGGATGATGGTGATCATCTCTTCGTTCGTCGGGCCGTAGAGCATCTCGCGCTCGTGCCGGTCCTTCAGGCGGAGCATCTCCTTGCCGTAGTCGTCGTAGCGGCCGCTCTCGCGCCAGATCTCGGCCGGCTGGATCGTGGGCATCAGGAGTTCCTGGGCGCCCGCCGCGTCCTGCTCCTCCCGCACGATCTGCTCGATCTTCCGCAGCACGCGGTGGCCCAGCGGCAGCCACGCGTATATGCCGGCGGCCTGCTGGCGGATCATCCCGGCGCGCAGCATGAAGCGGTGCGAGACGATCTGCGCCTCGGCGGGATTTTCCTTGAGCGTGGGCAGGAAGTATTTCGTGAGCCGCATGGCACCGGTCCGGACGTTCGGCGGAAGGCGCGGAACTCTAGACAGAGCGCCCTGCCCTGTCCATCGGCCCGGATCGGCTCAGCGCGGGCGCCGGTTGCAAAGGAGCTGCAGTTCCCCCCGGGCCGCCCCGCCGACGTCGCGGCCGTTGAGCAGCACACGATCGCCGATCACCTCGACCCGGGCGGCGGCGACGTTGCCGACGCCGAGGCCCGAGCCCGCCGGCAGGCCGATCCGGTCCGCGATGTCGGCGGTGATGTCGAAGGTGATCGGGAAATCCTGCGCCATGGCACCGGCTGATCCGGGCAGGTCGGCCGGCGCCACGGCACGGCCCTGCGTGTCGACGCCGGGACGATAGGTCACGTCGGCGTCCGGCACGTGTCGCTCCAGCACCTGGCAGGCACGCGGATCGACGACGAGGAGCCCGCGACCGTCGCCGAACTGCGCCGCCGCCGCAGAGGCCACCAGCGCGAGTGCCGCGGCCCCGCCCATCGCACGGTAAAGGATCATCGTCGGCTCCGTCCTGCCCGTCCGGATGGATATGACACGGACGGGGGGTCGGCGGAAAGCGGTGCCCAGGACGGATTGCAACCGCCAGCCCATGCAAAATTCGCGTGACTGCCTTCAGGCGAGCACGTATCGTCCGATCCGCACGAAAAAGAACCGCGCCAGTGACGGCGCGGCCTGAGTTTAGGGAGGAATCGCCACCAGGCGTCGATCGGAGGGATCAACCCTCCAACCAAGAGGGATTGTGATCCCCGTACGCGACGAGGCAAGCCCCCACACGGAGGCTTGCCCTTTTTTTTGATCGTCGGACCGGTGGTTGCACAGCTCGGATGCGGTTGACCCCGTTCGCGCATCGCTTTGCACAGGAACCGATCAGTATCCGTTGAAACCATTCTGCTTGGCGACGATCCATGGCGGATCCAGCCGGGCGACGCGGACGGCGACGGGGCAATCCGGGTGATGCGCGCCGGGCAGATAGCCAAGGCTCATCAGGAACTCGCCCACGATTTCGCCGCCGGTGAACCGGAACGTCCGCTTGAACAGGGCCATCCATGCCGCCTTGGGCAGGGGGTGATGCGCGTCCAGCCAGGCGGCGAAGCCGCCGTGGCTCGCCCGCAGGCCCTGCACGGTGCGGGCGTTTGCGATCGCCGCCTCGACCTTCAGCCGGTTGCGGATGATGGCGGGATCGGCCAGGAGGCGGGCCACGTCGTCGGGACCGTAGGCGGCCACGCGGTCCACGTCCCAGCCGTCGAAAGCGGCGGCGAAACCCTCGCGCTTCTTCAAGATGGTCAGCCAGGAGAGGCCCGCCTGGTTGATCTCGAGCATCAGCCGCTCGAACAGCACGCGCTCGTCGCGGGCCGGAACGCCGTACTCGCCGTCGTGATAGGGGCCGTGCCAGGGATGGCCGGGTGCGGCGGCGCAATAGCCGGTCAGCCCGCTCACCGGAACGGCCCCCCTTCGCGCGCCATCTCGCGGAACGAGATCAGCCCGCTCTCGGCCACGAGCCAGATGGCCGCGGTGATGACGAGCGCGAGGACCGACGTGATCGCGAACTTGAGCAGGAGCCGCGGCCTCGCCGGCGCGCTCGTCGCCATGCCGGGCTCGACCTCGGCGGGCGCGCGGGCACCCCAGGGCAGGACCGCGAACAGCACGGTCCACCAGACGGTGAAGTAGATGGCGATGGTGGTGACCCAGTGCATGTCAGGTCTGCTCCAGCTCGACCAGCGTGCCGCAGAAGTCCTTGGGATGCAGGAACAGCACGGGCCGGTCGTGGGCGCCGATCCGCGGCTCCCCGTCGCCCAGCACGCGCGCGCCCGACGCCGTGAGCCGGTCGCGCGCGGCCAGGATGTCGTCGACCTCGTAGCAGACGTGGTGGATGCCGCCGGACGGGTTCTGCTCCAGGAACCGCGCGATCGGCGACGCCGCCCCGAGCGGCTCCAGGAGTTCGATTTTCGTGTTCGGCAGTTCGATGAACACGACCGTGACCCCGTGCGCCGGCAGCGCCAGCGGAGCCGACACGGCCGCACCCAGCGTCCCCGCATAGAGCGCGGACGCCTTGGCGAGATCGGGCACCGCGATCGCGACATGGTTCAGGCGGCCGATCATGGACGTCGCTCCCCCGGGCGGATGGTGACCCGGGATATAGCGTGCCCGCCCCGCCCTGTCAGTGCGGCCGACCGCGCACCTAGACGCGCACGAGGTGGACCTCGGTCAGCGGCTTCTTGCCGTGGCTCGCCATCAGCCGGCGGCGGACGGCGATGCGCGCCGCGTTCGACACGGCCTCGTCGTTCGTCCGGTCGCCGGCCGACATGCCCTCGATCGCGGTCCTGAGCGCGCCTTCGAGGTCGTCGATGATCGCCTGCGACTGCGGGTCGCCGTCGGACAGCCCCATCAGCGCGACCTTCGGATCGGCGATCAGCCGGCCCCGCCCGTCCAGCACAAGCGTCGCCACTGCGGCCCCGTTGTGCAGCATCCGGACCCGGTTCTTGAGGCTCTGCCCGCCCTCGCGCACGAGGCGGTTGCCGTCGAGCGCGAGCCGCCCGTGGACCACCTGCCCCACCACCTCGGCCGGACCGGGGACGAGGCGCAGGATGGACCCGTTCTCCGGCAGCGCCACGTCGGGAACCTGACAGTCCCGCGCGATCCGGGCGTGCTCCATCATGTGCCGGTCCTCCCCATGGACCGGGATCGACAGCTTCGGCCGCACCAGCTGGTAGAGGCGGGTCAGCTCGTCGCGCGCCGGATGGCCCGAGACGTGGACGAAGGCGTCGTGGCTCGTCACCACCTCGCAGCCGAGCTTGATCAGCGCGTTCTGCACCCGCCCGATCGACCGCTCGTTCCCCGGGATCTCGCGGGAGGAGAAGACGACCGTGTCCCCCTCCTCCAGCACGATCTCCGGATGGTCGTCGTTGGCGATGCGGGCCAGCGCGGACCGCGGCTCCCCCTGGCTTCCGGTGCAGACGAGGACGACCTTGTCCCGCGGCAGATAGGCCGCCTCGGCGTCGTTGAGGAAGCGGGGGACGTCCTTCAGATAGCCCGTCGCCTTGGCCGCGTCGTGGATGCGCCACAGCGACCGGCCGACCAGCGCCACGTCGCGCCCGTTCGCCCGGGCGGCGTGGGCGATCGACTGGACGCGGGCGAGATTGGTCGCGAAGCAGGTGACGACGATGCGGTTGCGGTAGCGGCCGAAGAGCTGGGTCATGCTCTCGTGGACCGCGGCCTCAGACCCCGCCGTACCCTCCACCAGCGCGTTGGTGCTGTCGCAGACCATCGCGTCCACGCCCTCGCGCCCGATGGCGGCGAGGCGGTCCTCGTCGGCCACCGCGCCGATCAGGGGGGCCGGGTCCAGCTTCCAGTCGCCGGTGTGGAGGATCGTCCCCGCCTTCGTGCGGATCGCCAGCGCGCTCGGCTCCGGCACCGAGTGCGTCATGGTCACGAACTCGAGGTCGAACGGACCGACCGAGAAGCGGCCGCCCAGCGGGATCTCGTTGATCGGCAGCCGGTTCTGGAGTCCCCGGTCGGCGACCTTGGCCCGCAGCACGGCCGCGGTGAAGGGCGTGCACCAGACGGGGCACTTCAGTTCGGGCCAGAGATAGGCGACGGCGCCCAGATGGTCCTCGTGGGCGTGGGTGATGACGAGGCCCGCGAGCCGGTCCCGCCGGTCGCGGATGAAGGTCGGGTCCGGCATCAGGATGTCGATGCCGGGGGTGGTGTCGTCCCCGAAGGTGATCCCGAGGTCGACCATCAACCACTGGCCCGCGTGGCCGTAGAGGCTGAGGTTCATGCCGATCTCCCCCGCCCCGCCGAGCGGCAGGAAGAGGATCTCGTCGGGTCCGGGGGTGTTCGTCTCGCGTGTCTTTTCGGTCACTGGGTTCCGTTCCGGCCGGGCCGGTTCCTTGCGTGGATGAGGAGAAGCCCCCGCATGGTGATCTCAGCGTCGTAACGGTGGATCAGCGGTGTGGCTTCGGCGAAGACGCGGCCGAGGCCGCCAGTTGCGATGACCGTGACGGTCGGTGTGCCGGTGGGCGAGAGCTCCGCCGCGATGCGCGTCAGGAGCCCCTCGATCATGCTGGTGTAGCCCCAGAACATGCCCGACTCCATGGCACCGACGGTGCTCTTCCCGATGACCCGGGCGGGTCGGCGGATGTCCACCTTGGGCAGCTGCGAGGCGACGCGGTGGAGCGCGTCGAGCGCCAGCGTCGGCCCCGGGGCGATGACCCCGCCGGCGAAGTTCCCGTCGGCGTCGACGATGTCGAACGTGGTGCCCGTGCCGATGTCGACGATCACCAGCGGCGGCGGATGCACGGCGACCGCGCCGACGGCGTTGGCGATGCGGTCCGCGCCGGCCTCGCGCGGATTGTCGATCTTCACCTGCAGGCCGGGGTCGACGTCCGGGTCCTTCACCTTTATCGGCGTGCAGCCGAAATGATCCTCGCACAGCCGCACGAGATGCGGGGTCGCGGCGGGCACAACGCTGGACAGGATGGCGGCGTCGACGTCGGCGGCGGCCAGACCCTTCATCCCCATCAGCGCCATGAGCCATACGGCATATTCGTCCGACGTGCGGCGGGCATCGGTCGAGATGCGCCAGGAGCCGCGCTTGGTCTCGCCCTCGAAAACGGCGAAGACCACGTTCGTGTTGCCGGCATCGATCGCGAGAAGCATGCCGTCATCCTCCCGTACGGAAGAACACGTCGCCGGCGCCGATCGTCCGCCGGCCGCCGACGGCGTCGAGGATCAGCGCGCCCGACGGGTCGAGATCGACGAAGATGCCGTCGAGCGAGGCGTCAGGCAGACGGACCGTGATCGGATCGCCCACACCGCGGGCGCGTGCCAGCCACGCCGCGCGAAGCGGACCGAACCCGCCGTCCCGCCAGCGCCCGTACCACCGCTCGATCCCCCGGGCGACCGCGGCGAGGACCGTCGCCAGGTCGGCCGTCGCGCCATGGTCGGCGAGACAGGTGGCGGGATAGGCCGCCTCGGGCGGGGATGCGGCCACATTCACTCCGATGCCGACCACGAGGGCCGGACGGGCCTCGCCCGGCGTCTCCGCCGTCTCCAGAAGGATGCCCGAGACCTTGCGCCCCTCGACGAGCACGTCGTTGGGCCATTTCAGATCCGTCCGCACCCCGGCCGGGAGGATCTCCGCCGCCGCGTCGTGCACCGCGAGCGCCGCGGCGAAGGAGAGCTGCGCCGCCTCGCCGGGCGGCGCGTCCGGACGCAGCACGGCGGACAGGAAGAGATTGCCCGGCGGCGAGTGCCAGCCCCGGCCCCGCCGGCCCCGTCCGGCCGTTTGCGTGCGGGCCCAGACGAGCGTGCCCTCGGGCGCGCCTTCGGCGGCGAGCGCATGCGCGACCCCGTTCGTGCTGTCGACCGTGTCGAGCGCGACGAGCCGGAAGAACCGCGGCAGGGGCGTCGCCGCGGCCTCGTTCATCGTGCGAGGAGCGATGTCGCGGCCGTGGCCGCCCCGGCCAGGATGGGCGTCTGGAACACGATGAACAGCACCGTGAAGAGCGTCGTCCCCGCGAGGACCGCGGTGGCCCCCATGCCGATCGGCCGGTCGAGCGGCACCGCCGGTTCGTCGAAATACATGAGCTTGACGATCCGGAGATAGTAGAAGGCGGAGACGACGCTGCTCAGCACGCCCAGCACCGCCAGCACGTAGAGCCCGGCCTCGATGGCGCCGAGGAAGACGTAGAGCTTGGAGAAGAAGCCGGCGAGCGGGGGGATGCCGGCCATGGAGAACATGAAGACCGCCATCGCGAGCGCCAGCAGCGGATGGGTCCGCGACAGGCCCTTCAGGTCCGCGATGTCCTCGACCGACCTTCCGTCCTTCTGCATGCAGAGCACGATCGTGAAGCTTCCGACCGTCATGAACAGATAGACGGCCATGTAGATCATCACGCCCTGCACGCCGTTCTCGTTGCCGGCGGCGAGACCGACGAGCGCGTAGCCGACGTTGCCGATGGAGCTGTAGGCCATCAGCCGCTTGATGTTCGTCTGGCCGATGGCGGCGAAGGCGCCGAGCAGCATGGAGCCCAGCGCCGTGACCCACACGATCTGCTGCCACTGGTGGGCGAGGCCGCCGAAGGGCTCGGTCAGGACACGGATGAACAGCGCGACCGCGGCGATCTTGGGTGCGGCGGCGAAGAAGGTCGTCACCGGCGTCGGCGCGCCCTCGTAGACGTCCGGCGTCCACATGTGGAAGGGCACGGCCGAGATCTTGAAGGCGATGCCGGCGGCCACGAAGACGAGGCCGACGACGAGGCCCACCGACGGCACCGCACCGTGGCCGAACAGGCCGGCGAGGCCGTCGAACGAGGTCGTCCCCGCGAAGCCGTAGACCAGCGACATGCCGTAGAGCAGCATGCCCGACGACAGCGCGCCGAGGACGAAGTACTTCAGCCCGGCCTCGCTGGAGCGCGCGTGGTCGCGCCGGAAGGCGGCGAGCACATAGAGCGCGAGGCTCTGGGTCTCCAGCCCGACATAGACCGCGACGAGGTCGTTGGCGGAGACCATCATCAGCATGCCGAGCGTGGCGAACAGGATCAGGACCGGATACTCGAACCGGTCGATCTGCTCGCGCTCGAGATGGTCCATCGCGACGATCAGCGAGAGCGCGGAGCCGATCAGCACCAGGACCTTCATGAAGGCGGCGAAGCGATCGGCGACGAACTGGCCGTTGAAGGTGACGGTGCGGTCGGCGCCCGCGCCGAGGACGAGCGCCGCTGTCACCAGCAGCACCACGACCGAGAGGACCGAGACGAGACGGGTCGACCCCTCCCCGCGGAACACGCCGACCATCAGCAGCGTCATCGCCGAGCAGGCGAGGAAGATCTCCGGAAGCGCCGGAAGAAGGCTCGGAACGGTCATGGTCGGCCCCCTGCCTCAGCGCGAGGCGACGACCGTCGCGGCCCCGTCGGCCAGCGCGGTCTGGTAGTTGCGGATGAGGTGCTCCACCGCCGGCCCGAAGACGTCGAGGACCGGTTGCGGGTAGATGCCGAGCCAGAGGACCAGGACGACGATCGGCGCGAAGACGGCGACCTCGCGCGGGCTGAGGTCCAGGAGGTCCCGCAGGTCCGCCTTCGTCAGCTTGCCGAAGATGATCCGGCGATAGAGGAAGAGCATGTAGGCCGCGCCGAGGATGATGCCGAGGGTGGCCAGCAGCGCCACCCAGGTGTTCGCCTGGAACGCGCCCATCAGCACGAGGAACTCGCCGACGAAGCCGCTGGTGCCCGGAAGCCCGACCGAAGCGAGCATCATGAACATGAATATGACGGCGTAGCGCGGCATGTTCGAGACGAGGCCGCCGTAGCGCGCGATCTCGCGCGTGTGCAGCCGGTCGTAGACCACGCCGACGCACAAGAACAGCGCGCCCGAGACGAGCCCGTGGGAGATCATCTGGAACAGCGCGCCCTCGATCCCCTGCTGCGTCATGGTGAACAGGCCGATGGTCACGAAGCCCATGTGGGCGACCGACGAATAGGCGATGAGCTTCTTCATGTCCTCCTGGGCCAACGCCACGAGCGACGTGTAGAGGATCGCCACCACCGACAGGACGTAGACGAGCGGCGTCAGCGCCTCGGTCGCCTCGGGGAACATCGGGATCGAGAAGCGGAGGAAGCCGTAGCCCCCCATCTTCAGGAGCACGCCCGCCAGGATCACGGACCCGGCCGTCGGCGCCTCGACGTGCGCGTCGGGAAGCCAGGTGTGGACGGGCCACATCGGCACCTTGACGGCGAAGGAGGCGAAGAAGGCGAGCCAGAGCCACGTCTGCATCGCGACCGGGAACCGGGTCTCGGCGAGGATGCGCGGCACGTCGGTCGTGCCGGCCATGTAGCCCATCGCGAGGATGGCCAGCAGCATCAGCACCGAGCCGAGAAGCGTGTAGAGGAAGAACTTGAAGGCGGCATAGACCCGTCGCCCGCCGCCCCAGACCCCGATGATGATGAACATCGGGATCAGCACGCCCTCGAAGAAGATGTAGAAGAGGACGAGATCCAGCGCACAGAACATGCCGACCATCATGGTCTCGAGGACCAGGAAGGCGATCATGTACTCCTTCACACGGGTCTGCACGGCCTCCCAACTCGCGAGGATGCAGATCGGCGTCAGGAACGTCGACAAGAGGACGAAGAGCACCGAAATGCCGTCGACGCCCATGTGGTAGCTGATCCCGAACGCCGGGATCCACTCCACCGTCTCCTGAAGCTGGAAGCCCGGGTTCCGCGCGTCGAACGCGCCGAGGACGAAGAGCGACACGCCGAAGGTGAGCAGCGACGTCCAGAGCGCGATCCAGCGCGCGTTGCGCGCCTCCGTCTCCGGATCCGAACGCAGGAACAGGAGGAAGAGCACGCCGACGAGCGGCAGGAAGGTCGTGATCGTCATCACAGGCCAAGCGGACATGTCGTTCGGTTCCCGTCTTCCGCCGGTCTCAGTGCACGAGCCAGAACCAGGCGACCAGCGCGACCGCGCCGAGCACCATGGCGAACGCGTAGTGATAGACGTAGCCGGTCTGCAGACGCACCGACCGGGCCGCCGCCTCCCGCGTCAGCGCCGCCAGCCCGTCGGGACCGAAGGCGTCGATCACCGCGCCGTCGCCCTTCTTCCAGAGCTCGAACCCGAGCCAGCGCGCCGGCCGCACGAACACGGCGTCGTAGAGCTGGTCGAAATACCAGCGATTGTAGAAGAAGGCGTGCAGCGGGGCGAACTGGGCCTGGATGCGGGCGGGCATCTCGGGCCGGAGCCGGTACATCCAGTAGGCCGTACCGATGCCCGCCAGCGCCACGACCAGCGGCGCCCAGGGCACCCAGAACGGTACGTGGTGCGCCGCCTCGACCGTGTCGTTCTCGGGAAGGACGAAGATCGCCTTACCCCAGAACTCGTGGCTGTGGTAGCCGACGAAGCTTCCGTAGAAGACCGCCCCCGCCAGGACCGAGCCCACCGCCAGCACGACGAGTGGGCCGAGCATGATCCACGGGCTCTCGTGCACGTGGGCGACCGTGGCGGCGTCCGCGCGCGGCGCACCGTCGAAGGTCATGATCAGCAGCCGCCAGGAATAGAAGGCGGTCAGGAAGGCGGCGACGATGCCGAGCCAGAAGGCCAGCGTGCCGAACCAGGTGTGGTCCGCGTAGGCAGCCTCGAGGATGATGTCCTTGGAATAGAAGCCGGCGAAGCCGAACAGGCCGGGGATGCCGATGCCGGCCAGCGCCAGGCTGCCGACGACCATCAGCCAATAGGTGATCTTGATCTTGTCGGCGAGGCCGCCCATCCGGCGCATGTCCTGCTCGCCCGACATGGCGTGGATGACCGAGCCCGCGCCCAGGAACAGCAGCGCCTTGAAGAAGGCGTGGGTCATCAGATGAAAGATCGCCGCCGAATAGGCCGAGACGCCGAGCGCGAAGAACATGTAGCCGAGCTGCGACATCGTCGAATAGGCGATGACGCGCTTGATGTCGAACTGGGTTAAGCCGATCGTCGCCGCCACGAAGGCGGTGAGCGCGCCGACCACCGTCACCACCATCAGCGCCGTCGGCGCGAACTCGAAGATCGGCGACAGCCGCGCGACCATGAACACGCCCGCCGTGACCATGGTGGCCGCATGGATGAGGGCGGAGACCGGGGTCGGTCCCTCCATCGCGTCGGGCAGCCAGGTGTGCAGGCCGAGCTGCGCCGACTTGCCCATGGCCCCCATGAACAGCAGCAGGCAGGCGATGGTGAGCGCGTGGCCCTCGAACCAGAGGAAGGCGATGGTCGTCTGCGCCTGCGCCGGGGCGGCGGCGAAGATCGTGTCGAACTCGACCGAGCCGAAGATCAGGAAGATCGCGAAGATGCCGAGCGCGAAGCCGAAATCGCCGACCCGGTTCACCAGGAAGGCCTTCATGGCCGCGTTGTTGGCCGACGGCTTCTCGTACCAGAAGTTGATCAGCAGATAGGAGGCGACGCCGACCCCCTCCCAGCCGAAGTACATCTGGACGAGGTTGTCAGACGTCACCAGCATCAGCATGAAGAAGGTGAAGAGGCTGAGGTAGGCGAAGAACCGCGGCTGGTGCCGGTCGTGGTGCATGTACCCGATCGAGTACAGATGGACCATCGCCGACACGCCGTTCACCACGACCAGCATGATCGCGGTCAGGGTGTCGACCCGCAGCGCCCAGGAGACCTCGAGCGCGCCGCTGTCGATCCAGGTGAAGAGTTCGACCGTGCGCGGCTGGTGCTGGAACGCCACCTGCCAGAACAGCACGCAGGAGACGAGCGCCGCGACCACGACCGCGGTGCAGGTGACGACGTGGGCGCCCCGGTCGCCGATGAGGCGCCCGAAGAAGCCCGCGATGAAGGCCGCCGCGAGCGGCAGGAAGACGGCAGCGATTTCCATGGCGGCGGCGTCAGCCCTTCATCAGGTTGATGTCTTCGACCGCGATCGTGCCGCGGTTGCGGAAGTAGATGACGAGGATCGCGAGGCCGATCGCCGCCTCGGCCGCCGCGACCGTCAGCACGAAGAGCGCGAACACCTGCCCGACCAGATCGCCCAGATGGACCGAGAAGGCGACGAGGTTGATGTTCACCGCCAGCAGGATGAGCTCGACCGACATCAGGATGACGATCACGTTCTTCCGGTTCAGGAAGATCCCGAAGACGCCGAGCGTGAACAGGACCGCCGCGACGGCGAGATAGTGGCCGAGGCCGATCTCCAACATGTCAGACGCCCTCCCCGGTCGGCACCTTGCGGACGGCGACCACCTCCTCGCGCGGACGCGACACCTGACGCGCGACCGACTGGCGCCGAACACCCGCCCGGGACCGCAGCGTCAGGACGATCGCGCCGATCATGGCGATCAGCAGCACGATGCCCGCCGCCTGGAACAGGTAGACGAAGTCCGTGTAGATGAGCCGTCCGAGCGCCTCGGTGTTGGAGACGCCCTCCGCGGGCGGCACCGGCGCCAGCGCATTGCCCGAAGCACCGGGCGCGGACGACCAGGCGCCGAAGGCGACGAGCAGTTCGGCAATGAGGATGACGCCGACCAGAAGCCCGACGGGCAGGTGGTTCATCACCTGCCCCCGGAGTTCCGCGAAGTCGATGTCCAGCATCATCACCACGAACAAGAACAGCACCGCGACCGCGCCGACGTAGACGATGACCAGGATCATCGCCACGAACTCGGCCCCGATCAGCAGGAACAGCCCCGCCGCGTTGAAGAAGCAGAGGATCAGGAACAGGACCGAATGGACCGGGTTCCGGGACACGATCACCATGACCGCCGACGCGATCATGACGACCGAAAAGAGATAGAATGCGAGGGCGTGGACGATCATTCTCGGTCAGGCCCGGGCCTGCGAGGGCCCTCGTTGAACGGATCTAAACGGGGCACGGCCGCGGCCGTGGGCGATGCGCCCAAGACCGCGTGCGCGGGATGGCTTTTACCGGTACGGGGCATCTGCCGCAAGGTTGGCGGCGAGGAGCGGCTCCCAGCGGTCGCCGTTCGCGAGAAGCTTCTCCTTGTTGTAGAAGAGCTCTTCCCGCGTCTCCGTCGTGAACTCGAAGTTCGGCCCCTCGACGATGGCGTCCACCGGGCAGGCCTCCTGACAGAGGCCGCAGTAGATGCACTTCGTCATGTCGATGTCGTAGCGGGTCGTGCGCCGGCTCCCGTCCTCGCGCGGCTCGGCCTCGATCGTGATGGCCAGCGCCGGGCAGACCGCCTCGCAGAGCTTGCAGGCGATGCAGCGCTCCTCGCCGTTGGGATAGCGGCGCAAGGCGTGCTCGCCGCGGAACCGCGGGCTCAGCGGGGTCTTCTCGTGCGGGTAGTTGATGGTGGCGCGCGGCTTGAACATGTAGCTGAACGTCAGCCCCATGCCCGAAACGAGCTCCGCGAGGAAGAAGCTCCGCGCCGTACGGTCGAGAAACGCCATTCCGGTCACTCCAGCGGCGGTCGCGAGGTCGCCCCGGGGGGTGACGCGCGTGCGCCGCAACATGTCACGGCAACCAATCAAAGGCAACGAGCACGCCCGCCGTCCCCACCACGTAGAGGAGCGAGAAGGGCAAGAACACCTTCCAGCCGAGCCGCATGAGCTGGTCGTAGCGATAGCGCGGCACCGTCGCGCGGACCCAGATGAAGCAGAACAGGACCATCGCGATCTTCAGCGCGAACCAGATGACGCCGGGGATCCAGTTGAGCGGCGGGATGTCCAGCGGCGGGAGCCAGCCACCCAGGAACAGGATGACGGTCATCGCGCTCATCAAGATCATGTTCGCGTATTCGCCCAGGAAGAACAGGGCGAAGGTCATGGAGGAGTATTCGACGTTGAACCCGCCCGAAAGCTCCGACTCGCCCTCCGGCAGGTCGAAGGGCGCGCGGTTCGTCTCGGCCAGCGCCGACACGAAGAACACCACGAACATCGGGAAGAGCGGGATCGCGAACCAGATCGTCTTCTGCGCCTCGACGATCTTCGACAGGTTCAGCGAGCCCACGCAGAGCAGCACGGTGATGATGACGAGGCCGATCGAGACCTCGTAGGAGACCATCTGCGCGGCAGAGCGGAGCCCGCCGAGGAACGCGTACTTCGAGTTCGACGCCCAGCCGGCGATGATGATGCCGTAGACGCCCAGCGAGCTGATCGCGAAGAGATAGAGGATGCCGACGTTGATGTCCGCCAGCACCCAGCCGGCCTGGAACGGGATCACCGCCCAGGCGACGAGCGCCAGGAGGAAGGTCAGCATCGGCGCCGCGACGAACAGAAGGCGGTTCGCGCCGGACGGGATGATGGTCTCCTTGCCGAGCAGCTTGATGCCGTCGGCCAGCGGCTGCAACAGACCGAAGGGACCGACGACGTTCGGTCCCTGCCGGAGCTGCATCGCCGCCAGAACCTTGCGTTCGGCGTAGGTGAGATAGGCCACCGCCACCAGCAACGGCAGGATGATGGCGACGATCTGCAGGACGATGACGACCGTCGGGATCGCGAAGCCGCTCCAGAACCCCATCGTCGTCACTCCGCCGCCATCTCGACCGGCCGCTTGCCGGCGAGCAGTTCGTCCGTGCAGCGGGCCATGGTGACGGAGGCGCGGCTGATCGGATCGGTCATGTAGTAGTTCGCGATCGGCGAGACGAAGGCGGCCGCATCGACCGCACCCTCCGCGCCGAAGGGCGCCCAGGCGGCGGGCACGAGGCGGTCGACGGCCTGGAAGACCGCGCTCGCCTCGCCCAGCCGACGGCGGAGCTGCTGGAGTGTGTCGTAGGGAAGCCTCAAGCCCAGCACCTCGGAGAGCGCCCGCACGATCTTCCAGTCCTCACGCGCCTCGCCCACCGGGAAGGAAGCCATGCGGGCGTGCTGCGCCCGGCCCTCGGTGTTGACGTAGGTCGCGTTCTTCTCGGTGTAGGCGGCCCCCGGCAGGATCACGTCCGCCCGGTGGGCGCCGCGGTCGCCGTGGTGGCCCTGATAGATCACGAAGGCCTTGCCGAGCTTCTCGGCCGGGATCTCGTCGGCGCCGAGCAGATAGACCACCTCGACGTCGCCCGAGATGCATCCGTCGAGAATGACGTGGAGGTCGCGGCCGCCGGGACCGGGCACGAACCCGACCTCGAGCGCGCCGACACGGCCGGCGGCGGTGTGCAGCAGGTTGAAGCCGTTCCAGTCCTCGCGGACCATCGCGAAGGTCTCGGCCACCTTGCGGGCGAGGCCGTGGACCGCGAGCCCGTCGGGCCGCGCCACGGCGCCGGAACCGAGGATCAGCATCGGGGTCTTCGCCGCGCGCAGCACCTCGGCGAACGGGTGTGACCCGTCGGCCAGCGCCGCGAGCGCCGCCGGATCGGCGCCGAGACGGGTCGTCGGATAGGTGTCGTCGCGCGCCTCGCCGATCACCCCGACCTTGAGGCCGCCCAGAAGATGGCGCTTGCGGATGCGGGCGTTGACGAGCGGCGCCTCCCAGCGCGGATGGGTGCCGACGAGAAGGATCACGTCGGCCTTCTCGATGCCGGCGATGCCGGAATTGAAACGCCAGCCGACCGAGGCCGCGACGTCGAACCGCGCCCCGTCCTGCCGGCAGTCGAGGTTGGCCGAGCCGAGCGCGCCCATCAGGTCCTTCAGCGCCAGCGTCGCCTCGGCGTCGACGAGATCGCCGGCGATCGCCGCCACCTTCGCACCGTCCACCCCTTCGAGGCGGGCGCGGATCGCGTTGAACGCCTCGGCCCAGGTGACCGGGCGCAACTTGCCGTCGATCCGGACGTAGGGCCGGTCGAGCCGCTGGCGCTTGAGACCGTCGTAGGCGTAGCGCGACTTGTCGGCCAGCCACTCCTCGTTCACGTCCTCGTTCAGCCGCGGCTCGATCCGGAGCACCTCGGCCCCGCGGCTGTCGATGCGGATGTTCGAGCCGACGGCGTCGAGCACGTCGACGCTCTCGGTCTTGCGCAGTTCCCACGGCCGCGCGGTGAAGGCGTAGGGCTTGTGGGTCAGCGCCCCGACCGGGCAGACGTCGGCGAGATTGCCGGACAGTTCCGAGGCGATGCCCTTCTCGATGAAGTTCGTCACCTCCATGTGCTCGCCGCGGCCCACGGCTCCGAGCTCGGGAACGCCCGCGATCTCGTCCATGAAGCGGATGCAGCGGGTGCAGTGGATGCACCGGGTCATGATCGTCTTGATCAGCGGACCCATGTTCTTGTCCTTCACCGCGCGCTTGGCCTCGGTGTAGCGACCGCGGTCGAACCCGTAGGCCATCGCCTGGTCCTGCAGGTCGCACTCCCCGCCCTGGTCGCAGATCGGACAGTCGAGCGGATGGTTGATCAGCAGGAACTCCATCACCCCGCGGCGCGCCTTGTGCACCGTCTCGGTGTTGGTGCGGATCACCATCCCGTCGCCCGCCGGCATCGCGCAGGACGCGATCGGCTTCGGCGCCTTCTCCATCTCGACGAGGCACATGCGGCAGTTGGCCGGGACCGACAGGCGCTCGTGGTAGCAGAACCGCGGCACCTCGATGCCCAGCTGCTCGCACGCCTGCAGCACGGAGGTGCCGGGCGCCACCTCGATTTCCAGCCCGTCGATGGTCAGCTTCGGCATCGGTCAATCCACGGGGAAGTGCGGGTTCGACGGAAACCAGTCGAACGCGCGGATCTGGTCGAGCGTGTAGGGGCAGGTCTCGGGCAGGTCGGCGAGGGCGAGGCCGTCGTCGGCGAGATCGACGGAGGCCTCGAGGCGACCGTATCGATGGGCGCGCTCCGTGAACTGCTCCATCCGCGCCGCGAGAGCAGGGTTCGACTCGCTCCGGTTGATGAGGGCGATCCGAAACCGACGGACTTCCTTCGTCCAATGGTTCCTGGGATCCCGTGCCGGCGAGTGCTCGAGCTTGAGCAGGTGCTGGATGATCCGGGACATGAGCGAGACGATCGCGTGCGCCTGTTCCCGTCCCAAGCTCTCGATCTCCTCAGCGACATTCGCCCAGTCGATCGCGTTCGACCCGCCCTGCGCAGCCTCGCTGCGCAGGGCGGAGGCCTGCTGCATCGCCCAGGCGTAGACGTCCGTATCGTAGAGGGACCGGGTGTCCACGGGTTCGAGCCTCACTCCGCCGCGAGTTTCTGGGTGCGGTAGCCGATGAGCCGCTTCTCCACCTCCGGCCGGAAGTGGCGGAACAGGCCCTGGATCGGCCAGGCCGCCGCGTCGCCGTGGGCGCAGATCGTGTGGCCCTCGATCTCCTTCGACACCTCGAGGAGCATGTCGATCTCCTCCACGCGCGCCTCGCCGCGGGCCATGCGGTCCATCATGCGCATCATCCAGCCCGTGCCCTCGCGGCACGGCGTGCACTGCCCGCAGCTCTCGTGGGCGTAGAACCGCGCGAGCCGCGCAATCGCCTTCACGAGGTCGGTCGACTTGTCCATGACGATGATGGCCGCCGTGCCGAGGCCGGAACGGACCTCCCGCAGGCTGTCGAAATCCATCAGGACCGTGTCGCAGATCTCGCGCGGGAGCATCGGCGTCGACGAGCCGCCGGGGATCACCGCCAGCAGGTTGTCCCACCCGCCGCGCACGCCGCCGGCGTGCTTCTCGATGATCTCCTTCAGCGGGATGCCCATCTCCTCTTCCACGTTGCACGGATTGTTCACGTGCCCGGAGATGCAGAAGACCTTGGTCCCGCTGTTCTTCGGCCGGCCGAGGCCGGCGAACCACGACGCGCCGCGGCGCAGGATGGTCGGGACGACCGCGATCGTCTCGACGTTGTTGACGGTGGTCGGGCAGGAGTAGAGGCCGGCCTGGGCCGGGAACGGCGGCTTGTTGCGCGGCTGGCCCTTCTTGCCCTCCAGCGATTCGATCAGCGCCGTCTCCTCGCCGCAGATGTAGGCGCCGGCGCCGCGGTGCAGATAGACATCGATGTCGAAGCCCGACCCGCAGACGTTCTTCCCCACCAGGCCCGCCTCGTACGCCTCGTCGATCGCCCGCTGGACGTTCGACGCCTCATGGTAGAACTCGCCGCGGATGTAGATGTAGACCGCGGTGGCGTTCATCGCGAACCCCGCGATCACGCAGCCCTCGACCAGCTTGTGCGGGTCGTGGCGCATGATGTCCCGGTCCTTGCAGGTGCCGGGCTCGCCCTCGTCGGCGTTGACGACGAGGTAGGCCGGGCGACCGGGCGGGCGCTCCTTGGGCATGAAGGACCATTTCAGGCCCGTTGCGAAGCCGGCGCCGCCGCGCCCGCGGAGCCCTGAGTCCTTCACCATCGTGATGATGGCGTCGCGGCCGAGCGCCAGCAGCTCCTTCGTCCCGTCCCAGTCGCCACGCGCACGGGCGGCGTCCAGGAAGGGGCTCTCCCAGCCGTAGAGGTTCGTGAAGATCCGGTCCTCGTCGCGCAGCATTCCCTGCTCCCTCAGCGACCCGTCTTCGGGGCGATCCCGGCCGTCTCGGCCCTGTCCAGCAACGTCGTCGGCCCGGGGGCCGGCATGGAGGTGCGGCGCCCGGTCTGCGATCCGGGCGTCGGCCGATCGCCCCGCGCGAGCGCGTCGATGATCGCCTCGGTCCGCGGGCCGTCCAGGTCCTCGTAGTAGTCGTCGCCCACCTGCATCATCGGCGCGTTGACGCAGGCGCCGAGGCACTCGACCTCGATCACGGTGAACTTCCCGTCCGCCGTCGTCTCGCCGAGATGGATGCCGAGCTTGCGCTCGCAGGCCGCCACGATCTCGTCCGAACCGCGCAGCCAGCAGGGCGTGGTCGTGCAGATCTGCACGAAATGCTCGCCGACGGGCTTCAGGTTGAACATCGTGTAGAAGGTCGCGACCTCGTAGACCCGGATGCGCGGCATGCCCAGCATCTCGGCGACGTGGTCCATCGCGGCGCGCGGCAGCCAGTTGCCGGACTGGCGCTGGGCGATGTCGAGCAACGGGATGACCGCACTCGCCTGCCGGCCTTCGGGATACTTCGCGATGATGCTGCGCACCCGGACGAGGTTCTCCTCCGAGAAGGCGAAGGTCGCCGGACCGGCGACGTCGGCGGCCGGCGCGCTCACCGGTCGATCTCCCCGAACACGATGTCCATCGAACCGATGATGGCCACGGCATCCGCCAGCATGTGCCCCTTGCCCATGAAATCCATCGCCTGAAGGTGCGCGAAACCCGGAGAGCGGATCTTGCAGCGATAGGGCCTGTTGGTGCCGTCGGACACGAGATAGACCGCGAACTCGCCCTTCGGCGCCTCGGTCGCGGTATAGGTCTCGCCCGCCGGCACGTGGTAGCCCTCGGTGTAGAGCTTGAAGTGGTGGATGAGCGCTTCCATCGAGCGCTTCATCTCGCCGCGGGGCGGCGGGGCGACCTTGCGATCGTTCACCATCACCGGGCCGTCGGTGACGGCCAGCTTGTCCAGCGCCTGCAGGATGATGCGGGTCGATTGCCGCATCTCCTCGACCCGGACCAGGTACCGCGCGTAGCAGTCGCCCGTCAGCCCGACCGGCACGTCGAAGTCGAACTCGTCGTAGCGGTCGTAGGGCTGCGCCTTGCGCAGGTCCCAGGCGACGTTCGACCCGCGCAGCATCGGACCGGAGAAGCCCCAGTCGAGCGCGTCGGCGCTGGGGACGACGCCGACGTCGACCAGCCGCTGCTTGAAGATCCGGTTGTTCGTCAGCAGCCCCTCGAGGTCGTCGACGAACTTCGGGAACGTCTGGAAATAGGCGCGCAGGTCGTCGGCGAGGCCGGCCGGAAGGTCCTGGTGGACGCCGCCGGGGCGGAAGTAATTCGCGTGGAGCCGTGCGCCCGACACGCGCTCGTAGAAGTCCATCAGCTTCTCGCGCTCCTGGAAGCCCCAGAGCGACGGGGTGATGGCGCCGACGTCGAGCGCGAAGGTGGTGAGCGTCAGGAGATGGTTGAGGACGCGCGTCACCTCGGCGAAGAGCACGCGGATGTACTGCGCCCGCTTGGGCGCCGTCACCCCGAGGAGCTTCTCCACCGCCAGGGCGAAGGTGTGCTCCATGCACATCGGCGACACGTAGTCGAGGCGGTCGAAGTAGGGGACCGCCTGCATGTAGGTCTTGTACTCGATCAGCTTCTCGGTCCCGCGGTGGAGCAGACCGATGTGCGGGTCGGCACGCTCGACCACCTCCCCGTCCATCTCGAGGACGAGACGGAGGACGCCGTGGGCCGCAGGGTGCTGCGGCCCGAAGTTCATCGTGTAGGGCTTGATCTGATGTTCGGGGACCGCGTTGGCGCCCGTCGTCGTCGCCGGAAGCGTCATGGGCGGCTCAGCTCCCCTTGCCCGTGGCGGGCGCGCCCAGCGGCGTGCGCCGGGCCTTCTCGTCGCCGGGGAGTTCCTGCATCGCCGTCATCCCCTCCCAGGGCGACATGAAATCGAAGGTGCGGAAATCCTGGGTCAGGCGCACGGGCTCGTAGACCACCCGCTTCTGCTCGTCGTCCCAGCGGACCTCGACGTAGCCGGTCAGCGGGAAGTCCTTGCGCAACGGATGCCCCTCGAACCCGTAGTCGGTGAGGATGCGCCGCAGGTCCGGATGCCCGGCGAAATAGATCCCGTAGAGATCCCAGGCCTCGCGCTCGAACCAGCCGGCGGCGCTCCAGACCCCTACAACCGAGGGCACCGGATTGTCCTCGTCGGTGGACACCTTGACCCGCACGCGTTGGTTCAACGACAGGCTCAAGAGGTTGTAGACGACCTCGAACCGCTCCGCCCGGCCCGGATAATCGACGCCGGCGATGTCCATAAGCTGGCTGAACCGGCAGCCCTCTGCGTCGCGCAGCACCGTCATCGCCTCGACCAGCCGATCCCGCGCGACACGGACGACGAGTTCCCCGCCGACGGTCTCCGCCTCTACCGAATGCCCGGCCAGCGCGGCCGAGACACGGGCGGCGAGATCGTCGGTCGCCGCATCCACCGGCATCGGTGCCTGTTCCGTCATGGCCGCCCCGCTCAGTCCCGCACGAGGCGGTTGCCGCGCCGGATCTTCTTCTGAAGCTGCATGATGCCGTAGACCAGCGCCTCGGCCGTCGGCGGGCAGCCGGGCACGTAGACGTCGACCGGCACGATCCGGTCGCAGCCGCGGACCACCGCGTAGGAATAGTGGTAGTAGCCGCCGCCGTTCGCGCAGCTGCCCATGCTGATCACCCAGCGCGGCTCGGCCATCTGGTCGTAGACCTTACGCAGCGCCGGGGCCATCTTGTTGGTGAGCGTGCCGGCGACGATCATCACGTCGGACTGGCGCGGGCTGGGACGCGGAAAGATGCCGAACCGGTCGAGGTCGTAGCGCGCCATGTAGGCGTGGATCATCTCCACCGCGCAGCACGCGAGACCGAAGGTCATGGGCCACAGCGACCCGGTGCGCGCCCAGTCGAGCAGCTTGTCGAGCTGCGCCACGACGAACCCCTTGTCGTCGATCTCCGCCGTCACGTGGCGGAGATAGGCGTCCTGCGCGGGGCCCGGCGGCAACGGCCGGGCCTCCCCCACGACGGGCGGCGTCGCCAGCGCGACGGCGTCCGTGCGGCCGACGTCTACTCCCATTCCAGGGCTCCCTTCTTCCACTCGTACACGAACCCGACGGTCAGGATCCCGAGGAACACGACCATCGACCAGAACCCGAACATCCCGATGTCGCCGAGAGCGACGGCCCAGGGGAACAGGAACGCGACCTCGAGGTCGAAGATGATGAAGAGGATGGCCACCAGGTAGAAGCGCACGTCGAACTTGCGCCGGGCATCCTCGAACGGCTCGAAACCGCACTCGTAGGCGGACAGCTTCTCGCTGTCCGGCTTCTGCTGCGCCAGGACGAACGAGAGGCCCACGGCGGCGCCGGAGACGACGATCGCGATCCCGAGGAAGATGAGGATCGGGAGATACTCGGACACCAGCGGGCTGAACATGCCGTCACCTCATGCCGGTCCGACGGAGGGAGGCTCCGTCGCTCGTAACCGCCGGTGGCGCACGTCGAGTTTCCTGACGGGGTTCACCGACCGGGTGACCCACTATAGGTCACGCCCCCGGACGATGGAAGGCCAAAGGCACATTCGCCGCATGTGCGAACGATCCGCAACCCGTTGCCAGGGAAAGAATATCCGAGGGAGGATGGCGCGAGTGACGGGACTTGAACCCGCGGCCTCCGGCGTGACAGGCCGGCGCTCTAACCAACTGAGCTACACCCGCAATCCGCTCCGCGTCACGACGGGCCGGAGGCCCCCGCCGCGAAGAGAGCCGCTGTTTATCGGAGCGATGCCCCCCTGTCAACGACCGAAATCGGCGGTCGCGACGGGGTTCGCCGCCCCCTCCTGCGCTCACGCCACGCGGATCTTGCGGCGCAGGGCGTCGACGCCGTCGAACAGGGCGACGACCTCGTCCGTCACGTCGCGGCGCTCGACCGCGTCGATGCCGCCGAAGGCGGTCAGCGATTCTTCGAGCGCGCGCAGCAGGTGCTCGGCTGTCGCGAGACGCTCCTGCTCGATGGCGAGCTTCAACGCTGGAACGATGAGATCGCTGAGACGGCGCCGGTCGGTCATGATCGTGGCCTCGTGCAAGGGATCCGCTGACCGGTGCGGCGGCCGGTCCTGGTGGGCGATGACGGGATCGAACCGCCGACCCTCTCGGTGTAAACGAGACGCTCTACCGCTGAGCTAATCGCCCGATACGGACGCCATCCTCGGGGATGGCAAGGCAGATGACAAGATACGCCCACGAACGAATCCGGCCGCCCCGTGATGCGGAGGCGGCCGGTGATCTGGATACCAGCGAACGGAGGATCAGTTCAGATCGTCCTTGAGGGTCTTGCCCGGCTTGAACTTCGGCTGATTGGAGGCCGGGATCTTGATCTTCTCGCCCGTGCGCGGATTGCGCCCCTCGGACGCCTCGCGCGAGACGACGGTGAAGGTTCCGAAGCCGACGAGGCGGACGTCGTTCCCCGACTTCAGGGACGCGGTGATCCCGGCGAAAACGGCATCGACCGCCTTGTCCGCCTGCGCCTTGGTCAACCCCGCCGCATCGGCGACGTGCGCCACGAGTTCATTCTTGTTCACCTATTCTGCCCCCCTCTGGCACAGAGACCGGTCAAGTTCGTGATCAGACGATCACGTTCTCCGACCGCGCGTTTGATCCGGTGGCGCCGCATCCGACGATTGCCGGGTCGCGCCGCGCCGACCGGACTTTATGCGCGGTCCATCCGGATTCTCAATGCCGAATCACGTCCTCGTGGTCGGATTCCTGCGGCTGAGCGGGCACCGGGTCCACGTCGGCCGGTTCCGTCCACTCGATGGGGGTCAGCGGCTGGACGAGGGCGTGACTGAGCACCTCGTCGACGGTACTGACCGGAACGATCTGAAGACTTCCCTTCACATTGTCGGGTATTTCGGCGAGGTCCTTTTCGTTGTCTTTCGGGATCAGCACGGTCTTGATCCCGCCGCGGTGCGCGGCCAGCAGCTTCTCCTTCAGCCCGCCGATGGGGAAGACCCGACCGCGGAGCGTGATCTCCCCGGTCATCGCGAGGTCCTTGCGCACGGCAATCCCAGTCAGGACGGAAACGATGGACGTGACCATCGCGACTCCGGCCGAAGGGCCGTCCTTCGGCGTGGCGCCCTCGGGCACGTGGACGTGGATGTCCTTGCGACCGATCAGGTTCTGCCGGATTCCGAAGCTCGCCGCCCGGCTCTTCACGAAGCTCTCGGCGGCCTGGACCGACTCCTTCATCACGTCGCCCAGCTTGCCGGTCGTCGTCACCCGCCCCTTGCCGGGAAGCGTGACGGCCTCGATCGAAAGCAGCTCGCCGCCGACCTCCGTCCAAGCGAGCCCGGTGGTGATGCCGACGAGATCCTCGAGCTCCGCCTCGCCGAAGCGGAACTTCTGCACGCCGGCGTAGGTGGCGAGGTTCTCCGGCGTGATCTCCAGCCGCCCGATCCCCGTCATGAGGATCTCCTTCACCGCCTTGCGGCAGAGGTTGGCGATCTCGCGCTCGAGGTTCCGGACGCCGGCCTCCCGCGTGTAGTAGCGGATGAGATCGCGCAGCCCCTCGTCGGTGAGGGCGAACTCGCCGTCCTTCAGCCCGTTCGCCTCGAGCTGCTTGGCCAGCAGGTGCCGCCTCGCGATCTCGATCTTCTCGTCCTCGGTGTAGCCGGCGAGGCGGATGATCTCCATGCGGTCCAGCAGCGGCTGCGGCATGCGCAGCGTGTTGGCCGTGCAGACGAACATCACGTCGGACAGGTCGTAGTCGACCTCGAGATAGTGGTCGGCGAAGGTCGCGTTCTGCTCGGGATCCAGAACCTCCAGCAGGGCCGACGACGGGTCGCCGCGCCAGTCCTGGCCCAGCTTGTCGACCTCGTCGAGGAGGAAGAGCGGGTTCGAGGACTTCGCCTTCTTCATGCCCTGGACGACCTTGCCGGGCATGGAGCCGATGTAGGTGCGCCGATGGCCGCGCACCTCCGCCTCGTCGCGGACGCCGCCGAGCGACATGCGCACGAAGTTGCGGCCCGTGGCCTTGGCGATCGACTTGCCCAGCGAGGTCTTGCCGACGCCCGGCGGCCCGACGAGGCAGAGGATCGGCCCCTTCACCTTTTCCTGGCGCTGCTGCACGGCGAGATATTCGAGGATGCGCTCCTTGACCTTCTCGAGGCCGAAATGGTCCTCGTTCAGCACGCTGTCCGCGAGCTTCAGGTCCTTCTTGACCTTGGTCCGCTGCTTCCAGGGGATCGACAGCATCCAGTCGAGGTAGTTGCGGACCACCGTCGCCTCGGCCGACATCGGGCTCATCGACCGGAGCTTCTTCACCTCGGCCAGCGCCTTCTCACGCGCCTCCTTGGAGAGCTTGGTCTTGGCGATGCGCTCCTCGATCTCGGCGATCTCGTCCTTGCCGTCCTCGGTCTCGCCGAGTTCCTTCTGGATCGCCTTGAGCTGCTCGTTCAGATAGTACTCGCGCTGGGTCTTCTCCATCTGGCGCTTCACGCGGTTGCGGATGCGCTTCTCGACCTGCAGGACGCCGATCTCGCCTTCCATGAAGCCATAGACGCGCTCGAGCCGCTCGCCGACCGAGGCGGTCTCGAGGAGCTGCTGCTTCTCCGCGATCTTCAGCTGGAGGTGGGAGGCGACCGTGTCCGCGAGCTTGGAGGCGTCGTCGATCTGGTTGACCGACACAAGCACCTCGGGCGGGATCTTCTTGTTGAGCTTGATGTACTGCTCGAACTGGCTCACCACGGCGCGGCTCAGCGCCTCCAGCTCCTGCTGCTCCCCCGTCTTCTCGTCGATCAGGTCCGCATAGGCCTGGAAGAACTCCTCGTTCTCGGTGAAGCGCGTGATGGTCGCGCGCTTGCCGCCTTCTACGAGCACCTTGACCGTGCCGTCCGGCAGCTTGAGGAGTTGGAGCACCGTGCCGATCGTGCCGACCTCGAAGATGTCGGTCGGGGTCGGATCGTCCTGCTGGGCGTTCTTCTGGGTGACGAGGAGGATCTGCTTGTCCTCCTTCATGACGTCCTCCAGCGCGCGGACGGACTTCTCGCGTCCGACGAACAGCGGGACGATCATGTGCGGGAAGACCACGATGTCGCGCAGCGGCAGCACGGGATACAGGTTGCCGCGGGGAACTTGGTACATTATCGGCGCCTCTTGGCTTCGGATGCCGTCAGCCCGGGATGGGCCTGAAGACGGTCCGCCCCGCATGGGCACGGACTGCAGCCGGCACAACATGACTTTGGACCGACATCATGCCCCTTCAAGTCGGGCGACGGGAATGACCTTCTTCGGGGCGGGCGCCGACCGATGGGTCAGGCGCTGGGGGCGAGGTCCGACCGCCGGTCGGCGTAGATGTAGAGCGGCTTCGCCCGGCCCTCCACGACCTCTTTGTTGATGACGATCTCCCGCACGCCGCTCAGGCCCGGCAGTTCGAACATCGACTCCAGGAGGATGGCCTCCATGATCGAGCGCAGGCCGCGCGCGCCGGTCTTGCGCAGGAGTGCGCGCTGCGCGATCTGGTGCAGCGCGTCCTCCTGGAAGCGGAGTTCGACGTCCTCCATCTCGAACAGGCGCTGGTACTGCTTGGTCAGCGCGTTCTTGGGCTTGGACAGGATGTCGACCAGCGCGTGTTCGTCGAGATCGCTGAGGGTGGCGACGACCGGGAGCCGGCCCACGAACTCGGGGATCAGGCCGAACTTCAGGAGGTCCTCCGGCTCGACCTCCTTCAGGATCTCGCCGGTCGACCGCTCGTCCGGGCCGCGGACGTCGGCGCCAAAGCCGATGGAGGTCCCCCGGCCCCGCTGGGCGATGATCTTCTCAAGGCCGGCAAAGGCGCCGCCGCAGATGAACAGGATGTTGGTGGTGTCGACCTGCAGGAACTCCTGCTGCGGGTGCTTGCGCCCGCCCTGGGGCGGCACCGAGGCGACGGTGCCCTCCATGATCTTCAGCAGCGCCTGCTGCACCCCCTCGCCCGACACGTCGCGGGTGATCGAGGGGTTGTCGGACTTGCGGCTGATCTTGTCGACCTCGTCGATGTAGACGATGCCGCGCTGCGCCCGCTCGACGTTGTAGTCGGCTGCCTGGAGCAGCTTGAGGATGATGTTCTCGACGTCCTCGCCCACATAGCCGGCCTCGGTCAGCGTCGTCGCGTCGGCCATGGTGAAGGGCACGTCGATGATGCGGGCCAGCGTCTGGGCGAGCAGCGTCTTGCCGCAGCCGGTGGGGCCGATCAGCATGATGTTCGACTTCGCCAGCTCGACGTCGCTGTGCTTGGCCCCATGGGCCAGTCGCTTGTAGTGATTGTGGACCGCGACCGAGAGGACGCGCTTGGCGTGCTCCTGGCCGATCACATAGTCGTCCAGAACCCCGTTGATGTCCCTGGGGGTCGGGACGCCGTCGCGGCTCTTCACGAGGGTGGTCTTGCTCTCCTCGCGGATGATGTCCATGCAGAGTTCGACGCATTCGTCGCAGATGAACACGGTCGGACCGGCGATGAGCTTGCGGACCTCGTGCTGGCTCTTTCCGCAGAAGGAGCAGTAGAGGGTGTTCTTCGCGTCGCCGCCGGTGGACTTGCTCATGTCGGCTCCGTCGCGCGGCCGTTCGCCGCGGAGCGTGTGAAACCTTCCGGCCGCGGCGGTCGGACTGCGGCCGCCGGGCGACGCCATTCAACACCACCGTCCGCCGCGAGGGCAACCGGATCGGTTCGATCCCGATCCGTGCCCCGGGCGATCGTCAGGCCGGCACGCCCGGCCGCTTCTCCACCACCTGGTCGACGATCCCGAAGGCCTTCGCCTCCTCCGCCGACATGAACCGGTCGCGCTCGGTCGCCTCTTCGATCGCGTCGAGCGTCTGGCCCGTGTGGCGGGCGTAGATCTCGTTCATCCGGCTGCGCATCTTGAGGATCTCGCGGGCCTGGATCTCGATGTCGGCGGCCTGCCCCTGAGCACCGCCCGAGGGCTGGTGGACCATGATCCGCGCGTTCGGCAGGCAGAACCGCTTGCCGGCAGCGCCGGCCGCCAGAAGCAGCGACCCCATCGACGACGCCTGTCCGATGCACACCGTCGACACCTCGGGCCGGATGTACTGCATGGTGTCGTAGATCGCCATGCCGGCCGTGATATAGCCGCCCGGGCTGTTGATGTAGAACGCGATGTCCTTGTTCGGATTCTCGCTCTCAAGGAACAGCAGCTGGGCGCTGATCAGGCTCGCGACCCCGTCGTGGACCGGACCGATCAGGAAGATGATCCGCTCCTTCAGCAGGCGCGAGTAGATGTCGTACGCCCGTTCGCCACGGTTCGTCTGCTCGACGACCATGGGCACCAGCGTGTTCATCGTCCAGTCGTGGTCTCGCATATGTCGGCGTCCGGTCGGGCCAGGGGCGGGGAAGTAGCCTCAACAGAATTGGCGTGCGTCACGCCTCTTCGCCAGGGTCCTTCAGAAGCTCCTCCAACGTCACCTCGCGCTCGCTCACCTTCGCGAGTTCGACGATGAAGTCGACGACCTTGTCCTCGAAGATCGGCGCGCGCAGCTGTTCAACCGCCTGCGGGTTCTTCTGGAAGAAGTCGTAGACCTGACGCTCCTGGCCGGGGAAACGCTGCGCCTCGGTGACGACGGCGCGGGACAGCTCGTCGCGCGTCACCTCGACGTTGTTGCGCTTGCCCACCTCGGCGAGAAGGAGGCCCAGCTTCACGCGGCGCTCGGCGATCGCGCGGTACTCGGCCTTGAGCGCGTCCTCGTCCTTGCCGGCCTCCTCGGCGGCACCGCCGCGCTCCATCTCGTCCTTCAGCCGGCGCCAGATCGCGTCGAACTCCATTTCGACCATGCCGGCCGGGGCGTCGAAGTCGGCCTTGCCCGCCAGCTCGTCGAGGAGCGCGCGCTTGAGGCGCGCGCGGCTCGCCTGCCTGTAGTCGCGGTCGATCCGCTCCTTCACCGCCTCGCGCAGCGCGGCGAGGTCGTCGAAGCCCACGTCCTTCGCAAATTGCTCGTCGACCGAGGGGGCGACCGGACGGCGGAGTTCCTTCACCTCGACCGTGAACACCGCCTCCTTCGACCGCAGCTCCTCCGCGCCGTAGTCGGCCGGGAAGGTGACGGTCACGGTGCGCTGCTCGCCCGCGGTCGCACCGACCAGCTGCGTCTCGAAGGTGTCGATGAAGCTGTTGGAGCCGAGTTCGAGCTCGTGCGCCGTGCCCAGCATGCCCGGATGGGCGACACCGTCCACGGTCCCGCTGAAGTCGATCACGAGAATGTCGCCGGTCTCCGCCGGCCGCACCTCTGCGACCGCCTCGGAGGTCCGGCGGCTCTGGGCGAGCCGGCCGAGCGCCTCGTCGATCGCCGTCTCGGCGACGGGCGTGACGAGCCGCTCGAGCGCGATCGCACCGAAGTCCGGCGGGGTGATCTCCGGCAGGAGTTCGACGGCGACCTTGTACTCGAGGTCGGTGCCCTCCTCGAACTTGGTCACCTCGATCTTCGGCTGGAGGGCCGGCTTCAGGCCCTTTTCCTGGATCGCCTGGGAGGCGCCGTCGTTGACGGTCTCCTCCAGCACCTCGCCGAGCACCGTCTGCCCGTACCGCTTCTTGAGGATCGGCATCGGCACCTTGCCCGGGCGGAACCCGGGGAGGCGCACCTGGCGGCCGAGTTCGGACAGCCGGGCGTCGACGCGCGACTGGATGTCGCTCGCCGCGACGACGACGGTGAACTCGCGCTTCAGGCCTTCGGCGGCGGTCTCGGTGATCTGCATCTTCTGGATCGGGGTCTGGTGTGGACGGTCCCGGCGGACCTGAAGGGCATTCGACGGCCGGCGGGCCTGGTGCGGGCGGAGGGACTTGAACCCACACGACCGAAGTCACCGGAACCTAAATCCGGCGCGTCTACCAGTTCCGCCACGCCCGCTCATGGCAACGCAAACGGCGTCCCAAGACCCGCCGGACGTCGGGAGCGGCCCGTATAGCAGTTGGACGGAAGAGCGGGCAACACCCGAATTCCGGTCCTCACGACCGGGGGGCGCGCAGGGTGGCGCCCAGGGCGGCGCGCAGGGCAGCGGGCAGCAGCGCCGGCAGGTCCTCGGCCACGAGGCCGGAACCGCCGC
>VYKX01000130.1_pt1 | contig 38931 bp, 30 predicted proteins | sample 5114471 | NCBI WGS metagenome assembly VYKX01 (sample SAMN12291785, study PRJNA351875) | freshwater metagenome | isolation source: freshwater lake | place: USA: Michigan, Gull Lake | collected 2013-08-08
CCATCACTTCGGGTACCATCAGTAGTGCTGTTTTAAAGTTTTATAACTCGGATAACCAACTCCTAAAAAAAGGATACTCGAACAATTAACAAAGCGATTACTTTCGAAAACTTCTTTCAACTTGAACGGCTTTTAACCCCAGTTTTTCTACAAGAGAAGGGATAAATCGTCCGATTCTCCAGGTCAATCGTGCTTGCCCCGGTATCACGATTACTCCTTTGTTTTGCTGTATCCCATCTAAGGCCTCCTCTGCAAATTTATCAACAGGGTAAGGTGGCCCACCTAGTGACGTAAGAAATCTCCTCATATCTGGTACCCATGGAACGGAGGGCAAATCTCTAGGATTGTCAGAATCCAGCAGCGGTGTTTCTATGGCAGCCGGACAAAGGACATTTACTTTTACACCATAATTTGCAGCTTCTAATCTCAAGCTAGTAGAAAAGCCTACCACAGCATGTTTGGTCATGCCATAAGGCGTAAGAAATGGGGCTGGACCTAGGCCAGCAAGTGAAGCTGTATTGATGATGTAGCCAGCACCTTGTTTGATCATCAGTGGATATGCTGCTAAAGCTCCATTGATCACGCCTTTGATGTTGACGTCTATTATTCGGTCCCAATGCAATGCTGAAAGCTCCTGAGCTTCTCCAGCGATTGCAATCCCTGCATTGTTGAATATGAAGTCGAGATGGCCGTATTTTTCAAAGCTTGCTTTGATTATTTTTTCGACAGCACTCGCATCCGTTACATCCAAGCTAAATGAACTCGCACTCTCACCACATTCCTCAGCCACAAGTTGTGCATTACTGAGATTAATGTCAGTAACAATTACTTTGGTTCCTCTTTTGGTAATGGCTAGAGCAAGCGCCTTGCCTATACCAGAACCGCCTCCAGTGATTAGTGCCACCGCATCTTTCCAAATTGATTTTTCCATTTTCTTTTTTGAATAAAAATGTTCTACCAAATATACATTTTTTTACAGCATTTAGATTGATAGTTTAACACGCCACGATTCTCGCAAAAAATTTAATAGAACGTACTGGTGAGGCGGCAGAGATGGAAAGTGTGGTGATTGTGGTGCCCATTTTGTAGGGAAGAAAAGTATAGAGCCTTAACATTTTCTAAACCACATTAAAGAGATTCAATTATAATCCAATTAACGAAAATCTACTCGTTAGACTTACGCCTGACTCAAATGCAGAGATACTTTAGAGGAATTTTTGGCGAACATAGAGACGTAATTTAGCTGATACGGCTATGGGGAACTTCTCAATCGGACGTAAGTGTGCGAAAGCTGCAATTCAAAACAAAAAAATATACTACTAGCGGAGGCAAAGAATATGTCTCTGATGGCGTGGCAGGTAGCCATTCTCCATTTGCAAACCAGCTCATTGCCGCACTTGATTCGCAAGGCTCAACGGATGAACTGCTAACGCTAAGTGGGTTGATGACCTACCTAGAAAAATTAAAAACAGCTCCTCAGTTCGAAAAATTCGGCTCCGACAAACAAGGAAGTGAATTTGTGTTTGTAGTAAAATAAGCCATTTTTGTAAGGCTTATTTTATTCATCATGAAATTCATTTATGTGTTCACTTTTGTAGCTTTTCTTTCGCTTATTGGTTGTTCTGAGAATAATCCCCAACGCATTGTTGATAACGTGATAGCCGCAGCAGGGGGTGAAAAGTATTTACACTCCTCCATCGAATTTGACTTTAGAGGGCGGCACTATAAAGGAAGTCGTGAGGGCGGAAAATTTTCGTATGAACGCATTTTTAAAAATGAGAAAGATTCCACGCAAACTATCCACGATATTGTTTCCAATGACGGGTTTAAAAGATTCATCAACGACACACTGACTACAGTGCCCGATTCAATGGCGGTGAAGTACACCTCTTCTGTAAACTCAGTTCTTTATTTTGCACTGTTACCATACGGGTTGAATGATGCATCTGTTAATAAAAAATTCTTGGGCGAAACAACCATTGACAATAAAACCTATTACAAAATAAAAATCACCTTTAACAAAGAAGGCGGTGGCGAAGACCATGACGATCGATTTATCTACTGGATCAATACCTCTGACTATACGATTGGCTTTCTGGCTTATTCCTATGCAGAGGATGACGGCATTGGCTATCGTTTTCGAAAGGCGTTTAATTCCAGAAAAGTAAACGGGATTCTGTTTTCGGATTATATCAACTATGCCCAAAATGGAAAAATTCAACTGGAAGATCTAGAAGAACTTTACAAGAAAGATGAATTGAAAGAATTGAGTCGAATAGAAAACACAAACATCCGAGTAAGATGACCGTTGCCGATTGGATTGGTTCGATTGGCGTAAGTATCCTATTAGTTGCCTTTCTGTTAAATCTATTAAAGAAGATAGCGCAAGATAGTGTGTCTTATGTATTCATGAACTTAATCGGTGCCTTGTTGGCAGGCCTAGCGTCATGGATGATTAATTACACCCCCTTCATTATTCTGGAAGCCGTTTGGGTTTTGGTTTCGCTGGTAACCTTAGTCTCCATCATGAGAAGGCCTTCAATCAAATAATCATTTTCGATACAGGAGAAAGCCTACATATCCTGTGGTTAACACTGACACGGCTGCCATTAAACTAAAATGACTAGATGTTAATTGTAAAGCGGTAACGATTGCCTTATCAATATTGTTTAACCCAATGAGTAAAACGCTTCCCAGTATCAACAACAAAATAACATTATACCAGCCGGCATGTCGAGCATTTTCAGGGACTAAGTTTCTATCATTTACAATTAAGATTAAGAATCCGGTGATCAAGGGAAGGATCAATCCGTTCAACGCTTGAACAGTAAGAATCACCGGAATGGGTTTTACTCCGCTAATGCCAAAAATAAATCCAATCAGCAACACTGCTCCCCAAACCAGGCGCACCGTATTTTTCTTTTCGGCACCAAACACGCTTGTTGCTATGATGGAAGCCGCATAGGGCGAAGTGATCGCTGAAGAAAATCCGGCTGCAAACAGCCCAATGCCCAACGCATAGACACCGACCATTCCAATCTTCTGTTGAAATTCATTCGCCAATTCAGAAAAAGATGAAAAGTTTCCGACCAACGTTCCTGCCATCAAAATCCAGATCGTAATCAGCCCACCAATCAAAACAGAAATGGTCAATCCAATTCGCATCAACGGAATAGTTTGGCCTTTGCTAATACCAGAGCCAAGAAATAAATTGTATGGAACAATGGTAGTACCCACTAACCCAAGGGTAAGCAATGCCGAACCCTCAGGAATGGATGGAACAACACTGGAAAAGATAAGTTCGGAAAAAGTAAAATTTCCATTTAACGCAAGCAGTAGAAATGCTACACCCATCATGCCCACTAAAACGGTCATGATCGTAGAAATCCATTTGCCCTGACCGCTCCAAAGCACCCAAGCTGCCACCAATGCCAATAGAATGGTATAAACTTTTCCGTTGCCTTCGAATAGCAAAAGCAATCCTGCTGTTCCCCCTAAAATATTTCCGGCTTCATAGGCGGCACAACCAAGTACCACAGAACCACCCACTAACCACTTGATCCAAAATCCTTTTTGCTCTCCAAATTTTTTCTCAATAGCGCTTCCCAACGACAAACTGGTTGCAATCGTAATACGCGCAGAAACTTCTTGCAACACAATACACGCAATGGTCGCAAACACTACGGCCCATAAAAGTTGCAATTGAAATTGTGATCCTGCCGAAACGGCTGTAGTAACTGTACCAGGCCCAATGAACGCTGCCGAAATAACAGACCAAAGAATAACGCTGGAAATTTTAGAGCGATTCATCAGCTGAGTAATGCCATGAAAAAATGGTTCCTCAATATGAAAATCGAAGCGTCAATCATCATCCTCTATTTCACTCACTTTCACAAAAGCAGCATGCCTTGGGGCAGGGCATTTCGTTGCTGCTCCTTTTATAGCATACCAAAGCACTTCATTGAAGGCATCATCCGGAATGCTATCTTCTTTCCTAAAATCAAACTGTTCACTCTTTCGTTGCCATTCATTCATCGCGGTATTGCGTTCAGACAAATCAATTTCAGGAACAATAGATTTAAAAACTGAGCTATTTGGTGTGTCGGTAAAACTCCTCCACAAAGTTTCAGCTGCTGCATCATATTGACTCATGGGCGGTAGTCCTAAGATTTGCTCAATCGTGCGAAGCACTGACGCTGTTGAATACATCGTGTGATCTACAAACTGACGCTTGACAAATCCGCCAGCCACATACAGTGTGCTTCGATGAGCATCTACATGATCCGGACCGTTTTGCGCATCATCTTCCACAATAAACACAGCACTTTCTCTCCAAATTTTACTTTTGCTCAAGTGTTCTACAAAGAGACCAACTGCATAATCGTTGTCTGCCACATGAGCTTTGGGGGTCGGCTTGCCCAGTCGTAATCCTTCAGTATGGTCATTGATAATTCGAAGCGTATTGAGCTGAGGCACTTGATCAATTGCCAACAACGAGTCAAAATCTTTTCGCCATTGATGGAATCGAATGGTGTCCATAACGGACTCATCCCACCCGGTATACTTCTTACACACATGCCCCTCTAAGGAGGGGATATTCGCTTTGCCTCCATCTGCAAACTCTCCATAGGTTCTATAGCTAACACCCTGTCTTTTACAAAAATCCCACAAGTAGCCATTCTTATTGTTAGCAATGGCTCGATTGCCCTCTGCATCATAAGACCCACCTCTTCTACCATAACTCGTCACCCACGTTTTTTCCAGATAGTCCGTGGCGTAGGCCCCAAGACTCCAATTGTGTCCATCCGCGCTCACTTCTCCATTGACATAAAAGTTATCGAACAAGACAAACTGATCTGCTAACCCATGCTGATTGGGTGTGATTTTCTTACCAAACAAAACTAATGTGGTGTCTCCGTTTCCTTCTGGCACATCACCGAGTACCTGATCATAGGTTCGGTTTTCTTTAATCACATAAAATACATACTTAACCGGTGACTTATCCCCGCGTTTCATAGGTATGGGATTGCCCACCATTCCTTTTGATTCGGTCTCAGATTCTTTGTTATAAGGTGTATTGGCGTAAACAGCTTGAGAATAAACAGCCAAACTCTTTTCATCCGGAACAGGAATCATGCTTAACGTACCCTTGAACAATCCTCCGATGTACTGTACTTCCACAGGTTTTTGAGTATCTCCTTTTTGGTAAGCAACCTCTTGCTTTTTCTTCACCGGGCTAGGTCCATTTGGATTGGCGAAAGAAGATGCGCCTTTTCCATTGGTAACTAAAATTTGGTTGCCCATCGTTCGTACGCAAGTCGGATACCAACCAACCGGAATAAATCCTCTGCTCTGCGAGTTGCCCGGTTTTGAAAAATCAAAAACCACCAAACAGTTGTTGTCTGCATTGGCGATGTAGAGTGTCTTTTCATCTTCGCTTAATGCTACACTATTCGTAGTGGAACCACTAGGCGCATTTGGATAAAGAGCTGTGTTTAAAACTTCAATCACTTCATTATTTTTTACATCGATGACAGAAACAGAATTGTCATTGGCATTCGCCACCAAAAGATAGATTCCTTTTTTAGTCAAGACCATATCGTTGGGATTATCTCCAACTGGTATTTCTGTTGTGATGATAAGTTGTTGCGTATTGAAAACAATAATCTTATCACAACCCCAACATGAAATGTATAGTGACTTTTTATCAGGTGACAAGATACAAGTATACGCTTCTCCCTTTAATTCGATTCGTTTGATCGTACTCTTGGCTTTGGTATCTACTACGTACAGTGAATTATTTTCCTTGGTCACCACATACAGCCGACTTGCCTTATCATCTAATGCCAGGCCTGCAACCGAGATTTTTTCAGGCCAGGGCTTACCAATGATGATCGTATCTTTAATCAAAAGTTTCTGCGCTTTGATCTCATAACGAACAATCCAATTATCATTTCCCCCTGAAACGTATAAGGTTTTAGAGTCATCACTAAAAACAAGACCAAGCCAAGCTTTCCCAATTTCTTTGGTATCTAGCACTTGATGTGCTTTTGTATCTACTAACTGAATGGATTGCGTGCTCTGTCCATTGTTGGTTACAGCAATGTATTTTTTATTAGGAGCAACTGCGATATTGAGAGGTAAATCGCCCAACGGCAAACTTGCTCCCGCAGGGCTTAAGCTCCAGCCATTCGGGAGCGTGATTCTTTTAGATTGCAGTTCAGATGCTGTTTGACCAAAAATTAAAGCAGGGCTGAGACAGAAAAGCAAAACTAGTTTTCTCATAGTGAAAAGTTTACTCGATAAAGTTAACCTTTCTTTCCAAACTATGGATTACGCGAAAGTTATGATTTGGCCGCCTGCATCGTGTGGCTACAAATGAATAGGTCGATTTGCCGTAGCTGCGAGACATGCTTCTTTTACTGCTTCCATGTAGGTCGGATGCGCATGACTCATCCGTGCGACATCTTCGGCCGAGGCTCTATACTCCATCGCTACAACTCCCGCAGCAATCATATCTGCAGCTCGAGCCCCGATGATGTGTATCCCTAAAATCTCGTCCGTTGTTTTATCAGCTAACACTTTCACCAGTCCATCTAAATCCATAGAAGCTCTGGCGCGACCCAGCGCCTTATACGGGAAGCTTCCGGTTTTATACGCCCGACCTTGTTCTTTCAACTGCTCTTCGGTGTAGCCCACACTGGCAACCTCTGGCCAGGTATAAACGACTCCCGGAATTAATAGGTAATTGATGTGTGGTTTTTGACCTGCGATTAGCTCGGCCACCATCACGCCCTCCTCCTCTGCTTTATGTGCCAGCATCGCACCACGCACTACATCGCCAATGGCGTAAATATTATCCACTTTTGTTTTGAGATGGTCATCAACCACCACTTCACCTTTATCTAATTCTATTCCAACTTTATCAAGACCTAGCCCATCTGTGTACGGTCTCCTTCCTACACACACTAAACAATAATCTCCTTTTAGTTCAATGGCGGCACCGCCAGCTTTAGGCTCAGCTTTCAATACTACTTCCTTGCCTTTATTTTCTAGGGCCGTAACTTTATGTCCGAGATAAAATTCCATTCCCAATTTCTTGGTCGCTTTCTGTAGCTCTTTACCCATCGTGGCATCCATAGTTGGAACTAAACTATCCAAATATTCTACGACAGAAACCTTTGAGCCAATTCGTGCATACACCGAACCAAGTTCCATTCCAATCACTCCTCCACCAATAATAATCAAGTGCTTTGGTATCTCTTGAAGTTCTAATGCTTCAGTACTGGAGATAATTCTTTTCTTGTCAAAGGGTGCAAATGGAAGTGCCGTAGGTTTTGAACCGGTTGCAATGATTATCTTCTCTGCTGTAATAGTTACTTCCTTCCCGGCCGCAGAAGTTACTTTAATGGTATTCTTATCTACAAAAGATCCGACACCGGTATGTACTTCGATTTTATTCTTCTTCATCAAAAACGCAACGCCCTCCACATTCGCCTTCACTACACCTGCCTTGCGATTGATCATCTGTTTGATATTTGCTTTCGGCTCAGAGATATCAATGCCATGTTCTTTGAAGGTATGAGCAGCATTGTGAAAATGCTCAGACGAATCAAGCAATGCTTTCGATGGAATACATCCGACATTCAAGCAAGTACCGCCTAGTGTATTATACTTTTCGATGATGGCTACCTTCATGCCCAATTGTGCGCAGCGGATTGCTGCGACATAACCTCCGGGGCCTGAACCAATGACGATGACGTTGTATTGCATATTGAATCTATTTTAAAAAATCTTCTAACCTTCTCATAGTTTCATTTTTTCTCAGAATCTCCGAAATGAAATTTTTGAAAAATTCAAATTTTTGAGTGTTTCTCCTCATAGTCAAATATTCGTACAATCGCTTTGTGTCACTAGGTATCTGATCCGAATGTGTGTCACTATCTTTTGCCAGTTGAATAATAAATTTTTCTAACCTTGGGCGAATAATTACAAGTTTGTTCTGGCTGTCGGTATCCAAACATAGGATTAAAAACGGATTCTTAAATACAATTCTGTCTAACATACGTTTTTCATAAAGAGGCTTCCCACTATTCGGATCTTCATCCACGATGCCTATTGATTTAGTGACTTTTCCGAGCATATTGCATACCTCGCCCTTGCTAAAAGCATGCTTCACATCCCTCGACTTTACACCAAGTGCCTTTACCAATGCTTCATCACCGTAACACTCCAAATAAATCATCTTGCAATAAACTTATCGAGGTTTAAGAATACATTGGAATCTAAATCAATCATTTCCTCAACTTCATCAATAGTCGAAACGGGTCTGATTTGCGTTTGATGATTATCATTCATCCAAATTATGTTTACTTGCAAATCAACAATAGGTGTTTTTTGAATTAATGCTTGTAAGAAATATGGATTATGAGTTGTCAAGAAAAATTGATGGTCGGAATCATAAGCAATTCTTTCTGCTAGATATTTTGTATAATAAGGAAAAACATTTGATTCCGGTTCTTCAAAAATAAGGGTAGAATTCTCTTTGTTTGTCTCAATTGCAGCAACATAGAAAATGATTCGTTGCAAAGTGTCGGAAATCACGCTATAAGGGTATGACGTTAGTATGCTGTCATCTTCCTTGGAAATCTCAATTTCGTACTTAGACTGCCTTAGGTTCAGTTTAAAGCCTCTTTCCTGTATAAATTCACTAACCAACGTTCGCAAAACCTTGTTTGTTTGCAGCATCAAAAACAGATTCTCGCCATGTGGCAGTGACAAAAAATCATTTTCAAGCAATGGGAAGTTCTTCAAAACCTTGAAATAGTACGGATGAATGCCAAAATCCCAGGGAGCACCTTTTCCGACAAAAGATCGATCTGAAAAAATTGCAGCCCATTGCCTGTTAAACTTTTCGTCTTTGTAAAACGAAAAATTGACTAAGCCATTATTATACGATATATCAGTTGATATTTCATCAGTCTTTACTAATATTATGTTTGACAGGTCATTCTCATAAAAGAGATTGCTTAGATCGTTGACTCTAATCAAACCATCTAGGTTCAGCGTCTGCTGCAAAGCTTGAACTCCTAGACCTTCTAATATATTGGACTTTCCGACATTTGGTTCTCCAATAAACAGGTTTACCCTCTTGCAATCTAATTGCAAATGCTTGATGGACTTAAAATTCTGAATGGTTAATCTCTTTATCATTGGATAAAAATCAAACGCCCAAAATTAATCTTCCCGGATCTTCCAGCATTTCTTTTACTCTCACCAAGAAACTTACTGACTCACGACCATCCACTATGCGGTGATCGTAAGAAAGTGCTAAATACATGATGGGTCTAATAACTACTTCGCCTTTTAGAGCGATCGGTCTTTCTACAATGTTGTGCATGCCCAATATGGCCGACTGTGGCGCGTTGATGATGGGCGTTGATAGCATAGAACCAAAAACTCCTCCATTGGTAATGGTAAAAGTTCCTCCAGTCATTTCCTCAATCGAAAGTTTTCCGTCTCGACCTCTGGCAGCAAGTCTCGCAATTTCTGCCTCTACTTGATTCATACTCAATGATTCCGCATTTCTAATGACGGGAACGACTAATCCACGTGGCGTTGAAACCGCCACCGAGATATCGCAATAATCGTGATAGACAATCTCGTCTTTATCAATGGATGCATTTACAGCAGGGAATTCCTTTAATGCAGCACAAACAGCTCTTGTAAAAAATGACATGAACCCAAGTCCCACGCCATATTTTTCTTTGAATTGCTCTTTGTATTTTGATCGGAGATCGATCACCGGCTTCATGTCTACTTCATTAAAAGTAGTGAGCATGGCTGTTTCATTTTTTACAGCTACCAATCGCTTTGCGATGGTTTTGCGGAGTGAAGTCATTTTCTCTCTTCGCTCGTTTCTCGAACCTCCCGATGCGATTACCGGTGCAGCCGTTGCAATAGATGGCTTGATGTCTTTGACTGGTGTGGCTGCTTGAGCCTTCACTGCATCATCTTTTGTTATCCTACCACCTACCCCACTTCCGGTAACCTGATTAGCAGCAATCCCTTTTTCATCAAGAATTTTTGCTGCTGCTGGAGATGGAGTACCCGCTGCATATGAAACGGCTGAACTCGTTGCAGACTGGGATGCGGGAGCTGCGGATGAACTTGCCGCAACTGCCGGTGCACCACCTTCAGTCACTTCAATCTTGCAAATCAATCCTCCGATGGGAAGTGTCGTTTTCTCTTTCGCAACAATGCGTAAAATACCATTGGCCTCTGCGGGCAGTTCAAAAGTCGCCTTGTCTGATTCGACCTCGGCAATCACTTCATCTAGCTTTACATAATCACCCTCTTTTTTTAACCAAGTCGAAATCGTTACTTCTGTAATGGATTCGCCAACAGCTGGCACTTTCATTTCCTTAATTGCTCCGGTAGCTTTCATAGGTTGTGTTAAAGAATTTTCTGTTTTTGTTTCTTTGGCAGCTGGCGCAGACGCGGTGTTTGCTCCTCCGTCAGCGATTTCACATATAACTGTACCGATAGGCACAACATCGCCCTTCGCCTTCGAAATTTTCAACACGCCCGCTTGAGGCGCAGTTAATTCAAACGTAGCTTTATCGGATTCTAATTCCGCAATCACTTCATCCATCTTCACCACATCGCCATCTTTCTTCAACCAGTTGGCGATCGTTACTTCTGTGATCGATTCACCAACGGTGGGTACTTTTACTTGTTGAGCCATATAAACTCTTATTTAAAAATTAATGAATCTAAACTTCTAGCGCTGAAGATATAATTTTCTCTTGTTCTGCCTTATGCACTTTGGAGTAACCCGTAGCTGGCGAAGCACTTGCCTTGCGGGAAATAAGTTCTAGTCCATTCATGTAACGCAAGATAAATGACCAGTATCCCATGTTTGATGGCTCTTCTTGCGCCCACACTAGCTTAGCGCCTTTGTATTTTTTCAATACGGCATTCAATTGCTTTTCAGGGAACGGATGCAATTGTTCCAACCTCACCAGCGCAACATCTTTATTTTTTTTCTTTGCTTGCGCCTCCAACAAATCGTAATACACTTTCCCCGTACAAAGAACTACTTTCTTTACATCTTTCGCATTCACATTCATGTCATCAATAACTTCCTGGAAAGACCCTTTGGTGAAATCTTTCATAGGTGAAATCACAGCAGGATGTCTGAGCAAAGACTTTGGTGAAAATACGATACAAGGCTTTCTGAACTCCCACGTTACCTGCCTTCTTAGCAAGTGGAAAATGTTAGCGGGTGTAGTTGGGTTAGCGATAATCATATTATACTCTGCCGATAACTGCAAGAAACGCTCTGGCCGTGCATTGGAGTGCTCTGGCCCCTGGCCCTCATAGCCGTGAGGTAACAACATCACAAGGCCATTCATCCGTTGCCACTTAGACTCTGCACTTGATATAAACTGATCAATCATTACCTGTGCTCCATTCGCAAAATCACCAAACTGTGCTTCCCAAATAACCAGCGCATGTGGCGAAGCCATGGCGTAGCCATACTCAAAACCTAAAACACCAAACTCTGAAAGTAACGAATTATAGATCTTAAACTTTTGCTGCTCCGCATCAACATGATCTAATCCACAGTAGGGCTCGTTGGTATTCGAATCAACAAAATAAGCATGGCGATGACTGAACGTTCCTCTTTTTACGTCTTGTCCACTCATTCTGACCGAAGTGCCTTCCGATAAAAGAGATCCATAAGCTAGCAGTTCTGCTTCCGCCCACCCCAATACTTTCGTTTCAAAAAAAGCACTAGTCCGGTCTTTCAATAATTTTTCAATTTGTTTGATCGGTTTAAAACCTTCGGGTATTGTGGTTAGTGCTTTGGCAACTTTATCAATCACGGCTTGTTTAATACTTGTATCGGGAGATTGATCAAAATCTTCGGGAGTTGATTTTCGTAATTTCTCCCACTCATTCTCAACTTGCTGAGGTTTGTAGGGCAGTGGCTTTTGTTTTACTTCATTCAATCGATCCTGTAGTTGGCTCCGGAAGCTCTTATCCATTTCATCGGCCAGAGATGCGTCCACATCTCCACGCTCTATTAGACGCTTAACATAAACTTCTCGTGGATTCGGATGCTTCGCAATCAAATTGTAAAGCTTCGGCTGAGTAAACTTTGGCTCATCACTTTCATTGTGACCATGCCTGCGATAACAAAGCATATCTATAAAAATATCTTTGCCAAATTTTTGGCGGTATTCAACCGCTAGATTGGAGCAGAAGGTCACTGCCTCTGCATCGTCTCCATTTACGTGTAGAATAGGAGCATCTACAATTTTGGAAATGTCAGTACAATAGATACTGGTGCGAGCGTCATCATAGTCCGTGGTAAAGCCCACTTGATTATTAATCACGAAATGAATTGTTCCACCGGTTGTATAACCAGGTAATCCCGACATTTGAATTACTTCATAAACGATGCCTTGACCTGCTACTGCTGCATCACCGTGTATAAGAATCGCCATGCCCTTACTCAAGTCACCCTGATACTCATCATCGATTTGCCCGCGAGTGTAGCCGACCACTAGTGGATTAACAGCCTCCAGATGGGAAGGGTTAGGTGTCAATTTTAAATAGATCGGATTTCCAGACGGGGTATCAATAATACTGCTGTAACCGAGATGGTACTTCACATCGCCATCTCCCATTGTAAGGTCAGGGTTGATGTTGCCCTCAAATTCGGTAAAGATCTGCTCATAGATTTTTCCCAGAATATTAGTCAGCACATTCAGCCGGCCTCTGTGAGCCATCCCAATAACCACTTCCTTCACGCCCAACTCGGCCGCTTTATTAATGATGGTCTGCAACGAGGGGATTGTGTTCTCACCTCCTTCTAACGAAAAACGCTTTTGACCTAAGAATTTAGTGTGCAAGAAATTTTCAAAAACAACTGCCTCGTTCAACTTGGCAAGGATGCGCTTTTTCTCTTCTTGATTAGGATTATAGCTAAAATATTCTTTCTCAATTTTATCAAAAAACCAACTCCTCACTTCATCGTTGCGAATGAAGTTATACTCAAAGCCAATAGTACCCAGATACAAAACCTTCAATCGCTCTATTATTTTACGTAAAGACGATTTCGGCATCCCAATTTCGGCAGCGACCTCGAACTCAGTATCCAAATCAGCGTCAACTAGGCCGAATTTCGTATGATCTAACTGAACTCCGTGATCCCGTCTTGCACGCACAGGGTTTGTATCGGACTTTAAATGCCCAAAAGAGCGATATGCAAAAATCAGTGTTCGAACATAGGTCTCTTTAATATTAGGCGCTTCTCCGGCAGATACTTGTCCATTTTCACCGTAGCGCTGTGAGGAAAAATCATATCCCTCAAAGAACTTTTGCCAGGTAGGGTCGACAGAAGTGGGGTCTTGGTTGTAATTTTGATAGAGCTGATCAATATAGCTCGTATCAGCATTTGATATGTAGCTGTACTTGTCCATGATTAATTTAAAAAGCTACCAAATGTATAATCTCACAACAAGAATTAAAAACCTAATAATCGCTTAAACAAATATAAAAGGTAAGTAGTAGTATTTTTTTAGTCTATCCTCTGATTATAAGCTGTTTATGAAAGAAAACTAGCCAGGATTGATGATTTTTCGACTTTCTGGCACCCCGCGTTGGCATATATTCAAAATCCGATTACCTTTGCGATCCTTTTAAAAACGGACGTGTTCCAACATTAAAAACGTAAGAGAAAATGGTAAAATTGAGATTAGCCCGCAGAGGCCGCAAGAAGTTGTCGATGTTTGATATTGTTGTTTCTGATGCGAGAGCACCCAGAGACGGAAAATTCATCGAAAAAATTGGTACCTATAACCCTGCTACGAACCCAGCTTCGATTCTAATTAAAGAAGATCGAGCTTTCCATTGGTTAATGGTGGGCGCAGAGCCTTCTGATACGGTGAGAGCCATGCTTTCCTATAAAGGCATCATGTACAAGAGACATTTGCAGATTGGTGTAGATAAGGGCGCCCTAACGCAAGAAGCTGCTGATGCGAAATTGGCAGACTGGTTAAAGGCAAAAGAAGCTAGCATTCAATCAAAGATCTCCGGATTATCAAAATCTAAGGAAGATCAAGCGAAGGCTAGAAAAGCAGCAGAATCTAAGGTGAGAGAAGCACGCGCTGAGGCTATTCGCAAGAAGGCTGAGGTAGTAGTTGCCGCACCCGAAGGTGAAGCAGCAGAAGGTGAAACTCCTGCGGCAGAAGCGCAGGCATAATATTTTATTTTCAATACAAAAAAATGCCATCGCCTTATAGGGATGGCATTTTTATTTTGACAAAATCATGGAAAAAGGGGAATGTTATAAAATCGGTTATGTTGCCAAGGCACACGGGCTAAAAGGCGAAGTAACGATCATCGTAACTGAACCAGTAGATTTAGATCCTATTGAATCTGTTTTCATAGAACAGAAAAATACCCTTGTGCCCTACTTTATAAAAGAGCTTTCTGACCGTGGCGACAAAGCCTTTGTACGATTTGACGAGATCAACTCAATAGAACAAGCCAATGGGATAAAAGGCTGTAGCCTTTACTTGCCAAAGGAAACGCGCCCTAAGCTGAAGCGTGGCGAATTTTATGATGACGAAGTTATTGGTTTTACAGTGATTGATGAAGCTTTAGGCGAATTGGGCAGTATTACGGAAATCTCAAATTCCGGACCCAACCGGCTATTGTCAGTAGACGTAAAGGGAAAAGAAGTGCTCGTTCCATTGAATAGTCCATTCATTGTTAGCACCAACAAAACCAAGAAAGTCATTAAAGTTGCTTTGCCCGATGGCTTTTTAGATATCTGATTTTGGTAAGTGTAGCTTGATTTGACGAACTCTAAATCTATAATCTTACTTTTTTTCTGCCACCTCCAATAAACACACCACCTTTTATCGAGAGGTAGCTTCCGTTGACAAAACCCCGATATGATTGATTGTTGATACCATTAAGAATATCAAAGTTATTAATAGTCGCAGGGGCAGGAGAAACAAAATTCCAATCAATGGTGCATGAAAAATGACCTGCATCAAAGCCTATGCGCGGATAGACGCCAATGGCCATTTGTTCATTTGACGAATAGTATTTCAAGTAAGTAACATAATTGGAATCATTGAATCTTGATTTGAACAGGCTTATCCCCGCACCCGCAAAAGGGCGGAAGTTTCTATTTGAAAAGTAATACTGCCCTGCGATGCCCTGAGAACTTATTTTGTAGGATGAACTGCCTACCAACTCAAGCCTAATGCCAATGGCCATTTCATTTCTGATTCGGTAAGATGGTTCTGCATACAATACAATAGCACCCTTGGTGGGCTGACCATCGCTGGCGTGAAGATCAGCATACCCGAGCCCGAACCCCAATCGTAGCTTACGAAAATTCTGCCCGTCATACTCCAACTTTTTGAAATCATCATTCGTTCTTGCGCCCAAATAATAACTCAGCTTAAAAGAAGCATAGTTAGCTGTATTAAAAACATAAGGGGTCGACCATGTCTGCAAACCAGTGGAAGAGTATAAAAAATAGTTGGTACGAACCTCTCTACGATAAATAAAATTATATTCAAACGAGAAGGCAAATCGATTGAACTCGAGACCCACGCGAGGATAGAACCCGCCACGTACTCCATCTACACCCTCGACATACGTGTGCAAAGGGCCACTTGCCGAGTAGCTTATTACGGTCGCTCTGTTTGCAGCCGAATAGCACCCTAAACCTAAGCCCGCAAAAAAGCGTACTGACATATTCATGATGTGTGCGTTGGGAAAATAATAATGGCTCGCAAACGTGTATGAAAAGAGTTCCTCAACGTTTGGCACATTGTGCAACTCAAACCTCGCACCTAATATTACATTTTTTTGGATGCGCCTAGATGGCTCAATATGATAAACCGAAAACTTATTCGATTCAGAAGTGCCCATCCCTATGGTAAACCTGAACTTACCAGATTGCTGTGCAAATCCAAAATTGAAAAAGACAGTAAGCCAAACAACCAATAAAAATTTAATCCACCGCAATCATCAAACGATTTATTCACTTTACTATCACTACCGGAAAAAGAGGGGAGGTCATAGGAGATGGCAGCACGTTTACTCCATTGTAGGTGCAAGATACCAATGACTCTCCGGAGTTTCTGCTAACGAGAGTATCTGTATCTGATGGCTGAAGTCTTATCAAAAAAGTAGCGTCCCTTCCTGTTGCATTCACTCCAGAAGGTAATATAAACGAAAGTGCATATCCCTGTCTAAGCCTTCCGTTGTACCGTGCGCTATCAATGAGTTCAATGGAAAAATCTGTTGTTTCACCATTAATCGTTATATCACTTCGCTTATAAACATTTGCTTTCGGATCAAGCATATCCCCACCTCTATTTTTATAATAGATGTAGATTCTGTAAGCAACTTGTGGCGGGGGGCTGGGGCATCCCATCATTAAAAAGCAAAAGAGCAGAAATACAGTTAACCTAATAACAAACATGATGATAGAACTATAGTGGAGTAACATAAGCTATGATATTATCATCATGGTTATACGAGTAAACATTGCTAGTGCCTGATGAGTTGCTTCCACCAAATGCACCTTCTATGTACCAACCATTAGCGTTTCCTCCCCACCCCCAATTGTTATGCACGTACGTGTTGGTTATTGTTGTATACACAGCATCATAGCCAGGCAAGCTAGTACAATCAGCATAGTCAACGGGGTATATTCTATAGGTTGATTGAGTGCCTACTGTTCTAAGGCCATCCATCACCCACTCATGGTAGTTAGTTGGGTCGCCAACGCAAGGCTCCCACACGCAGCCTACAAAAGGAAGCCATAACAAACAAACGCACCACAAATGCTTGGTGCCATAAACGGGAACTGGGCTACCATTTCTTAACGAGGCTACCAAATCACCTTTATTATAACTCCTCCAATCCCCTTGCACCAAACCATAACTTGAGCAAATGCCATTTTCTGGATAGGGCAACGTAAAAGTTCCGTTGCCCAAAAAACTGCAAGATTTATAGCCAAGACCATAGCTGCCATATACACTTCTTACCAAATTTGCTACATCACTTATTTGACTTTGTGTCAAAAGGCATGCCCTGTCAGTATTTGCTATAGTGGGCCAATCGGCACCAAATCTAGCCCTCGATGGATTTCTTCCCCAATAGTGGGCTATCACCTGAGACGCGGCCACAGGCACGCAACCAGCATAGTAATTACTGTTTTGATTAAACCCGCAGTCATCAAAACGGCTGCTACAATCGCCAATCCAAGTACTCCCGCTACCAAAATTGTTATTATATGGCGCATTTTGATTCCACTCTGTTTGCAGTATCGTTGGCACTATTGTGTTTGTAAAATTGACTGTTGATACCAAATAAGAATAGGTATACAAATCACAGTTACCACATATCGCAACCCTGCCACTCTTTCTTGCTATCTGACATTCAATGAATCTACCGTTGGCACTATTCTTACCTGTTGCTTTTATCTTGTGTCCAGTTAGCTTCTCAAGCAAACTAATATGAGCACTATCTCCACGCATGGCTTCCACTTCCTTCCGTTTACCTTGGATATAGTAAGCGGCTCGGGTCAAAAACATAGTAATCTGTGATTCCTTCTCCAACTTTCCCTTACCTGACCAACCTAGGCGGCCAAATGCCCTTTTATCGCCAGAGATAATGGCAAACCCATTGTTATCAGAAAAATTGAACACGTGAAAACCAGGGTCGTTGCTCTTCAATCGGTCGGTTTTGGGATACATGATGGTATCTTGTACAGACGCAGTTATCTCTTCAACAATTGTCCTCTTAATCTTTTTTCCCTTTCGGGCATCTTCAACGTCAAGTTCCGTAGCTATCTGTTGGGCATCTTGCCTAGCCTCGGCTACCGTGTAAACAAAAGTTGTATCCAATAAAACGAGCCTCTTTATCTCTTCTGCGGTCAGCACCGGTTGATTTAGCTTGGCTTCTGGTTGTAAGCCCTCATCATTACATCGAAGCAAAAAAACAGAAAATAAAATAACAATTGCTGCCAGACCTAAAACTCGGGGGGGGGGGGGGGGCGCTTTTATTGGTCATGTAAATATAAAAAAATCGGGAATAAAACAAAGGTGCTTCACCGATCTTTCCAACAATCCCGGTGTTTAGCTTGTTGCCAAATCCTTTACCTTTCGCCAAAATTTCGTTCATTTCGTAGCTCTAGCTCTTGCATTGTGAATAAATTATGAACTTTTCATTATTGGTAAAAACCATCAATCAGGCGCACAGCACACTTCAACAAAGCGCGCTAAAGTCTGTGAACAAACACCTCACCATTCGCAATTGGTTGGTGGGTTTTTATATTGTAGAGTTTGAGCAAAATGGCGAGGATAGAGCGAAGTATGGTGATAAACTACTGCCCGAATTGGCAAAGTCTATTAATATAAGAGGGCTTTCGGAAACATCTTTAAAGCTAAATCGGCAGTTCTTTCAAATCTATCCCCAGATTCGTCAGGTGCTGACCGACGAATTGAAAAAAATGGGATTTAGCACCAATCCAATTCGTCAGACGCTGTTTGACGAATTTCAAAACAATGAAATTCAATTACTTACAACTTTACAGACACCATCTGCACAATTACAAAAATCAACAAGAGGTGGCCTACAAGTGCCACCAGATAAACTCATCAGCCGTTTATCTTTTTCACATTTTACACTATTACTCCCTATCGCTGACTCGCTAAAGCGAACGTTCTATGAAATCGAGTGCATGAAAGGCAATTGGAGTCACGAAGAATTGCGCAGACAAATCACGACCTTATATTTCGAACGCAGCGGCATGAGCGACAATCCGGAAAAACTTAGCCGTTTGGTGCAAGACAAATCTGAGGCATTATTCCCAACCGATATAATCAAGTCGCCTTTCACCTTTGAATTCTTGGGTTTAAAAGCCAAAGATGTTGTTTACGAATCAGATTTGGAACAAGCATTGATAGACCACTTAGAAGAATTTCTTTTAGAGCTAGGTTACGGCTTTTGCTTTGAGGCAAAACAAAAACGCATTACGATTGGCGAAAAATACTACTTCATAGACTTAGTATTTTATCACCGCATTTTAAAATGCCATGTTTTGGTCGATTTAAAAATGAAAGAAGTTGACCATGAAAACATTGGGCAATTAAAAACCTACGTCAACTATTACAAAAAGAACATTGTGCAAGCAGGCGACAACCCGCCCGTTGGTCTATTGTTGGTAACGGAAAACAACAAACCCCTTGTAGAATATTCTATGGCCGATGCCGACCAACATTTATTTGTAAGCAAGTATGTGCTGGCTTTACCCTCTACCAAGCAACTTGAAGAATTCATCAGAAAAGAATTAAACAATCAATAGTATTCAAATGCACATTGACATCATCACTTGTTTGCCACGATTACTGGAAAGCCCTTTTGGTGATTCTATTTTGAAACGTGCACAAGAAAAGAACTTGGTAATAATAAAGGTTCATGACCTTCGTGAATATTCCACCCACAAACACCGCGCTACAGATGACTATGCATTTGGTGGTGGCGCAGGAATGGTGATGATGATTGAGCCGATTGACCGATGTATTGCTTCCTTAAAGGCTGAACGAACCTACAATGAGATCATCTACATGAGCCCCGATGGTGAGTTGCTGACACAGTCTATCGCCAATCAATTGAGCCTTAAAGAAAACCTGATTTTGTTGTGTGGTCACTATAAAGGAATTGATGAACGTGTAAGGGAGCATCTTATTACCCGGGAGATCAGCATAGGAAATTATGTGCTTTCTGGGGGAGAATTGGCCGCAGCCGTGTTGGCCGACTCGGTAATTCGCTTACTTCCGGGCGTGCTCAATGATGAAACATCCGCGCTAAGCGACTCCTTTCAAGATGGCCTTATTGCCCCGCCTGTTTACACTCGCCCGGCAGAGTACAACGGCTGGAAGGTGCCAGATGTATTGCTTTCCGGGCATCAAGCCAAAATTGAATACTGGAAGCAGGAAAAAGCGCTGGAAAGGACAAAATCCAGAAGGCCCGATTTAAACATAGGTTTTACTTCTTAAAAGGATTTTTCTGTGTCCCGACTTCGAAATTCAACTTCTTCGCCTATATTTGCAGTCCATTTTAAAAACCGAGTAGTATGGCCGATTTAATGAAAATTGTAGAGCAAGAGCTAGCCTCTAAAAGAGCAGGTATACCAAGCTTTAAGTCAGGCGATACCATTAGCGTGCATGTAAAGATTAGCGAGGGAAATAAAGAAAGAATTCAACAATTTCAGGGAGTTGTTCTTTATAGAAGAGGAACTTCAACCAATGGAGAAAGCTTTTCAGTAAGAAAAGTTTCTAATGGCGTAGGTGTTGAGCGTGTATTCCCCCTTTTGAGCCCAAGTATTGAAAAAATTGAATTTGTGAAAGCCGGCAAGGTTCGCAGAGCAAAATTGTTCTATTTGAAAGGCCGCCAAGGCAAGTCTGCTAGAATCAAAGAAAAATTAGCAGCCGTTAAAGCAGCCTAATCCAAAAAATAAAAATCAAAAAACCCATTTCAACCCGTTGAAATGGGTTTTTTGCATTAAGAGAATACCTTGGATCAATTGGCACGGAAAACTATATTTGTCCCTCACTTAAAACCATTACAATGGCAAGACCCTCCACCACCGAATTACTTGGTAAAGATGCCGAGTCTCTTTTGACTCACAAGAGCAAGACCATTTCAAAAGATCATCTTCACTTGCCAGGCCCTGATTTCGTAGACCGTATTTTTTCTGTCTCCAATAGAAACACACCAACTCTTATCAGTCTTCAAAGCCTTTTCAATAAGGGCCGGTTAGGTGGCACTGGTTTCCTATCTATACTCCCTATCGATCAAGGTATCGAGCATAGCGCAGGCGCTTCGTTTGCCAAAAACCCGATCTATTTTGATCCGGAAAATATCATTAAGTTGGCAATTGAAGGAGAATGCAATGCGGTTGCTACAACCTTTGGCGGGCTCGCAATGATGTCTAGGAAATACGCACACAAAATTCCTTTTATTGTAAAGATAAATCACAACGAATTATTGACGTACCCAAACCAGGCAGATCAGGTGATGTATGGTTCAGTGGATGATGCCTGGAACTTGGGCGCGATTGCAGTAGGCGCCACGATCTATTTCGGATCAGAAAATGCCACCCGTCAGATACAGGAAGTATCCTCTGCGTTCGAGCGCGCCCATGAATTGGGTATGGCCACCATACTCTGGTGCTACACGCGCAATGACGCATTCAAAAAAGACGGTGTCGACTATCATACTTCCGCTGATTTAACCGGTCAAGCAAACCATTTAGGCGTTACTATCCAAGCCGACATTATCAAACAAAAATTAGCCACAAACAATGGAGGTTATAAAGCGCTGAATACGGGTGGCAGTTCGTATGGAAAATTGGATGAGCGGATTTATACTGAACTTACGTCTGACCATCCCATCGACTTGTGCCGCTACCAAGTAGTAAATTGTTATATGGGACGTGCCGGCCTAATCAACTCTGGTGGCGATTCAAAAGGGTCTAGCGACATGGCAGATGCAGTTCGCACGGCCGTAATCAATAAAAGAGCTGGTGGCATGGGATTGATCTCGGGAAGAAAGGCATTCCAGCGCCCTATGGAAGAGGGCATAGAAATCCTTCAGGCCATTCAAGATGTTTACTTGGATAAGACGATTGATATTGCTTAGTTGTTGATCTGAAAATTTGAAGTTTAGGTAATTTTGAAAATTGCTTCAAGATTTTCAAGTCGTTACATTTTCAAATCTTCAGATTGAAAAATCTTCAAATTGAATTTTATGCCTTGGTTCAAACGTACCGATAAAGGAATCCTCACCCCAACAGAATCAAAAAGAGAAGTGCCCGATGGGCTTTGGTTCAAATCACCCGGTGGAAAGATTATTCACACTCGTGAGCTAAAAAACAACGCATACGTAGTTCCGGAAGAAGATTTCCACGTAAAAATCGGGTCAGAAGAATATTTTGAAATCTTATTCGATAACAACGAATTTACTGAGTTGGATGCCAATATGGAATCGGGCGATCCGCTAAAATTCGTAGACACGAAACCCTACCCAAAGCGGATCAAAGAATCGCAATCTAAAACGCAATTGAAAGATGCGGTTAGAACAGCTTATGGGAAAATCAACGGGCTAGATCTTTGTGTGGCTTGTATGGATTTCACATTCATTGGTGGCTCGATGGGTTCTGTAGTGGGTGAAAAGATTTCACGAGCGATTGACCATTCGCTTAAAACAAGAACGCCTTTTTTGATGATTTCACGATCAGGTGGTGCGCGCATGATGGAGGCAGGGCTTTCACTGATGCAGATGGCTAAGACATCGGCTAAATTGGCTTTGATGGACGAAGCTAAAATACCTTATATCTCGCTACTAACAGATCCAACCACAGGCGGAGTAACTGCCTCTTATGCAATGTTGGGTGATTTTAACATTGCTGAACCAGGTGCCCTCATTGGTTTTGCCGGACCTCGTGTGATTCGTGAAACGATCGGCAAAGATCTTCCCAAAGGTTTTCAGAGTGCAGAGTTTGTCTTGGAACACGGCTTCTTGGATTTCATCATCGATAGAAGAAGTCTGAAACAGCGACTCAGCACTTTGCTTAAGATGCTTCAGTAATTCTTTTCAATACCGTTGAAGAAGATTGCTCGGATTGAGTTGCAGTATCTTCCCTGCCTCGAATACTTTTGTGCACTGCTTTCTTTTGATGTGGTTGAATTAGAATCTCACGAACACTACCTCAAACAGACTTTTCGCAATAGATGCTATATCAACACTTCGCAAGGTGTTCAGATGTTGATTGTGCCCCTAAAGGAAAAACACGGCAAAGTTTCCATTCAAGAAATACGGATAGACTATCAACAAAAATGGCAAAACAATCATTGGCGAAGCATCGAATCGGCCTATCGAAATGCACCCTACTTTGAACATTATGCAGACGAGCTAAAAAAAATATTTTACCTAGGTCACGAACAATTATTTAACCTTAACAAAGACTTGCTGTCATTCTGTCTGCGAGTCATTCATCTAAAAGTAGAACTTTCAAATACGCAGCAGTATGAAAAAGTGCCTTCCTACGCTGTTTCAGACCTTCGCGGAACAATAAGCCCAAAACTAGTGGCCTTCGAGCGGACATTCTATCACCCGGTATCCTATCAACAGGTGTTTGGCAACACTTTTGTTCCTAACCTCAGCATCTTGGACTTGTTGTTTTGTGAAGGGCCAAAGTCAATTGACCTTTTACGCGCTTCGATGCACTTGTTGAACAAATAAATTCAAGTCAGCGTTACTAGTTCGGTTTCAAAATGTCATTTCATTGGATGAATGGGGTGGGTTTGGAATTATAGTCTTTAAAACTTTACATTTACACCTATCAATACACTATGTCAAATATGGAAGCAAAATTTTCCAACCGTGTCAAAGAAGTAATCTCACTGAGTCGGGAAGAAGCATTGCGTTTAGGCCACGACTACATCGGAACAGAACACCTTATCTTGGGAATGATTCGCGATGGCGAAGGTGTCGCGGTAGGTGTGTTAAAAAAATTAGGTGTGCCCCTTGATCAGCTCCGTGGAGAGATCGAAAAAATTTCCAAAGGTACAGCCACTCATGAAATCAAAAACTTGGCAAATATTCCATTAACGCGTGCTTCTGAGAAGACGCTAAAGATCACCTATCTGGAGGCCAAAGTATTTAAAGCTCAGTTGATCGGCACAGAACACTTACTCCTTTCTATTCTTCGAGATCCCGATAATCTTGCCACACAAATCCTAAATAAGTTTGATGTTGCTTATGATGTAGTCAAAGAAATGTTGGAGTACCAGCACGAGCAACCTACCGCCTCCTCAGATACAGACGACCCGGATGATGATTCATCCAAAATGTTTGGAAGCGGTGCAGGAGCAGGTACAGGTACAGGCAAAGAGAAAAAGGGAATGGAAAAGTCGCGCACACCTGTGCTTGATAACTTCGGGCGTGACTTAACTAAACTAGCTGAGGATAATAAATTGGACCCTATCGTTGGCCGAGAAAAAGAAATTGAACGCGTAGCACAAATTCTAAGTCGTAGAAAAAAGAATAACCCAATATTGATAGGAGAGCCGGGAGTGGGCAAGACGGCCATTGCGGAAGGATTAGCGCTTCGTATTATTCAGAAAAAAGTTTCTCGCGTTTTGTTTGGCAAGCGTGTGGTCACGCTTGATCTCGCTTCGCTGGTCGCTGGTACAAAATACCGCGGACAATTTGAAGAGCGAATGAAAGCCGTCATGAACGAATTGGAAAAATCGGCCGATGTTATTTTGTTCATCGATGAGTTACATACAATTGTAGGGGCTGGCGGTGCCTCCGGCTCGTTAGATGCCTCTAATATGTTCAAACCTGCTCTCGCACGAGGAGAAATACAATGTATTGGCGCGACAACCCTGGATGAATACCGGCAGTATATTGAGAAAGACGGTGCACTTGCGAGAAGATTTCAAATGGTGATGGTAGATTCTACCTCAGTAGATGAGACAATCCAGATACTGGAGAATATTAAAGAAAAATACGAAGACCACCACCACGTAACGTATACCAAGGAAGCCTTAGAATCATGTGTAAAATTATCTGACCGTTATATTAGTGATCGATTCCTGCCCGACAAAGCAATCGATGTGATGGATGAGGCGGGAGCAAGGGTGCACATCAACAACATTCATGTGCCTGACGACATTGTGAAATTTGAGGCAGCTATTGAGGATGTAAAAAAAGAAAAGAACCGTGTTGTTAAGAGCCAGAAGTATGAGGAGGCCGCTCAGCTTCGCGATAAGGAAAAGAAGCTGATTGAGCAACTTGACTTAGCCAAAGCCAGGTGGGAAGAGAAAACGAGAACCGAAAAATACACGGTTACTGAAGACAATGTGGCTGATGTCGTTGGGATGATGACGGGCATACCAGCAAACCGCATTGCACAGAAAGAAAGCAACAAACTTTTGGGCATGGCCGAACAGTTGAGTAGTAAGGTGATCGGGCAAGAAGAAGCAATAAAGAAACTGACGCGCGCGATTCAACGTACCAGAGTTGGTCTGAAGGATCCCAAAAAACCAATTGGCTCTTTTATTTTCCTTGGACCTACAGGTGTTGGTAAAACAGAGTTAGTGAAGGTTTTGGGAACTTATCTTTTCGATAAGGAAGATGCGCTTGTTCGCATTGACATGAGTGAGTACATGGAAAAATTTTCTGTGTCCCGCTTGGTAGGTGCCCCTCCAGGATATGTTGGATACGAAGAAGGTGGTCAGTTAACCGAAAAAGTTCGTAGGAAACCATATAGCGTAGTGTTGTTGGATGAAATCGAGAAAGCCCACCCGGATGTGTTCAACATCTTGTTGCAAGTGTTAGACGATGGAATACTCACGGATGGATTAGGGCGTAGAGTTGATTTCCGTAACACTATCATTATTATGACCTCCAATATTGGAGTGCGCGATCTAAAAGATTTTGGCTCGGGCATTGGCTTTACCACCAAAGCAAATCGGGAGAATGAAGAAGAGGTAATGAAATCAACTATTCAAAATGCGTTGAAGCGTGCATTCTCTCCAGAATTTTTAAACCGACTTGATGATGTTATTGTGTTTAATTCTTTGCAGCGAGAACACATACATAAGATCATTGATATCACACTTGGAAAATTATTTGCTCGCATACTAACTCTCGGATACACCGTTGAGTTGACTGAAAAAGCAAAAGACTTCTTAGCGGAAAAAGGCTACGATCAACAATTTGGCGCAAGACCATTAAATCGTGCCATCCAAAAATATTTGGAAGATCCGGTCGCAGAGGAAATCCTGAAAGGGGAAGTGACAGAAGGCGCCATTATTATGGCAGACTATGAAGGGACGGGGGATGTGCTGACCATCAAAACAAAAAAGGGAAAAGCTTCCACGAAAGAAAAAAAGAGCGAATAGAGGAGCTACAAAAAAGGGGAATTTAATTCCCCTTTTTTATTTGCCTTCTACCCCCAAGAGTAAATCAAGAAGTAGAGAGTGCTTTTAAAGCACATTGTTTAGCTGCTCTTTTATTTTCTCCAGTTCTTCTTTCATCATCACCACCTGCTGCTGCATCTCTGCATCATTGGCTTTACTTCCGATCGTGTTGATCTCCCTTCCAATTTCTTGTGCGATAAAGCCCAATTTCTTGCCGCTCGATTGCTTGTCGCTGAGCCCTTTGATAAAATAATCTAAATGCGTTCTAAGACGTACGCGCTCTTCGTGTATATCGAGCTTTTCAATGTAAAAGATAATCTCTTGCTCAAGTCGATTTGCGTCATATCCCTCGCCCCCAAAAAGCTCCTTCACATTGCCCTTTATTCTACTCCTGATTTTTTCTATCCGCTTAGGATCGATCTCTTCTACGGCAAACAAACCCTTCCTAATAGTTTCAATATAGTCGATCAATTTCTTCTCCAGCGATTTGCCTTCGGCAAGTCGAAATGATTCGCATTTTTCAATGGCCTCCCCGATCAAACTACGTACATTTTCCCACTCAGCCGGATCCAATTCTTCTTTACCATTGGCGATAGCTACATCAGGTGAAGAAAGAGCAATTTGAAAAATTGAATCTGTTGTTGAGGAAACTTTGTCGGCCAGCCGCTTGAGCTCCTTATAATAAGCGACAAACAGTTCTTCGTTATAGCGCTGAGCGATTTCCGGTCGCGCGGTTTGTTGATAATCAATCGCAAGAGAAATCTTACCGCGTTCGAGCCTATCCGCGACCCACGTTCGCAGTTCTAATTCCTTTTCAGAAAATCTCCGGGGCAGCCGCAAGCTCAAATCTAGAAACTTGGAATTTAGGGATTTCACTTCGACAGCAATTGCCAAGGAACCTGAATTGGAAACGCTTTGGCCAAAGCCAGTCATCGATCTAATCATGTAGTCTATTTTTAAAAATCAAAACCGATGGCCACGAATGGACGTGGGCTTTTGACAACAAAATTCTCAACCGGCCAGGCTAGGTCGAATTTAAGATAATAACCAAAAATCACAGATCGGAATCCAAACCCGTAGCTATAAATCCATGGATTCAAGTACTCTCGGATTTCAACTTGAAATGGGTTACCAGTAATAAATCGTTCGGGGACATTTCTCACCCGACCAACACTTTGATTGTCGAGTGGAATTGGCCCAGTCCAACTACTCCCTATGTCGTAGAAGCCAGTCAGCTGCAGGTTTCTGAAAAAATTTGACGTGATTGGACTGCTTGACAAGGCACGCACAAGAGGCACACGCAATTCAGCGTTGAGAACGGCCGCACTATTTCCGTAAAGAGTGCCATAATCAAAGCCTCGGAGATTGACGAACTCGGAAAATAGTAGATTTTCATTGTATGATCCGACTGGATGAACCAATGGATTTAATGCTCCGTCTCGATTGAACGCTTGGCCCGTATTCGGACCAAACCAATTGCTGAACCAATTGTCGGTACCGCCCAATAAATAACTCTTTGGGGCAGCACCAAAAAAACTTCCGGCATAACCGCGAACGGCAAAAACAATCTCCTTGTATATCTTTTGATAGCGTCTGATGTCCACCGAAACCTGAGTAAAGCTTCTTCGCGAATTGCCAACTCCTTCATAGAAGACTGCACTCAGCTTCCCTCGAGTACCTTCAATAATATTCAACCCAGTAGTAATCGAATTATCGTAAACAATCTCCGCTCGCCCCCCTAGATAGGTTTGTGACCGCGAAGGCAAAAAGGTTGGAACACCAGAAGTAGGAATTTTTCTTCCTAAATCAACATATTGCGTATAACCTACAAATGGTTTTAGGGTAACTCGTGTGCGCACAGAGATTGGATAGGAGGCGCCTAATTCCAGTTTTTGAAAAGAATATTTTTGTCTCTCGTCTTCAGTTGTTTCCCGTAGCAAAGGCTGCCAGAAAATTACCTTCCGGTCAAAACGAACGCTGTAATCAATTCGGTTTGGCAAATATTGAAACTCCCCAAACATATCTCCACTCTTAAAATCAAAAGCCGTTTGAAGACCCCCAAAAATTCGATAATTCTCCAACATATCATTCATCTGCACTTCCAACTTTAACCCAGGACCGCGAAGTTGATCTATTACAAAACTGGTGACAATATTTTCATAGCTGAATTTTGGAAAATACGGAAACGGCCCCTTGACCCGGTTTACTTCTCTGGCTTTCATATAGCGTGTCAGGAATGTCTCACTGGGCTGTTTATTCTTAATGGCCTCCTCTTCAAACACATAGTCGTCAGTGTTTAAGGGCTTCTCGGTCGGCTTCAACAATTCTTTTTTAGGAACGCTATCGACCTTTGCAACGATTGGTGCTAACTCATCAAATGTATAATCATCAGTATTGATGTTGGTATTTTTTTGGATGGCTTTTACGGTGTCCTTTTTTACTGGCTGCTCCACTGCAGGTTGCAGAGGCTCTGATTTTACAGTATCTATTTTTTCCTTAAGACGAGCATTGATCAAATCTTTAATGGAGGTTGCTTTTGGCTGCTCCTTCTTTTTTCGCTCTGTTAAAACCCTTGCCTGAGCCACTTCCTTTCTGCGGGTAGCGGGCGTGAAAACCTGTCGATCAAAATTCCGATTGCGTTCTACAAAAATACTTTCTCTCAAAGATTGAGTAAGTACTACGGCTTGCATCTTGTTGGTGTAGTTGATATCAAAATCCTTTACACTGGAGTTGTAGTTGGTCAACTGCGAATAAATACCTGTGGACATATTATACCTAAACAGGTTGGTAATGCCCCGCTGATCGCTGAGGTAGAAAAAATTATTTTCATCAACGGGCCGAACATGGAAATCTTTACTCAACGTATTGGTAACGCGCTTTAGTGAATTCACGGTGGTGTCGATGTTGTACAAAAAAAGATTGTAGTTGGGGGAAAGCTTTTGCAGCCCCTTGACGGAAACGTTCAACGAATCTGACGGTCTGTTAGAACTAAAGACAACCGTATTGGTATTGGGTATAAAAGCCGGATCCAGATCGTCAAACTTATCGTTGGTAAGTCTTTTCGTCCGATCTCTACGACTGCTTAGCAAAAACAAATCATTCTGACCTTCGAAGTCAGCACTTACAACTACGAGTCTCCCGTTATTCGAAAAGTTAAAACTTCGGATGTTTGAAAACTTGTCAAGTTCGCGAGGCAGCTTGGTTTTGCTATTAAGATCATAGAGCCAAAAAATATATTGGCCTTTCTTGACGCCAATTACTCCCAGCGTATTGGCATCAGCCCAGCTAAGCAAAGGCACTCGATAGTCAACAGTTTGCTTAATGGCTCGCTTCCCGCCCGTTAAAATGACTTTTTCCTTGCCACTTTCTAATGACTTTACTTTTACGGTAAAGCTTCCTCGATCATTTTCAGCATACGCAATCTTTTTCCCATCAGGGCTGATCTTCACGGTGGTGTAAGTCAACGTTCTACGATGGTTCTCTGTAAACCGAGTAGAGTCTTGTAAGGGCACATAACTTTGGCTTACTTTTTTCTCCATACCACTATAGAAGGCGCGCCAATCCACCAACAATTGCTTAAAGGGTATGCCAAGGGTGATTAGAATGCTGCGCTCTTCATTACGAATGATTCGTGTATAGTTAAGGATATTGTTGATGCTGCTCTTCCCATATTTTTCAACAATAAAGTTCCAAATCGACTGACCTACCAACGCAGCTTCCTTTCCAGAAAAACGCAATGCTTTATTTACTCTATTGCTTTGTACTAATTGCCTCACAAAATCGTCCATCTCCTCGTCCCAACCATGGGCCACATAATAGGAGCTTCCGTCAATAAACCATTCAGGCAAATTCAGCAATACTGAATTCTGAAACATGTCCTTTAAGCTACCGCCAAACATCATCTCATTCACCATCAAATCAGACATTTTGAAAATCAATTCTTCCTTGAATTCGTCCAGATTTCCCGGATGAGCAATTTCTACGTAGGGCTTTATGAACTCCGTCTCGCCACCCGCACTGTACCTTGTGTGGTTCAGGCCGATATTGCTTTGCTGCAAATCAGTCACTGAATTGTACAAAAACACCTTTGTCTTTTGAGATGGGTAAAAACCAATCAAATCAGTAATTCTATCAAACTCTGACTCCAGGTATTGAAGGGCTTCTTCCGCCACCTTCCTGCGTTCTCCATAGAAATGGACATCAAAATTCTCAGAACTCAGGTATTTCCAGTCAAATTTCTTGAATTGAATTCGGTTTTGACCAAACGTTTCTATTGTTTGCTGCGCATGAACTGCACCCGTTGCTAACATCCAGACTAAAAATACCCCCCCAATCCTTCTCATATTTGCTTTGTTCGGCTTAAGATTTCGAATATAACGCATTAAATCTCTTAATATTTACTTCCTTCAGTATTTCCCCTTTGCCCTCTAACCATTGGGCTACTAGGGCAGAAAAATAGGGAGCCAAACTTACTCCTTTTGTTCCCAGTCCGTTAAAAATAACTAAATTTTTGTAGAGTGGATGACATCCGATAATCGGTCGCCTGTCAATAGTGGTTGGCCGGATGCCCCACTCCTGCGCTACCACAGAAAAGGGATTTTTTAAGAGTCCGGTTAACTTCTCAACTAACTCAATTCGGGCTTTATCAGTGACCTCATGGCTCAGGTTTTTTAGCTCATACGTTGCACCAGCTTTGTAGGTAGAGTTTCCATTGGATGGAACGATATAAACGCCCTTATTAAAAATTACAGCTGGCTCAAAATCCAAGTTTAATGTTACTGTTTCTCCTTTTAAAGGTCGAATGTGAAGCCAATCAAAAAAAGGATTTGCTTCAATTCCCTGGCAAAAAATAATCTTACGAGCGGTCATTCCATGGTACGAAACCGACTCGGACGATAGCTCTAAGTCTTCTACCGCAAAATGAGAATCGCTCCAGGAATTATTCGAAATCAGAAATTTTCTGGTCGAGGCTAAAAAAGATACGGTATCCAAATACCCACAAGTGTTCAACAAAATCCCACCAAAGGGATCATTTACTTCGTTTCCAAAACCCGACTCAGTATATATCTTTTCCACAAAAGTACTCACCCCATTTTCAGCTGATTTGACCATCCAATTATTCTGCTCCTCAGCAGAATGAAACGGTCGATAAAGTAATGAAGGGAAGAAAAATCGTTGCCCAAATTGTTTCTCGCAGTCGGTGTAGAAGGCGTGTAACGAAGCAAAAGTCTCTTCAGCCAACCAGGTCTTCACAATGCCCATCCCGGTTATGGGATTGAACAACCCAGCTGCCACACGTGAGCAATTGTTCTTTAGCGGCTGGTCAAAAACCGACACTCTTCTACCCCTTTCCAAAAGTCGTATTGCTAACGCAGAACCCGCAAGGCCCTGGCCAACAATAATATAGTCAACTTGAGGTTCGATGGAAATAATAGTAGACAAAAGTACTGCATGGAGCAAGCTAATCAAGTACCAGCCAAGCAAGTTTTCGTAATTTTGCAGGATGACTATCCAATCGTTTGTTTTCAATCCATTTTCGGAAAACACCTACGTAGCCTTTGACGAAACCAAGGAAGCGGTGATCATCGATCCCGGGTGCTACGAACCAACTGAGAAAGCCGAGCTTGATCAATTTATAACTTCGAAAGGGTTGAACGTCAAGTTTGTTCTCAACACCCATTGTCATATTGATCACGTATTGGGCAATTTTCATTGTAAAACGAAATACAAAGTTCCTTTAGCCATCAACAAGCAAGATGAAAAGGTGCTGCTGGCCGTGCAATCATACGCCTCCAACTATGGCTTTGCGGGCTACCAGCCCACACTCCCCGATCGGTTCTTAGAAGAAAATGAGTCTTTTACTTTTGGGAATACAAACTGGAAAATTCTATTTCTTCCTGGCCATTCTCCAGGACATATTGCGTTTTATGACGAGCAAAAGAAAACTATTTTTAGTGGCGATGTACTTTTTAAAAGAAGCATTGGGCGAACGGATTTACCTGGTGGCAATTTTGACGTATTGCTAAAAAGCATACAACAAAAACTCTTTCTATTACCTGATGACGTGGTAGTGTATTCAGGACATGGCCCTACAACAACAATAGGCGAAGAAAAAAAATCAAACCCTTTCTGCGCCCTGACCCATTGAGTATGAACATAAAAAAATACATCCCCAATTTTCTGACCTGTTGTAACCTGATTTGTGGCTGCTTAGGGATCGTTTACTGCCTCGAAGAAAGAAGCATTCCTGCTGCTTATTTTGTCTGGGTCGCAGCTTTTTTTGATTTTTTGGATGGCTTCGCTGCACGACTGTTGAAAGTGCACTCCGCCATTGGTAAAGAGCTGGATTCATTGGCCGATGTAGTAAGCTTTGGAGTATTGCCATCTCTGGTTATGTACAAACTAATATCCGCTACTTCATCTGTTGCTTGGCTACCCTACATGGCATTCATGATTGCGGCATTTTCAGCATTGCGCTTGGCCATTTTCAATGTAGACGAAACGCAGCGAGATAGTTTTAAAGGGTTGAATACCCCTGCAAATACTCTTTTTATCACTTCATTACCGCTACTTTCCGGGAGCGTAGCTGCCTGGCTAAGTCAAGATTGGCTCTTGGTTTTAATTACTATTGTGTTCTCCCTTTTGATGGTTTCTCCAATAAAATTCTTTGCGTTCAAGTTCAAAAACTTTACATGGGCAGACAATCGGTCACGTTTTAGCTTTATTGGCCTTTCGGCAGTATTATTAATCGTTTTTCAGGTAGCAGCAATTCCTCTGATTATACTATTTTACATCTTTACATCGTTGATAGGTGGCGGCCTACGATTTGAAAAACAATAGACTTGACTAAAGAATTAAAAATAGCGTTTACACTTTGGCTTTTCTATGCATTGGCGCTCCCAACGCGCGGTCAAGTCACATCAGTTCTCTCGACAGATGACTGGCATAAATTCTCTGTGGAAAACGATGGTATTTACAAAATCAACTATGACCTTTTAAGGAAAACAGGTATTAACCCCGATCAAATCGATCCTCGAAATATTCAGCTCTTTTCAGGTGGCAATGGAATGCTTCCGCAGCCAAACAACAAATCAAGAATTGTCGATCTGGTACAATTATCATTATTTGTTTCGGGGGAAGCCGATGGAAAGTTCGATCGTGGAGATTTTATTTTGTTTTTTGGCCAGGGGCCAGATAAATATGTATACAATCAACAGAAACAAATTTTTGAATACGAGAATCATCTTTATGCAGATAAGAACTTTTATTTTTTATCTGTCGGTACAACTCCGGGAAAGAGAATTACTAATCAGGCAACAATTGAGGGGTCATTTCCCATCGTGCGAGAATTCGATGACTTTGCGTATTATGAGACTGAAAAATATAATCTTCTAAAATCAGGGCGACAATGGTTTGGCGAGCAATTTGATAATACTACAGAGGCCGTCATTCGGTTTGATATTGCCGGTATTATTGACAATACTCCTATCAAAATGGCCAGTCACGTAATGGCGCAGTCAATCAGCGATTGCACGTTCAAAGTATTTTTTAACAACACGCCTATTCTAGATCAGCCTGTAACAGCCATACCCAATACCCAGTATGGGATTAAAGGCAGAATTACAAAAGACACGATTTGCATTAATTCATCCTCTATCAAAGCGTCTGCACAAAATACACAAGAGGTGAAATATCAGTTTACCAGAGGGAGCACCGCTGGGCTATCGGTGGGATACCTGGACTTCTTTCTTTTCACCATGAAAAGAAAACTGGCTCTATATGGCGATCAGACCATTTTTACTTCTTCGAAAAGTTTGGACAACACCGTTTCAACTTTTGAAGTAACGTCCGTAAATTCAAAAACAATCGTGTGGGATATCACCGATCCGTTCAATACAGTTTTACAGACATTAACGCTTAGCGGCACCTCAATTTTGACTACAGCACCCACGTCTTCGTTAAAAAAATTTATTGCCTTTGACTCAGAGAAAACAAAATCTCCAACCTTTGAAATCATGATCAAAAACCAAAACCTTCATGCAGTCGATAACAAGAGTCTTATCATTGTCACTCATCCCGCTTTTAGGTCGGAAGCAGAGCGATTGGCAAACCATCGACAAAGCAAGAACGGTTTGTCTACGCTGGTTGTTACTACCGATCAAGTCTATCACGAGTATTCCGGAGGCAAACAAGATGTCACGGCCATTCGCGATTTCATTAGGGATGTTTATCGGAAGCCAGGCTCATCGCTGAAGAATGTACTTCTATTCGGGCGTGGCTCTTACGATTATAAATCTCGAGTAGCCAGCAACACGAATTTTGTTCCCATCTATGAGTCGCTCAATTCGCTAAGCCCACTCGAAACATATTCGTCAGACGACTATTTTGGAATGTTGGAGAATAACGAGGGTGCCTGGTTGGAAAGCCCTGCACAAAATTCAACGATGGATGTGGGCATAGGTAGAATACCAGTGAAAAAAATAGAAGAGGCCAAGGCAGTTGTAGATAAACTGATCGAATATGAAACAAATCCAAAAGCAAGAGGTGTTTGGCGGAAGGAAATACTTTTTGTGGCCGATGACGCAGATTTCAATATTCACCAAAGCCAGGCAGATCAAATGGCAAATTCAATCGATGTTTCGAATCCAGAGTTAAACATCAAAAAATTATATCTGGATTCCTTCGACCAAATTCAACGAAACACCGGTCCGGCTAGCCCCGCAGCGACAAAGGCGCTTGATCTAGACATTCGCAAAGGAAAATCAATCGTGAATTACACAGGGCATGGCTCTGAGAAAGTTTGGATGCAAGAGCAAGTATTGACAGAAACAATAGTTTTAAACTGGAAAAACAGTCCTGAGTACCCACTCTTTGTTACTGCTACCTGTGAATTTGGCAGGAATGATGATCCTTTTATTATATCAAGCGGGGAACGTATTTTACTACAACCTAAAGGCGGAGGAATCGGGCTTGTTACCACCGCTCGTCCCGTCAACTCAAGTACTAATTTTACCCTCAATCGCGCATTTTATACAGCACTGTTTCTAAAGGAAAACAACAAGTACCGTGATCTTGGCTCAATATTTCGCGATACAAAAAATACAAGTATTTCGGGTGTATCCAATCGGAATTTTTCTTTGCTGGGAGATCCTTCAATGACCATTGGCTTTAGCAACAAAGAAGTCGTGATCGATGAAATAAAAACAACTTCTGGGTCTTCAACATTAAAAGGGCTCTCCCAAGTTAAAGCAAAAGGGCAACTAAAAGAAGCCGGAACGAAACTAGCGAATTTCAATGGCGAAGTATTTGTCATCCTCTATGATAAGCCAATCGTTGAAATCACGAAAGGCTCCGAAGGAACTTCGCCTTTCACTTATTCACAGTGGGATAATGTACTCTTTAGTGGAAGAGCCTCGGCAATCAATGGTAATTTTGAAGTTAACTTTGTGATGCCCCGAAATGTGGATGCAATACCTTCAACGGGCAAACTAAGTCTTTATGCTACCGCTTCGAACCAAGATGCTTTTGGATACTCTTCTAATTTTCTAGTTGGCGGCTTAGAACCGTCACCGACACCCGATAATACGCCACCGGAAATCACACTTTTTTTGGGCGATACAACCTATGTTGCCGGTGGCGTTGTAGGGCCAAATACAAATTTGGTAGCTCGCCTTTTTGATGAGAGCGGATTGAACACAACTTCATTTATCCCAACCAACAACATGGTGGCCTTATTGGACAATCAGTATCGTTTTGTTGTTAACGACTACTACATTTCAGAGAAAGATAACTACAAAAAAGGCTTGCTTATTTACCCGCTGGATACATTGAAAAAGGGACGGCATTCACTTTCGCTAACCGTTTCGGATACGCACAATAATACGAGTACGAAAACAATCGAGTTCGTAGTGAGTGATGGAAACCAAATACAAATTTCTGAATTCTATAATTTTCCCAACCCGGTTACAGAATCCACGCGTTTCAGATTCACACATAGCCGCCCAGGCGAAGATTTAGTTGCCACTATCGTAGTCTATAACTCGCAGGGGCAGATTGTTCATAGTCAGGAGCATGAGGTCAAAGAAAGCCAATACCAGGTAACTTTGGATGAATGGAATGGGGAGAATCCTGATGGAAGAAAATTAAGCAATGGTTTATACATTGCACGGTTATTTGTTCGTTCCGAAGCGGACGGCTCAAATAATGAATTGGCCTCAAGATTAATAATAATGAATTAGTTAACTTTACCGCCTAACTGCTGATGATGAATAAGTTAAATAAAGGTTGGATCTTCATTTTCACTTTTGGCGCCTATTTGGCAGCCCAAGGTCAACCAAATGGGACAATTAACTACCTGACTACTCAAACTCAAGTACAAGGGCAAGGAACCCTTGTAGGGCAAGACCCCAACAATAAGAATATTACTACAGCAGTACCTTTCTTAATAATTACGCCCGATAGCCGTGCAGCTGGAATGGGCGATGTGGGAGTGGCCACCTCACCCGATGCAGCGTCAGCTTATTGGAATGCGGGAAAGCTTGCTTTCATTGACAAAGGTTATGGCGGTTCGTTATCTTACACACCATGGCTGGGTAAAATAATTAATGACATGAGGGTGATCCATTTAAGTGGCTTCTATAAAATCAACCGTGAGGAGGCGGTAGCTGCCTCTATGAAATATTTCGATTTAGGAGAAATTGAGTTTAGGGACAATGGGAATGTGTCTCAGGGTCGCTTTAATGCTAGAGAGGTTGCCTTCGATGGCACATACTCACGGCTATTGACTGACAATTTTAGTGCAGGTGTTACATTGCGATATATTTACTCGAATTTAACCGGTGCTTTACCAACGACTGATGCAACCGCTGCTCACTCAGCAGCGGTGGATATTGGCGTATACTACACTAAGCCACTAAAATCAAAAAATGCCACGCTTTCGTGGGGAGCTTCTATATCTAATATTGGCGCTAAAGTATCCTATACAAATTCAGGAAACCCTGATTTCATACCTACAAATTTGAGATTGGGTGGTGCTTATAAGGCTGATTTGGATCCAATGAATAGCTTGACCTTTGCATTGGATTTTAATAAGTTAATGGTTCCAACAACTGCTCCGGGAAGCAGAAACAAACCCCTTCTAGATGGAATCTTTGGCTCTTTCTCTGATGCCCCAGGAGGGTGGCAAGAAGAACTTAGCGAGGTTACAATCTCAGGCGGTTTGGAGTACTGGTATAATCAAACTTTTTCAGGCCGCCTTGGATACTTTTACGAAGATCAAACGAAAGGGAATAGAAAATACTTAACTGCTGGAGTTGGACTTAGGTATAATGATTTCGGTGTAGACGTTGCTTATCTGGTGCCCACAAACCAACGAGAAAGTCCATTGGCAGAAACGATTCGTTTTACTATTCAATACCTCATTGCTAAAAAAGCAAAATCAGAAGAATCTGTAACTGATTAATTGAATGCTCGATCGAAGGACCCCACCTAACTTTAGTACTGAGTTTCAATTCAATTTACCAAGCCCAGGAATCATTGCCCTTAAAGACAATTTGTCTCTGGTGTGGCTTAAAGAAATCCAACAAGATATTGTAAAGGTTGATTTTGTCTTTGAAGCGGGGAAATGGCATGAACCCAAAAAAGGAGTGTCCTATTTTACGGGACACATGCTGGAAAAAGGAACATCGAATTTTACCTCTGAAAAGATTGCAAGCGTTTTAGATCAACAGGGCGCCCAACTAGAAATTTCTTCCGGAGCAGACTTTACTTCCGTAAGTCTATATTCTCTAACAAAAAATTTTGAGGCTGTTTTGCCCCTAGTGATCGAAATTCTTACTGAGCCCACTTTTCCCGAACAAGAACTGGATCTATTGTCCAATATTTTTTTGGATACCCTGAAAGTCAATAATGAAAAGAACAGTTTTGTGGCGGCTAAGGTCTTCAATAGAAATGTATTTGGGGCTAACCATCCTTATGGGAGATCTGCAGATGAAGGAGACATTAATGCGATCAGCACCTCCGACTTAAAATCTTTTTTCCTTAACGCATTTTCACCAATTGAAATCTACTTAACAGGAAATTTAAACAAGCACCAATTTTCATTACTTACAAATGAAATCAATAGGCTAAGGAACCAATCAAAAAAAATACCCAGTATTATTGATTCCGTAGGTGGGCTAGTTGCTGAAAAGATTGTCTGGGATAAAAGTCTTCAATCTGCAATCAAAATCGGTAAGAAGACAATCAATAGAAGTCATTCCGATTATCCTGGCTTGTTGTTGGCAAATCATATACTAGGTGGCTATTTTGGGTCAAGACTGATGAAGAATATCAGAGAAGAAAAGGGTTTAACCTATGGAATTCATTCGTCTGTCACTTCATACTTAAACAGTGGCGTATTCAGTATTTCAACTGAAACAAATAAGAATAAGGCTGACCAGACTATCTCCGAAATAGAAAAAGAAATTGAAAAACTATTGTCCGTTCCTGTTGATAAAACGGAACTAGGCACGGCAAAGAATCATTTTTTAGGGAATCTCCAATTAGAGGTATCAAATCCATTTGCAGTAACGGAAAAATTAAAAAATATTCGTTTGAATAAGTTGCCTGCTTCCTATTATCAGGACCTTTATAAGGCAGTAATTATTGCGTCTGATCACGATCTATTGAGGATAACGAACGAATATCTCTCACCAGCAAGCTTTCACTTAGCCTTGGTTGGATAAACACACCTCTCACGGTGCGTAAAAGTTCATAAAAAAACCCCTATAATTTGATATTATAGGGGTTTAGTTTGATAAGAAAGGCAACGACCTACTCTCCCGGATTTTACTCTAGTACCATCGGCGCTGGCGGGCTTAACTTCTCTGTTCGGAATGGGAAGAGGTGGACC
>VYKX01000052.1_pt1 | contig 37118 bp, 25 predicted proteins | sample 5114471 | NCBI WGS metagenome assembly VYKX01 (sample SAMN12291785, study PRJNA351875) | freshwater metagenome | isolation source: freshwater lake | place: USA: Michigan, Gull Lake | collected 2013-08-08
GGTCATGTCGCCCACGGTACGAAAGCGCACCTCCGCGGTCTCGACGGTCTCGCCAGATTCGGGCGGCGTGACGGTGGTCACTGGCACGAGCAGGCCCTTGCGGCGAATGACTGCGCGGTCGTGCGCGAAGTACAGGCTCGGCAGCGGAATCTGCTCGCGGGCGATGTAGAGCCACACATCGAGTTCGGTCCAGTTGCTGATCGGGAACGCACGCATGTGCTCGCCGGGCTTGATGCGCGTGTTGAAGAGCGTCCACAGCTCGGGGCGTTGCTCCTTCGGCTGCCACTGACCGAAGCTGTCGCGGTGGCTGAAGATGCGTTCCTTGGCGCGGGCCTTCTCTTCGTCGCGCCGCGCGCCGCCCATCAGCACATCGAAGCGGTGCTCCTCGATCGCTTCGAGCAAGGCGACTGTCTGATGGCCGTTGCGCGACTCGAGCGGATGGGCCAGGCGCACCGTGCCGCGGCGAATCGAGTCTTCGAGGTGGCCGACGACGAGGCGCTCACCCATCTCGGCAATGCGGCGGTCGCGAAACTCGATGACCTCGGGGAAGTTGTGGCCGGTGTCGACGTGCAGCAGCGGGAAGGGCAACTGGCCGCGGAACTGTCCGTCGGTGGTGTCCGATGCCGCGGTGACCTTCGACTTGAAGGCCTTCTCGGCCAGACGAAGCACCACGCAGGAATCCTTGCCGCCCGAGAACAGCAGGGCAGGGCGCTCGAACGCGGCGACCGTTTCGCGCAGGATGAAGATGGCTTCTTCCTCCAGCCAGTCGAGGTGGCTGTGGTCGAGCTGGGGCAGCAGGTCGTGGACGGTCAGCGGGGCGTTCATCGGTGGGCTCCAAGGGCCGAAGCGGCTGGCGCTTCCGACCGCACGTGGAGGCCGCATTCCTTGGCCTTCTCGTCCTCCCACCACCAGCGCCCGGCGCGGAAATCTTCGCCCACGGCGATCGCGCGGGTGCACGGCGCGCAACCGATGCTCGGCATGAACGCGTCGTGCAGCGGGTTGGTCGGCACGTCGTGCGTGGCAACGTAGTGCCACACGTCGGCCCAGCTCCAGTCGGCGAGCGGGTTGAACTTGATGCGACCGTGATCGTCGACTTCGTCGAAGGGCACCACGGCACGGGTGTTCGACTGCTCGCGGCGCAGCCCGGTGACCCAGGCCGCACGGCCTTCGAGCATGCGCGCGAGCGGCTCCATCTTGCGCAGTTGGCAGCACGCCTTGCGCAGTTCGATGCTGCGGTACATCGGATCCGGCTGGTGGGTGCTGACGAATCGGATCACCGCTTCGTCCAGCGGACGGAAGACCTCGACCTGGCGCCCGTAGCGTTGCTCGATGCGCGGGATCAGCTCAAGCGTGTCGGCGTGCAGCATGCCGGTGTCGAGCGTGGCGATGGCGATCGGCAGATCGTGACGGGCGATCAGGTCGGTTGCGACCATGTCTTCGACACCCAGGCTTGTCGACTGGACGATGCGCTCGCCGTGCGAGGCCGCGGCCTGGCGCAGGCGTTCGACGCTGGCGGCGACGCGGTCCTCGAAGCCCGGCGTATGGCGTGCGTACAGCGCGATGGCGCTCATATGGCGGCTCCGGCGTTGATGAAGTCGGCGTCGCTGTCGGCGCCGAGCGGTCGTGCGAACACCGGTCGGTGCTCTTGCACATCGCCCTGGTAATGGCCCGCAAAGAAGGTCAGGGCGCGCTCGGCGGCTTCGAGTGACTGGTCGGCACGCAGCACCACCGCATCGAAGCCGGTGCGCTGCAGCAGCGGCAGCATGTCGACGAGCACCGCGCCGAGCGCACGGATCTCGCCCGCATAGCGGTGACGCGAGCGCAGCAGACGCGCCTGGCTGTAGGCGCGTCCGTCGACCCACTTCGGAAACTGCAGCGCGATGAGACCCAGACGCGGCAGGTCGGCAACGACGTCGTTGACGTCCTGGTCGTTGCCGAGGATCACGCCGACCGCCACGCCGGCCGGCCAGTGGTTGCGCACCCCGAGCCATTGATGCCAGGTCAGCAGGCTGTGCGGTGCGGGCGTGATGGTGACGATCGGGCCGTCGTCGCCATGCAGGGTGTGCCAGGGGTCCTGGGTGGTGTGGATGAACTTCATGGGTCAGCGTTGACGCGGCGGGTCTGAGCGCGCGTTTCGGATGGATTCAACGGGCCTCAGCTGTCGGTCGATGCCATCGCATCGGCAGCCGCCGCACGTGCCGTCGATCGGCGCACGGCATTGGTCGAAACCTTGAACGGATCGAGACCGACGCGCTTCACGGTGTCGATGAAGCGCTCACCGGCGGTGCGCTGGGCCTGGTAGGTGTCGATCACCGCCTCGACGGCGTCGGCCGCTTCGTCGGCGGCGAACGACGGGCCGATCACCTTGCCGGGCACCGGGCCACCGCTGAAGGTCGAGCCGTCGGATCCGCCGATGGTGATCTGGTACCACTCGGCGCCGTCCTTGTCGACGCCGAGGATGCCGATGTGCCCGCTGTGGTGGTGACCGCAGGAGTTGATGCAGCCGCTGATGTGCAGGTCGATGTCGCCGATATCCCAGAGTTCGTCGAGGTCCTGGTAGCGCTCGGTGATCTCGGCGGCGAGAGGGATCGAGCGCGCGTTGGCGAGCGCGCAGAAGTCACCGCCGGGGCAGGCGATCATGTCGGTGAGCAAGCCGATGTTGGGCGTGGCGAAGCTGCCATCGCGCGCCGCCTGCCAGAGGGCCGGCAGGTCGGATTCGAGCACCCACGGCAGCACCAGGTTCTGGTCGTGCGAGACGCGCAGTTCGCCGTGGCTGTAGCGGTCGGCGAGCGCTGCGGCGCCGTCCATCTGCGCGTCGGTGATGTCGCCCGGCGCCTGACCGGTGCGCTTGAGCGACAGCGTGACAGCGCGGTAGCCCGACAACCGGTGTCCATGCACGTTGCGCTGCAGCCATCGACCGTAGGCGGCAGGCGCGTCGGGCGGTGTCGGTATGCCGGTGGATGGCCGCGCGGCGATGCCCGCTGGCACGACGAAACTGGCGGCGACGCGATCGAGCTCGGCTTGCGGAATGACATGCGCGGTGCCGTCGGTGTCCTGCTCGAGGATCGCGCGGAACTCCTCTTCGACCGCGTCGAAGAAACGCTGGCCTTCAGCCTTGACCAGGATCTTGATGCGCGCCTTGTACATGTTGTCGCGGCGGCCGTAGCGGTTGTAGACGCGCACGATCGCCTCGATGAAGACGAGGATCTGTTGCCACGGCAGGAACTCGCGGATGACGCTGCCGATGACCGGCGTGCGACCCATGCCGCCGCCGACCAGCACCTTGAAGCCGACTTCACCTGCGGCGTTCTTCAGCAGGTGCAGCCCGACGTCGTGCCAGCCGATGGCAGCGCGGTCTTCACTGGCGCCGGTGACGGCAATCTTGAACTTGCGCGGCAGGAAAGCGAACTCGGGGTGCAGCGTGCTCCACTGCCGCATGATTTCGCCGTAGGGGCGGGGGTCGACGACCTCGTCGGGCGCGATGCCGGCAAAGCAGTCGCTGGTGATGTTGCGGATGCAGTTGCCGCTGGTCTGGATGCCGTGCATGTCGACCGAGGCCAGCACGTCCATCACGTCGGCGCTGCGGTCGAGCGGGATCCAGTTGAACTGCAGGTTCTGTCGGGTGGTGAAGTGGCCGTAGCCGCGGTCGAACTCGCGCGCGATGCGGGCGAGGCCGCGCAGCTGTGTCGAGCTGAGCTCGCCGTAAGGAACGGCGACCCGCAGCATGGGTGCGTGACGCTGCACGTACCAGCCGTTCTGGAGCCGCAAGGCGCGGAATTCGTCGTCGGGCAGCCGGCCGGCCAGATGGCGCTCGAGTTGATCGCGGTATTGCGCAGCGCGCTGGCGCACGAAGCGGTGGTCGAAGTCGGTGTAGACGTACATCGTCAGTGGAAGAAATGGGAGATCCGCATCACCGGCACGAACGGTGCGTGCTTGCCGTCGGAAAACCGGGACTCTATCGGTCTGCCTCAGACTGAAGAACTATATTTTTGATCGACAGGCATGCTCTATCGATATAAGAACAAGGTTCGATCGATCGGTCGACGCTCGGGCCAGGGGGTGCGCCGGGGTTAAGCGGGTTGCGCGGCGTGCAGACGAAAAAAAGCCCGACCGCAAGGTCGGGCTGTCTCGTCGAACAGCGCGGCGGCGAGCCACCGCGCTGGGGTGTCGACGGACGATCAGGCGCGCTTGGCCTTCGCGGCGGCACCAGTTGCCTTGACGGCAGTGGTGGTCATCGCTTGCATGTTGGCTTCAGCGACTTCGACAGCTTGCTTCGAAGCCTTCTGCACGGTCTCGTAGGCATTGTTCGCTGCAGCAACGGCCGACTTGACCAGAGCCACGACGTTCTCGCTACCGGCCGGTGCGTTCTTCACTGCGGTGTCGACCATCGCGGTGAACTTCTTCTGTGCGTCGGCAGCGTTGGCTTCGGTGGACTTGGTGATCTCGGCAGCGGTGGCGCTGCTGATGTCATACAGGTGGCGGCTGTAGGCGGCGGCCTTCTCGGCAGCCGGTTGCAGCATCGAGGTCTGCAGTGCCATCAGTTCCTGAACGTCCTTGGCGGACATGGCGGCTTGGGCGCTTTCGGCGGCTTCACCGAGGGCGGCCTTGGCCACCTGCAGGTTCAGCTCGACGAGCTTTTCGACGCCTTCGAAGGCCTTGTGGGTCAGGCTGAAGAGGGTGTCGAGGTTGGACTTCTGGGCGGCCATCATTTGTTCTGCGGTCATCATGGTGTGATCTCCTGAGGTGGGTGAAAAGCAGCGTCGGAACGATTCGATTCAACAGATAGAAGAGCGAGTGATCGGCTTCGGCTGTCCTGCTGCGTCCATTTGTTGCGGTGCAGCATGAACGAAAGTCTAGACCCGGGTTTCCCCTTGTGCAAGCGGTTTTTGCTGCATTGCAGCATCAATCGGGGGCGACTAGGGCCGTCGCTCTAAAGCCTTGCCTGCGCAGGCCTGCGGCGTGTCTCAGCAGAATCGTGGCCATGCGGGCTTTCTACTCCGATCAGTTCGTGCTGCCCTTGCCGAGTGGCCACCGCTTCCCGATGCACAAGTACCGGCTGCTGCGCGAACGGGTGCAGGCCGAACTGCCGCAGATCGATCTGGTGGAAGCGCCGGTGGCGAGCGACGGTGAACTGGCGCTAGCCCACACACCCGATTACGTCAGCGCCGTCGTGGAGGGTCGCCTGAGCCCAGCGCAGCAGCGTGAGATCGGCTTCCCCTGGTCGACACAGATGGTCGAAAGATCGCGCAGGTCGGTTGGCGCCACCATCGGTGCCGCACGAAGTGCCCTCGCACAAGGCGTGGCCGTCAACTTGGCAGGCGGCACGCATCACGCCTACGCCGATCGGGGCAGCGGGTTCTGTGTCTTCAACGATGCGGTCGTCGCCGCCAGGCTGATGCAGGCCGAATGGCACCGTGTCCACCGACAAGGCCTGCAGGTGCTGATCGTCGATCTCGATGTGCACCAGGGCAACGGCACTGCGGCACTTTGTCGTGGCGACGACAGCATCTACACGCTGTCGATGCACGGCGAGCGCAACTTTCCTTTTCGCAAGGAAGTGAGCGATCTCGATGTCGAACTGCCCGATGGTTGCGGCGATGAAGACTATCTGCCGGCGCTGGATCGGGCGCTTGCGCAGGCGTGGCAGCACCTCGCGTTGCCACCGCGCGGCGGGGTCGACCCACACGGTGACCGCTCGAGTCGCCCCGCGCTCATGTTCTATCTGGCCGGTGCGGACCCGCATGAAGGTGACCGGCTCGGTCGGCTCAAGCTCACCTCCGACGGACTGCGCGAGCGGGATCGGCGCGTGTTTCGCGCAGCGCTCGAGCGAGGCATTCCGGTAGCAGTGTCGATGGCCGGAGGCTACGGTCGGGTGATCGAGGACACCGTCTCGCTGCAGACCAACACCTTGAGCGAGGCGCTGACGCATTGGCAAGCGTGGCAAGAGCGACGGGCCGGCGAGGCTGCTTGCATGGGGTGCGACTGAGAGAATGCGTCGATGGACAACCTGCTGTGGATCGCCCTTGCCGCACTCGCGCTGAACCTGGTGTTGATGGGGGTCGCGGCAGTCTGGATCGCGGGCCGTTTGCGTGAGGTGGCTGCATCTGCGGAGGCTGCAGCGGCGAACGAAGCGCGGGCTGATTCGCTGCGCACAGGCCTCGAACGGCTCGAGCGAGAGGTGCGCGACGAGGTCGGTCGCAGTGCGCAGACCACCCGGGTCGAGGTGGGTGCCGGGCTCTCGAATTTCCAGCAGACCCTGCTCAATCAGCAAGGCGACGTCGCGCGCACGCAGAACGAGCAGATCGACAGCTTCCGCACCCAGCTCGCCACCATGCAGACGACGGTGAGCCAGTCGCTGCAAGGCGCGGCGTCGACGCAAGCGGCGGCAGCACAGACCTCGCGCGAGTCGCAGGACGCGGCGCTCGAGCGCTTCTCGCAGGCACTCACCACCCAGCTGCGCACGATGAGCGAGTCGAACGAGACGAGGTTGAAGGAGGTCAAGGCGAGCGTCGAGGAGCGCCTGACCGTGCTGCAGCAGGGTAACGAGACCAAGCTCGAGCAGATGCGCGCCACCGTCGACGAGAAGCTTCACGCGACGCTCGAGGCGCGGCTGGGCGAGAGCTTCAAGCAGGTGGCCGACCGGCTCGAGCAGGTGCATCGAGGGCTCGGCGAGATGCAGGGTCTGGCCAAGGATGTCGGCTCGCTCAATCGCGTGCTGACCAACGTGAAGTCGCGCGGGGTGTTCGGTGAGGTGCAGCTCGCCGGTCTGCTGGAACAGGTGTTCACACCGGATCAGTACGCGACCAACGTCGAGACCGTGCCTGGCACCGGGGCGCGCGTGGAGTTCGCGATCAAGTTGCCGGGCCGTCGAGACGACGACCTGCCCCTGTGGCTGCCGATCGACGCCAAGTTTCCGCGCGACGATTACGAGCGACTGCTCGATGCTCAGGAACGCGCCGATGCACCGGCGGCCGAGGCAGCGGGCAAGGCGATCGAGATACGGCTGCGTGCCGAGGCTCGGACGATCCGCGAGAAGTACCTGTCACCGCCGCACACGACCGAGTTCGCGATCCTGTTCGTGCCGACTGAAGGGCTCTACGCCGAAGCTTTGCGGCGTCCGGGGCTCATGGAAGCGCTGCAGCGTGAACACCGCGTCACGCTGGCTGGGCCGACGACCCTGCTCGCCACGCTCAACAGCCTGCAGATGGGGTTTCGCACGCTCGCGCTGGAGCGGCGCTCGACCGAAGTCTGGGAGGTGCTGGGGGCGGTCAAGACCGAGTTCAGCAAGTTCGGCGACGTACTCGCGAAGACGAAGCGCAAGCTTCTGGAAGCGAGCAACACCATTGACGAAGCGCAGACCCGCACGAACGTGATGTCGCGCAAGCTCAAGTCGGTCGAGAGCCTGTCGGAACCCAGCACCCGCGCTCTGTTGCCGCTGGCAGACATCGATCCGGAACCCGATGGGGTTGTCAGCGCCCAGGCTGACTTGGCGATGACGCCCGTGGATCGGCAGGTCTGACGGTGCCAGACGCGGCGAGATCGTGCCCGCTTGGCCGGAGCACCCGCGCCGCCCGAGGCGACCGCCGCGTCAGAACCTGAAGCCTGCCGTCCCGCTCCGGCCTGTATCCACGCTCGCGTCGGGCCGGACTTCCTTGGCCCCGTCGAGCAGTGCCGGGGGACGCGCCGAGACGTCGTTGCGGATCGCGGCCTTTTCGGTCAGCGGCGTGGCCGTCGCGAACTGGTAGCTGGCGGGCAACTTCGACGCCTTGGGGTAGCCCGCGGCGTCGAGATACGACGTCCACGACTCGGTCGACAGACCGCGAACGACCTGTGCGCCGATCGAAATGGTGGGCGTGTCGCGCCCGCCCGTGAGGCGCTGCAATGCGTCGACATCTTCGGCCGCCGACACCGTTTTCTCGCTGTGGGGCACACCGCGTTGGCGCAACAGTTGCCTTGCCGCGTCGCACGGGGAGCAGTTGTCCGTGACGAAGAGCGTCACCGGGTAGCGTTGCATCGCCTGCCGCACGTCGTTCGGCAGACCGGCGTTGGCGGCGGTGTCGCCCGACACCGAGGAGCGGATGGGCGAGATCTGGTCTCCTGTGCTGGCGCTGGGCCGGTCGGTGTACGTGACCTTGCCATCGGCGCCAATGACCTTGTATTGCGCGTGGCTCGTGAGCGCGACGCTGCCGAGGATCAGCGCAGCCGCCAGGGAGTGGGGCGCGCCGCGAAGCAAGTGGGAGCAGGTCATGGTGCAGAACCTCCGGAACGTACAGGTGGGGACGGGTCGACAGGAGCCATGCCCTGATGGCGCAGCAACGCATCGATGCGCGGCTCGCGGCCGCGGAAGGCCTTGAAGCTGTCCATCGCCGGGCGACTGCCGCCGGCTTCGAGCACCGCCTGCCGATAGCGGCGGCCGGTCTCGATGTCGAGCGTACCGTCGTCTCGCGCGGTTTCCTCGAAGGCCGACCACGCATCCGCCGACAGTACCTCGGCCCACTTGTAGCTGTAGTAACCCGCCGCGTAACCGCCCGCAAAGATGTGCGAGAAGCTGTGCTGGAAGCGGTTGAACGCCGGCGGCTTGAAGACCGACACCTCGTTGCGCACTTCGTCGACAAGCGACGCGATGTCGTCTTCACGGCCCGGCTCGGCATGCAAACGCATGTCGAACAGCGAGAACTCGACCTGTCGCAGAGTCTGCAGGCCGCTCTGGAAGTTACGTGCCGCCACCATCCGATCGAAGAGCTCGCGCGGAAGCGCCTCACTGGTGTCGACGTGCGCGGTCATGCGATTGACCACGTCCCACTCCCAGCAGAAGTTCTCCATGAACTGGCTCGGCAGCTCGACGGCATCCCACTCGACCCCGGAAATGCCCGACACGCCGATGTCGTTGACCTGCGTGAGCATGTGGTGCAGACCGTGGCCGAACTCGTGGAAGAGTGTGGTCACGTCGTCGTGGCTGAGCAGGGCCGGACGTCCGGCCAGCGGCGGCGTGAAGTTGCACACCAGCTGCGCCACCGGTGTCTGCAGGGCACCATCAGGCCTGGCCCAGCGGCCGCGCACGTCATCCATCCACGCGCCCGGTCTCTTGCCGGCACGCGCGTAGGGATCGAGATAGAACTGGCCGACCAGTTCGGGCGGCGAATCGTGGGCGCCGTCGCGGGCGCGGCGTTCGATGCGGAAGAAGCGCACGCTGGGGTGCCACACTGGCGCGACATCCGGCCGGATGCTCACCTCGAACAAGGTTTCGATGATCCGGAACAGGCCTTCGAGCACCTTCGGTTCGGTGAAGTACTGCTTCACTTCCTGATCGCTGAACGAATAGCGGCGCTCCTTGAGCTTCTCGCTCGCGTAGGCCAGATCCCACGCCTGCAGATCGGGCAAGCTCAGTTCATCGCGAGCAAACTCGCGCAGCTCGGCCAGGTCGCTCTCGGCGTACGGTCGCGCCCGCGAGGAAAGATCGCGCAGGAAGCTCATTACTTCATCGGGCGAACTCGCCATCTTGGGCACGAGCGACACGTGGGCGTAGCTCGGGTAGCCAAGCAGCTTTGCTTCCTCCTGGCGCAGACGCATGAGGTCGCGCATCACGCCCGAGTTGTCGAGCGTCGCCAGCCCGAGCTCGCTCGCGCGGGTCACGTTGGCGCGGTAGAGCCGTTCTCGCAAGTCGCGGTTCTCGGCGTACTGCATCACCGGGAAATAGCTCGGGAAGTGCAGCGTGATCTTGTGGCCGGTCTGGCCCTCGGCCTGCGCTGCGACCGCGGCGGCTTGCCGCGCATCGTCAGGCAAACCCGCCATCTCCTCGGTTGAAGCGAAGTAGGCATAGCCATCTGTCGCGTCGAGCACGTGCTCGGAAAACTTCTGGCCGAGCTCGGCCATTTCTTCCTGGATCTGCTGAAAGCGCGCCTTTTCGGCGCCCTTCAGTTCGGCGCCTGCCAGAACGAAATCGCGCATCGCGTTACCGAGGGCTTGTCGACGCGGGGCAGTCAGATTGGCACCGTGGCGCGACACCGCCTTGATCTTGGCGTAGAGCCGCTCGTCGGCGGCCTGGCGACTTGCCTGCTCGATGACCTTCGGCAGCGCGGCGTTGTAGGCCGCACGCAGCGCCGGTGTGTCGGCCACGGCATTGAGGTGGCCCACCGCGCTCCATGCCAATCTCAGGCGCTCTCCGGCGACGTCGAGCACTGCAGAAACCGCGTCGTAATCGTCGGCCACCTCGGGGCCCACAGCGCGCTCGAGAGCGTCGTCGGCCTCTTTCAGCAACTGGTCGATCGCAGGTTCGACGTGTTCCGGCCGGATGGCGTCGAAGGCTGGCATGCCGTCGACGTGAACGAGGGGATTGGTCATGTTGGAGAGTGCGGGAGCGTTTGAATCGTAGGCAACAAAAAGGGCCGCGACAAGGCGACCCTGGTGTGAGGCCCGAGGGGGCCTTGGGGTTCCGTGCTCAGACCTTGGCTTGCGCTCCGAGGGCGATCTTCAGCAGGTCTGCCACGGTGTTCGCATTGAGCTTTTCCATGATGTTGGCCCGGTGCGCTTCGACCGTCTTGATGCTGATGCCGAGGTCATCGGCGATCTGCTTGTTCAGCCGACCAGCGACGATGCGCTCGAGCACCTGACTCTCACGGGTGGTCAGCCTGGACAGCAACGCATCGCGGCTTGCTGCTTCCTGATGGTGGGAGAAAGCGGCACGAGCCTGATCGAGCATGCGCTCGACAAGACTGAGTAGCTCTTCTTCCTTGAACGGCTTTTCGATGAAGTCCATCGCGCCCTTCTTCATCGTGGTCACTGCCATGGGCACATCGCCATGGCCGGTGATGAAGACGATCGGCAGGGGACTCTTGCGCTCGATCAGGCGGTCCTGCAACTCGAGTCCGCTCATGCCGTCCATGCGAATGTCGGCGATCAGGCAGGCCACTTCACGGGGATCGAAACGCGAGAGGAAGGACTCTGACGAGTCGAAGCACTTGACCCGGTAATCCTTGCCTTCGAGCAGCCACTGAAGCGAGTCGCGAACGGCCTCGTCGTCATCGACAACATAGACCGTGCCTTTTTTGGGGATCAAGCTCATGTGGTCAGCGCGGGATTGGGTGTGGAGGAAACTGCGACGCGATCGCTTTGCACCGGCAGCGTGAACGCAAATCGGCAGCCCGTAACCGAATTGCCATTGTAGAGGTTGTCCGCGCGGATGCGGCCCCGGTGCGACTCGATGATCGATCGACACAGGCTCAGTCCGATGCCCAGACCTTCGGCCTTTGTCGAGAAGAAGGCTTCGTAAAGACGCGCAAGTACTTCAGGTCGGATGCCCGGCCCCATGTCGGTCACGCTGAACTCGATCACCTCGCCTTCCTCTGGAGTCGACTTCGGTACGACGCGCAGTTCGATGCTGCGGCGAGAGGTTGGCAACTGCGCGGTGTCGATGGCCTCGGCCGCGTTCTTGAGCAGATTGAGCAGCACCTGCTCGATGAGGATCGGGTCGACCATCACCACCGGCAGCCGCTCGGCAACATAGGTGTGGATTGCGACCTTGCGACGCTTGAGCTCGATACTGGCCAACTCGAGCGCATCCTCGACGATGGTTGCTGCATGCGTCGACTGACGCTGCGGCTCGCTGCGCTTCACGAAGGCGCGAATGCGGTGAATGATCTGGCCGGCCCGCTGCGCCTGGCGCGACGTCTTTTCGAGAGCAACGATGAGGTCGTCCTTTTCGATCGCTCCGTCCCTGACCCTCGACAAGATCCCATTGCAGTAGTTCGCGATCGCCGTCAGCGGCTGATTCAACTCATGGGCCACCGATGAGGCCATCTCGCCCATCGTTACCAGGCGGCTGGTGACCTGGGCCTTTTCAGACTGATTGGCGGCAAGCGTCTCAGCGTTGCGGCGCGCGGTCACGTCTGTCGCGATCAGCATCTGCGCGAGTCGGCCGTCCGTCCACTGCAGGTAGCGCGCACGAACGTCGAACCATTTGTTCAGCGGTTCGATCAGCACCTCGCGCGCGTCCGAACCCACGCGGGTGAGTTCCTGAGTCGGCAAACCGCCCAGAGCTTCGACGATGTCTTCCGAATCGCTGTGTGCCGAGGCGTCGATGCTGTCTCCCGCAAGCAAGGCGTGGCCCAGCGCGTCGGCGCCGAACCACAACCGATAGGAGCGGTTGGCAAACAGCAACTCACCCTGCTGCACCGACAGCACCGAGACGGCGGCATCGAGGCCTTCGAGTACGGTGGTGAATCGTTCGTGCGAGGCGGAGAGTTGATCGCGCACCCGCTTGGCCTCGGTGATATTGGTCATCGAGGTCATCCAGCCGGTCTGCAGGCCTCGGGGATCGACCAGGGGCGAGACATACATGCGTGAGTCGAAGAGTTCGCCGCCCTTGTGCATCACCTTGACTTCGATTCCTCCCGTCGGACTGCGACCCTGCAGTTCCTGCTGCAGCAGGCGGTGGATCTCTTCATGCCGGTCCGGCGGCCAGTAGGGAAAGGGGGGGCGACGGCCGATCAGTTCGCTCTCGCTGAACCCGGTCATCGCGCAGAAAGCTGGGTTGACGTACGTGATGCGTCCTTCCATGTCCATCGCACGCATGCCGGTGAGCATCGAGTTCTCCATCGCCCGGCGGAAGTTGGCTTCGGCGACGAGCGCGCTCTGCATCTGCGAGCGTCGCCGCACGTGTCGCCAGGTGCCCAGCAGCATCCACACTGTCAAGATGCTCAGCGCGACAACCATCCAAAAGAGGGTGTTGCCGATCAGACCAGCCGAGGTTCGGTAACCCTCCCCGTGCAGTCGCAGCGAATCGCCGGACGGCAGGGCAGGCACCTCGTGTTCGATGGTGGAGGGCGAGCGTGCAGCCTTTCGCCCGGGCATTTGCAGCACGGTGCTCGCGAGTATGCGGTTCTGCGAATCGGTGAGCCTGAGCGCATGGCGTGAGCTGACGTCAGGCGGCACCAGAAAGCGCAGCAGGTTGTCGGTCGAATACTCGGCGACGATCATCCCGAGGAACACGTTGCGCACCATCATCGGCACGTGTACCTGGATGACGTTAACCCCGCTGTTGTCGGCAAACGCGCGCGAGTAGACCGCGTTTCGCGCTGCGCGGGCGCTGACGAAAGCCAACTCTGCCGCGGTGGACGATCCTTCCTTCGGCATTGAGGTGCCGTGCTGTGCCACCACCGCGTCGGACTCGTTGTCGGTTCGGTAGCCGTTGGCCGACTGCGTGGCGACGATCGCCCGGTTTGCTGCGAACCAGTAGATGCGGTTGATTTCGGGCTGCTCGCGAATCAGGTCGGCAGCGCTGCGCATGAAGGTGGCACGCTCCGTCGACCGGGTGACCAGATCCTGCGCGATGCGGCCGAGGCTCTCCTCGTTCTCGATCATCCGCAGGCGAATGTGCTGCTGCGCGAGCTCGGTGTCACGGCGCACCGCTTCGCCCTCTCGCTCGAATTCCTCATTGCGCAGGTACCAGAAGGCCGAGATGATCGCTGCGAGAAAGAGCAGGACAGCGGCAAGCGGCGCCAGGGTCGCGTAGCGGTCCTGGTGCAAAGGAGACTGTCTGCGCCACCATCGGCCGAAGAGCGGTGGCCGATCTGGCGACGAGGCGGTATTGGCGAGGGTGGGCGGTGGCCGCGTGTCCATCGAGCAATTATCGAGTGGGGTGTGGCCGCGTCGTCGATGTGCGCCGAACAGCCGGCGGCGAGGCGAGGGGTGTGACGACTTTCTTGCTTCATTCGTGTTTGCAAACGAGCCGCAGCCAAGGACCCATAGATTTCATTATGCGGAAGCGGTTTGCGCTATTCGGAAGAGGCGTCTCTTCGTGAGAAACTTTCACTGGGGCTAGACGACCCCGAACAGGAGACACCATGTCCGCCGTCCCCAATACCCCCGCGAGCGCCAACGCTGGTGACATCGACCACGAGGAAACGCGCGAATGGCTTGATGCGCTCACCGCGGTCATTCGGGCTGAGGGCGATGAGCGGGCGCATTACCTGCTGGAGCAACTGATCGATCACGCCAGGCAGTCGGGCATCGACGTGCCGTTTTCGGCGCACACGGCCTACGTCAACACGATTCCGCCCGAACAGGAAGAACGCTCGCCGGGCAACCTCGAACTCGAAGGTCGCCTTCGCGCCTACATGCGTTGGAACGCGATGGCGCTCGTGGTCAAGGCCAACCGCCTCGATCCGGCCGATGGCGGCGATCTCGGCGGCCACATCAGTTCGTTCGCGTCGCTCGCGCACATGTTTGCTGCGGGCTTCAACCACTTCTGGCATGCCGACGACACCGATTCCGGCGGCTCTCACGGCGGTGACCTGCTCTACATCCAGGGACACAGTTCACCGGGCATCTATGCACGCGCCTTCCTCGAAGGCCGGCTGACCGAAGAGCAGATGCTCAACTTCCGGCAGGAGGGCGCCGGGCAAGGGCTCTCGAGCTATCCGCACCCTAAGCTGATGCCCGGGTTCTGGCAGTTTCCGACGGTGTCGATGGGCCTGGGCCCGCTGATGGCGATCTATCAGGCGCGCTTCCTGAAGTACCTGCATGCCCGCGGCATTGCCGACACCTCGAATCGCAAGGTCTGGGTGTTCTGCGGTGATGGCGAAATGGACGAACCCGAGAGCCTGGGAGCCATCGGTCTGGCGGCCCGCGAGAAGCTCGACAACCTGGTGTTCGTCATCAACTGCAACCTGCAGCGGCTCGACGGCCCAGTGCGCGGCAACGGCAAGATCATCCAGGAGCTCGAAGGTGAGTTCCGAGGCTCGGGATGGAACGTGATCAAGCTGATCTGGGGCAGCAACTGGGACTCACTGCTGGCGCGCGACAAGGACGGTGCCTTGCGCAAGATCATGATGGAGACGCTCGACGGCGACTACCAGGCGTTCAAGGCCAACGACGGCGCGTTCGTGCGCAAGCACTTCTTCGGCCGAGACCCGCGCACGCTCGACATGGTGGCGAAGCTGAGCGATGGCGACATCTTCGGACTGCGCCGAGGTGGGCACGATGCAGGCAAGGTCTACGCCGCCTTCCACCGTGCCAATGCCCACCGCGGCCAGCCGACGGTGCTGCTCGTGAAGACCGTCAAGGGCTGGGGCATGGGCAGTGCGGGCGAGGGCAAGAACACCGCGCACCAGGCGAAGAAGCTCAGCGACGACGACATCCGGGTCTTCCGCGACCGCTTCAACATCCCGATCCCGGACAGTGAGCTGGCGAAGATCCCGTTTTACAAGCCGGCCGAGGACACGCCGGAGATGAAGTACCTGCATGAGCGCCGCTCGGCGCTCGGCGGCTATCTTCCGAAGCGCCGCGCCAGGGCGGACGAGCAGTTCACCGTGCCCGACATCGAGATCTTCAAGTCGGTGCTCGAACCCACCGCCGAAGGCCGCGAGATCAGCACGACGCAGGCCTACGTGCGATTCCTGACACAGCTGCTGCGTGACAAGGCGCTCGGCCCGCGGGTCGTGCCGATCCTCGTCGACGAGGCGCGCACCTTCGGCATGGAAGGCCTGTTCAGGCAGATCGGCATCTACAACCCCGAAGGACAGAAGTACACGCCGGTCGACAAGGACCAGGTCATGTACTACCGCGAGAGCGTCGATGGCCAGATCCTGCAGGAAGGCATCAACGAAGCCGGCGGCATGGGCTCGTGGATCGCGGCCGCCACGTCGTACTCGACGAACAACCGGATCATGGTCCCGTTCTACGTGTACTACTCGATGTTCGGATTTCAGCGCATCGGTGACCTGGCTTGGGCGGCGGGCGACATGCAGGCGCGCGGCTTCCTGCTCGGTGGCACCAGCGGCCGCACCACTCTCAACGGAGAGGGGCTGCAGCACGAGGATGGGCACAGCCACATCCTGGCCGGCACGATCCCCAACTGCATCAGCTACGACCCGACCTTCGCCCACGAGGTCGCCGTCATCCTGCACCATGGCTTGAAGCGCATGGTCGAGAAGCAGGACAACGTCTATTTCTACCTGACCCTGCTCAACGAGAACTACCCGATGCCCGGACTGAAGCCGGGCACCGAGGCGCAGATCATCAAGGGCATGTATCTGCTCGAGGAGGGTGCGCGCAGCTCGAACGCCGCCGTGCCGAAGGTCAACCTGCTCGGCAGCGGCACGATCCTTCGCGAGTCACAGGCGGCGCGGGTGCTGCTGGCCACCGATTGGGGAGTCGAGGCCAACGTCTGGAGTTGCCCGAGCTTCAACGAACTGGCCCGCGAAGGACAGGACGTCGATCGCTGGAACCTGCTCCACCCGACGCAGCCGCAGCGAGTCCCTTTCGTGACGCAGCAGCTCGAACCCTACGCAGGGCCGGTGATCGCATCGACCGACTACATGAAGAGCTTTGCCGACCAGATCCGCGCCTTCATCCCGAAGGGTCGATCGTTCAGGGTGCTGGGCACCGACGGTTTTGGCCGCAGTGACTTCCGCAGCAAGCTGCGCGCGCACTTCGAGGTCAACCGGCACTACATCGTCGTCGCGGCTCTGAAGGCGCTGTCCGACGACGGGCAACTGCCCGCTGCACGCGTGGCCGAGGCGATCACGCGCTACGGCCTGCCTGCCGACAAGATCAACCCGCTGTACGCCTGAGACGACGACCATGGCCCTGGTGGATGTGAAGGTGCCCGACATCGGGGACTTCGAATCGGTCGACGTGATCGAGCTGCTCGTGAAACCCGGCGACACGGTGAAGGCCGAGCAGAGCCTCGTCACCGTCGAAAGCGACAAGGCGTCGATGGAGATCCCGTCATCGCATGCCGGCGTCGTGAAGGCGATGAAGGTGGCTCTTGGTGACAAGGTGGCCGAGGGCTCAGTGCTGCTGAGTCTGGAGACTGCCGAGTCAGCGGCCGTGGTGACCCCCTCGGTCGCAGTCGGCGCTGCGCCGGCAACGTCCGTGCCTGAACCCGGATCGACTCCTGCCGCGACCCACCCACCGTTGCCCGCCTCAGCGGCTGCTTCCGCAACCGTTGCCGCTGAGGTAACGGCTGCCAAGACTGCGACCGCGTCATCTGGACCGATCGAGATCTTTGTCCCGGACATCGGCGACTTCGACGAGGTCGCGGTGATCGAGGTCCTGATCAAGGTCGGTGACGTGATCAAGGTCGAGCAGAGCCTGATCACCGTCGAAAGCGACAAGGCGTCGATGGAGATCCCCTCATCGCATGCCGGCACGGTCAAGGAGTTGCGGGTGCAACTCGGCGACAAGGTGCACCAGGGCAGCGTGGTGGCGGTCATCGAGCCGACTGGCGCCGTGGCATCGGCCGTGCTGTCTGCCTCCGCGGCACCGGCGTCGCCAGCCGCGGTGGCAATGGCTGCAGCGCCCGCCGTTGCATCCAACGCCTTCGCGCCGGCATCGTCGCCGACCGACCGAACCACCGCGACCGTCGCTGCAACCGTTTCGGTCGCCGCAGGCCCTGCGACGTCGGCCAGCGCGTCAGCTGCGAACAAGCCGCCCAGCCCCATGCCGCCGCACGAACCCACGGCGCCGCAGGTCGCCTGGCCGCATGCGTCGCCAACCATCCGCCGCCTGGCGCGCGAACTCGGCGTGCCGCTGGCCGAGGTTCCGGGCAGCGGACCGAAGGGGCGCATCACTGCGCTGGACGTTCAGTCGTTCGTAAAGCAGGTGATGGCAGGTTCAGCCACGACCCAGGCCGCGGCCAAGGCGGCCTCGGCCCGGGTGTCGAGTGCACCCGCTGCCGCTGGCGGTGCCATGCCGGGGCTGCTCGCCTGGCCGCAGGTCGACTTCGCGAAGTTCGGGCCGATCGAGCGGCGCGACTTGTCGCGCATCAAGAAGATCAGCGGCGCCAACCTGCACCGCAACTGGGTGCTGATCCCGCACGTCACCAACCACGACGACGCCGACATCACCGAGCTCGAAGCCTTTCGGGTGCAGCTCAATCGTGAGAACGAGAAGACAGGCGTCAAGGTGACCATGCTCGCCTTCCTCATCAAGGCCTGTGCGTCGGCGCTGAAGGCGTTCCCCGACTTCAACGCATCGCTCGATGGCGATCAGCTCGTCGTCAAGCAGTACACCCACATTGGTTTTGCCGCCGACACGCCCAATGGGCTGATGGTGCCGGTGGTGCGCGACGCCGATCGAAAGGGCATCCTGCAGATCAGCGCCGAGATGAGCGAACTTGCGAAGAAGGCGCGCGACGGCAAGCTGAGCCCCGCCGAGATGACCGGTGGCTGCTTTTCGATCAGCTCGCTTGGGGGCATCGGCGGGCGCTACTTCACGCCGATCATCAATGCGCCCGAGGTCGCGATCCTCGGTGTGTGTCGCAGCCGCACCGAGCCGGTGTGGGACGGTTCGGCGTTTGCGCCGCGGCTGATGTTGCCGTTGAGCCTGAGCTGGGACCACCGCGTCATCGACGGCGCGGCGGCCGCCCGCTTCAATGCCTTCCTGGTGCAGGTCCTTGGCGACTTCCGCCGGGTGCTGCTGTGACGGCGGTGGCGGTGGCGACTGCTGTGGCAGCGTCTGTGGCGCCGTCGTCAGCCGGCACCGACCTCAGCTGCGATCTGCTCGTGCTCGGCGCCGGGCCGGGCGGGTACTCGGCCGCCTTTCGCGCAGCCGACCTCGGGTTGCGGGTGGTCCTCGTCGAGCGCTACCCGACGCTCGGTGGTGTGTGCCTCAATGTCGGTTGCATCCCCTCCAAGGCTCTGCTGCACGTGGCCGCGGTGATGGACGAGGTGAAGCACTTTGCGGCGATGGGCGTGACCTACGCCGCACCGACGGTCGACTTGGCCGCGTTGCGCACCCACAAGGAAAAGGTCGTCGGCAAGTTGACCGGTGGCCTTGCCGCGATGGCGAAGATGCGCAAGGTCACGGTCGTGCACGGTCGAGGCGAGTTCGCCGACCCACACCGCTTGAGCGTCGTGATGGCCGATGGCCAAAGCCAGTCGATTGCATTCAGGAGCGCGGTCATTGCAGCCGGTTCCGAGGCGGTCAAGCTGCCCTTCCTGCAGACGCCCGAACTGAAGGACGACCCGCGCGTGGTCACCTCGACCGGCGCGCTCGAACTGCGCCAGCAACCCAGGCGCATGCTCGTCATCGGCGGCGGGATCATCGGGCTCGAGATGGGCACGGTCTATTCGACGCTGGGCGCGCGCCTCGACGTGGTCGAGATGCAGGACAGCCTGATGCAGGGTGCCGACCGCGATCTGGTCAAGGTCTGGCAAAAGATGAATGCGCCGCGCTTCGACCATGTGATGCTCAAGACAAGGACGGTGGGCGCCGCAGCCACGGAGGACGGTATCCGCGTGAGCTTCGAAGGCGAGGGCGCTCCGTCCGAGCCGCGGGTCTACGACCTGGTGCTGCAGGCGGTGGGGCGCGTTCCGAACGGCAGGCGCATCGGTGCCGAGCGTGCTGGCGTGGCGGTGAGCGAGCGCGGGTTCATCGCGGTCGACGTCCAGATGCGCACCAACGTGCCTCACATCTATGCCATCGGCGACATCGTGGGTCAGCCCATGCTGGCCCACAAGGCAGTGCATGAAGGCCACGTGGCGGCCGAAGTCGCTGCGGGCGAGCAACTCGGCGACGAGCGTTTGCGCCGATCCGCGTTCGACGCCCGGGTGATTCCGAGCGTGGCCTACACCGACCCGGAAGTCGCCTGGGTCGGCATCACCGAGGACGACGCCCGGGCACGGGGAGTCAAGGTGAAGAAAGGCCTGTTCCCGTGGGCCGCTTCTGGACGGGCGATCGCCAATGGCCGCGACGAGGGGTTCACCAAGCTGCTGTTCAGCGAGGACACCCACGCCATCGTCGGCGGCGGCATCGTCGGCACCCACGCCGGCGACATGATCGGCGAGATCGCACTGGCCATCGAGATGGGCGCCGATGCGGTGGACATCGGCCGGACGATCCATCCGCACCCGACGCTCGGCGAGACCATCGGTCTGGCCGCCGAGGCCTTCGAAGGCAGCTGCACCGACCTGCCGCCGCCGCGGCGCTGATCCGCTCCTATCGGTCTGGCGCCTTTGCGGCGCTGCACCGGTGCTTGCCTGTCGCGATCGGGCCTCAAGACGGGCGGCCAAACGCCGAAGCAGAGGGTTAGCGCGCAGCGAGCCGTCCCGCTGGGGTGGGGCCGCGCGCTTCTCCGCCGTGGCAGGCCCGCACATGGATCCTCGACTTCACCCGCTGCCGCTGAATCGCGCGAAAGCGCGTCCCTTCGCAGCGGCGCTGGACGCTGGGCCTCCGACGTCTGCTGGGCACGTACGCGCCGTGGTCAGCGTCGCGTTGCACACCGCCGTGGCCCTGTGGCTGGTGCTGTGCGTACCACCGGTGCAGGCCCTTGATGCTGATCGAGTGACACAGTCGGCAGCGCAGCGCAGTCCCAGAGCACAGATCGGATGGCGAACGCTGCAGCCAGTGCTGCGTTCTGCCATCAACGTCGACGAGGTGACTCGCGTGACGCAGATCAACGACTTCTTCAACCGGCGCATCGCTTTCCGGTCCGACCTCGAGGCCTGGGGCGTGCTCGACTATTGGGCGAGCCCCATGGAGTTGTTCGACAAAGGCGAGGGCGATTGCGAGGACTACGTGATTGCCAAGTATTTCAGCCTGCTCGCGGTGGGCGTTCCTGTGGCGAAGCTTCGGCTGGTCTACGTGCGTGCCTGGATGGGTGCGCCTACGCCGTCGGTTCAGGCGCACATGGTGCTGGCGTACTACGGTGCTCCGGGTGCCGATCCGCTGATCCTCGATAACCTGATCGAGGACATCCGGCCAGCGTCGAAGCGGTCGGATCTGACGCCCGTCTTCAGCTTCAACAGCGAGGGGATGTGGCAAGGCACCGGGGCGCAGAGCAATGGCGATCCGGTGGCGCGACTGTCGCGCTGGCGCGACCTGTTGACCAAGGCACTCAACGAAGGGTTCGGTCCATGAGCCGGGGCGCGACCATCATCGATTACAAGGAGCGATCATGTCGTTGATCCGTCAAGTCTGGCTTTTGCTGCTGGGCACCGTCTTTCTCGCCTTTGCGGGCAGCGTCACCGTTTCCACCACGGCGTCGCGCGACCTCGTGCAGACCCAACTGCGCCTGAAGAACGCAGACAACGCGGCGTCGCTGGCCATCGCGTTGTCTCAGCAGAAGGGCGACGTCGAACTGATGTCCTTGCTCATGACCGCACAGTTCGATACCGGTGCCTATCGCAGCGTCCAGCTCACGGCCGCGGATGGATCGGTGGTGTTTAGCCGCGAGGCCGCTGAGGGCGCCTCGACTGCACCGGCGTGGTTTGTCGCGGCGCTGCCGATCGAGGTACCCGCTGGCGTGGCGCAGGTGTCCGATGGATGGAAGGCGCTGGGTCAGGTGCGTGTCGAAAGCCAGACCTCGTACGCGCACGACGCACTGTGGGTCAGTACCGAGCGCTCAGCGCTCGCGATGGCACTGGTGGGCATCGTGGCGGCAGGCATCGGCATGCTGATCGTGCGTCGCATCACCCGCCCGCTCGATGCCGTCGTGGCTCAGGCAAGGGCGCTGGAACAAGGCGCCTACCTGACCGTCACCGAGGCAAGCGAGCCCGAACTGCGCCGCCTCGCGCGCACGATGAACGAGCTCGTGGAGCGCCTGCGCGCCAGTGCGACAGCACAGGCGCACCAGCTGCTGTCGTTGCACCGACGAGCGACGGCCGACCCGCTCACAGGCCTCGCCAATCGGCAACATCTGCTTGGTCAGATCGAGTCGGCAATGCATCGCGACGACGGTCCTTCCGAGATGGGGCTGGTCTTGCTGCGGGTGATGGATCTGGCGGGCTTGAACCGATTGCTCGGTCACGCCACTGCCGATCGCCTGCTGCTCACCATTGCCCAGACGCTCAAGCCCTATGGCGATCAGGTGAGCGGTTGCCTGCTTGGGCGACTCAACGGATCGGACTTCGCTCTTTGTCTGCCGGCACCCGGCGTGGCCTTCGAGACCGCCGAAGCGATCGCTGACGCCTTGCGCGTGGTGTTGCCCACCTATGCCAGCACGGCAGCGGTGTGCATGGGCACGGTCGAGTTTCGGCGCGACACCTCGACTGGCGACGCGATCAGCCGTGCCGACGCCGCTCTGGCGCGTGCCGAAGCGCGCGGTGCGTTCGCCGTCGCCGCCGATGGCGATGCGCCAGCGGCAATTGCCGTGCTGGGCGAGGGTGCCTGGCGCCAGCGCGTGCAGGCTTCGCTCGCGCAGCACCGCGTGCGCATCATGGAGTTCCCGCTGCTCAATGCGCGTCGCCAATTGCTGCATCTGGAATGCGCGCTTCGGTTGCAACTCGAACCCGACGGCGAATTCGTCACGGCGGCCGAGTGGTTGCCGCTGGCCGTGCGCAGCCGGCTGACGGTCGATGCCGACGAGCGCGCGCTGGCGCTTGCCATCACCGCCTCCGAGCACGATGGTCAGGCGCGCTGCGTGAACCTGTCGCCTGCGTCGCTCGCCGACAGCGGCTTCGCCGGACGACTGCGCGCGCTGCTGTGGAAGTCTCCGCGCGTGGCGAGGCTCATCTGGCTCGAGATCGCCGAGATCGCTGCTTTCGAGCAGTTCGACCTGGTGCAGGAACTGGGCCGCCAACTGCGCTCGACCGGAGTGCACTTCGGGCTCGAGCACGCCGGAGAGCGCATCGGGCAGATGCCGCGTCTTTTCGAAGCGGGGCTGGACTACGTGAAGCTCGACGCGTCGATCGTCGCCGGTGTGTCGCGTGAAGAGGACCGCGCGTTGCTCGTGCGCAGTACGGTGACTCTTTTGCACGGGATGGCGATGCAGGTGTACGCCGAAGGCGTGGCCGACGGCGACGACGCCGCCCGCCTGTGGGAATGTGGCATCGACGGTGCCACTGGCCCCTGGATCAGCACCCTAGAGTTGCGCCCCGGCACCTGAATCCGACAAGGCTTGGCTCTCGCCAAGGTGCGCTAGAAGACGCTCGGGCTATGCGATGTCGGCACAGTGGAAGCCGAAACTGCCTAGCCGCCGATCAGCGAAGTAGAGGCGCAGCGTCTCCCGAACGGTGCGGAAGGCCAAGTCGTCCCAGGGCACGTCGGCCTCGTTGAAGAGGCGAGCCTCCATCGTTTCGGTGCCGGGCTCGAACCGCGTGTGCGTCAACTCGGCCAGATAGAAGATGTGCACCTGACCCGCGCGCACCACGTTCAGCAGGCTGAACAGACTGCCGAGTTCGAACTGCGCGCCGGCTTCTTCCACGGTCTCCCGGGCCGCGCCTTCGGCAATCGTTTCCCCGAGTTCCATGAAGCCGGCCGGCAGCGTCCAGAAGCCGCGGCGAGGCTCAATCGCGCGTTTGCACAGCAGCACCTGATCGCCCCAGATCGGTACCGTGCCGACGACGTTGGTCGGGTTCTCGTAGTGGATGACGAGGCAACTGGTGCAGACCGCGCGGTCGCGGTTGTCGTCGTCGGGAATCCGGTATTCGGTGGGGCTGCCGCAGGCGCGGCAGTGACGAATACTGCGAGGGGATTCCATGCGATCGAGTGTAGCGGCGGGCCATGACCGTGAGGGTGCGCGTGGCATCATCGTTCGTGGTCGAGGCGAGGCCGCCTTGCGTCAAGGGCTCTCGATCCGAGTCGATATCCGCACCCCCACGGGATCCATCCAGATGCTTCGCGTCTACAGCTACTTCAGGTCATCGGCGGCCTATCGGGTTCGTATCGCGTTGGCGCTCAAGGGACTGTCGTACGAATACGTCGCCGTCGATCTGGCCAAGGGCGAGCATGAGGAGAGCGGCTACGGGGCTGTCGCGGCGAACCGTCTCGTGCCTTCGCTCGTGGACGGCGAAGTGACGCTCACGCAATCGCTCGCGATCATCGAGTACCTTGAAGAGCAGCACCCCCATCCTCCGCTGCTTCCGCAGGGCAGCGGGGCCCGTGCATCGGTGCGAGCCTTGGCCTACGACATCGCCTGCGAGATTCACCCTCTCAACAACGTGCGGGTGCTGCGCTACCTGAGGCGCGAGATGAAGGTGACGTCCGAGGACAAGGACCGCTGGACGCGACACTGGATCGAGAGCGGCTTGGGAGTCATCGAACGTCGTCTCGCTGCCGACAGGACACGAGGCAGCTTCTGCCATGGCGACCAACCCACGATGGCTGATGTGGTGCTGGTGCCGCAGATCTTCAATGCGCACCGCAGCGGTTGCGATCTGTCGGCCTGTCCGCTCGTCGTGGCGGTATTCGACCGATGCATGGGGCTCGACCCCTTTGCCAGCACGCAGCCTTCAGCCTGCCCGGATGCCGTGTCGTGACGAGCGCCGGGCACACCGACTGGCTGCAGCCGTCTTGGCGTGATCCCCGCGTGGGAAGCCTCGTCACCACGCGTCGAGGAGGCCTCAGCACCGGCCGCTTCGACAGCATGAACGTGCGAGAAGGGTTGGGCGATGCCGATGCATCAGTGGCGGCGAACTGGGCACGGTTCCTCGAGGCGACCGGTGTCCCGGTCGTTCGACTCCATCAGGTGCATGGCCATCGGGTGGCTCGAATCGGCGGCCTTGATGTGTTGCCCGCCTCCCCGGTTCATGAGGCCGACGCGTGCTGGACCACCGAGGCCCATGTCGGCTGCGCAGTCCAGGTGGCCGACTGCCTGCCGGTGCTGATGGCAGTCCCCGGCGGTGTCGCGGCGGCCCATGCCGGCTGGCGCGGACTGGCGGCGGGAGTCCTCGAGAACACGTTGGACGCGCTGTGTGCCGGTGCGGGCTGCCGGCCCGATCAGGTTCAGGCGTGGCTCGGGCCGTGCATCGGTCCGGGCAGGTTCGAGGTCGGTGCTGACGTGTTGCGAGCCTTCGGCTGCGATCCGCATGCCGCGCCCACCGCGGCCTGTGGCGGGACGGCTGGTTTCCGGTTTCGCGCAACCAGCCCGGGCAAGTGGCTCGCGAATCTGCCGGGCCTGGCGCGTGACCGGCTTCAGGCCGCCGGCGTCAAGGACATCAGCGGCGGGGAGTGGTGCACCTTCGACGATGCGTCACGTTTCTTCTCGTTTCGCCGCGACGGCGTCACCGGTCGGATGGTCGCCGCCATCTGGCGACGGGGCTGAAGGCGGCGCGTTTTCACCCAAGGCAAAACGTTCTGCCGCCAGCCGCGCCTTTCGCCGCTGCGGGCTGCGCATGATGTAGAGCACGATCGACAGCGGCAGCAGGCCATACATCACGAAGGTCACGATCGCTCCGATCACCGTCCCGTTGGCGCTCATCGCCTCGACGATCGCCATCATCACGACCACATACATCCACGCGATTGCGACGAGGTACATCCGCCATCCCACATTGACGCCGGGCTTCTTGCCGGCCAGTGATTGTGGGTTGAGCGGCGTCAGTGCCGTGTCGCCCTAGGGGCTTATAACCATGTTCGCCAGCCGGCGACCGCCCCACACTCAAGTTCCAGCGAGATCCCCCTTGAAGATGACTCCTCCACCAGCGGTTCCATCCAGCGCTCCAGACCCCGAAGCGGCTGCCAAGGCGCTTGCCGAGACTGCCAAGGACGCGCTCCAGGGATTCGCCGCGCTGAACCTGCCATTGGATTGCCTGGCAAAGTTGCAGATGGACTACGTGAACGAGGCGACCGAGATCTGGAACCGGGCGCTGCCGTATTGGGCCGCACCGGCGGGTGCGGGTTCCGAGCCAGCGCCATTGGGCGACCGCCGCTTCTCGGCGCCCGACTGGACAGCGAATCCGGCCAGCGCGTTGACCGCCCAGCTGTACCTGCTCAATGCACGCACCTTGCTGAGCCTGGCCGACCAGATCGAAGGCGACGAGAAATCACGGCAACGGGTGCGCTTTGCGGTGCAGCAGTGGGTGGATGCGGTCTCGCCCAGCAATTACCTCGCGCTCAACCCCGAAGCACAGCGACTGGCGCTCGAGAGCGGCGGCGACAGCCTCACACAGGGTCTGCACCACCTCTGGAACGATCTGCAGCAGGGGCACGTCTCGCAGACCGACGAGAGCGTCTTCGATGTCGGCCGCAACGTGGCCACCTCCGAAGGCGCGGTGGTTTTCGAGAACCCTTTATTCCAGCTCATCGAGTACCGACCACTCACGCCGAAGGTCCACGAGCGACCGATGCTGTTCGTGCCGCCGTGCATCAACAAGTTCTACATCTTCGATCTGCAGCCGGACAACTCCTTCATCCGCTACACCGTTGCACAGGGGCATAGGCTCTTCGTCGTGAGCTGGCGCAGTGCGGACGACAGCCTGTCCAAGGTCGACTGGGACGACTACATCGAGGATGGCGTCATTGCTGCCATCCGCGCGGTGCAGGCGATCAGCGGCGTCGAGCGGATCAACACGCTCGGGTTCTGCGTGGGTGGCACGTTGCTGTCGACCGCGCTGGCGGTTCTGGCTGCGCGTGGCGACAAGCCGTCGCAGAGTCTGACGCTGCTCACCACGCTGCTCGACTTTGCCGACACCGGCATCCTCGACTTGTTCATCGACGAGGCGATGGTGCAGATGCGCGAGCTGACCATCGGCGCCATCAGTCCGAACGGGGGCGGGCTGCTGAAGGGGCAGGAACTGGCATCCACCTTCAGCTTCCTGCGCCCGAACGACCTCGTCTGGAACTATGTGGTCGGAAACTATCTCAAGGGAGAGACGCCACCACCGTTCGATCTGCTCTACTGGAACAGCGACAGCACCAACCTCCCCGGACCCATGTACTGCTGGTACCTGCGCCACGCCTATCTGCAGAACGAGCTCGTTCGGCCCGGGGCATTGACGGTGTGCGGCGAAAAGCTCGACCTGCGCCTCGTCGATGCGCCAGCCTATATCTACGCCTCGCGCGAGGACCACATCGTCCCGTGGCAGTCGGCCTACCGCAACACCCAGGTGCTGCACGGCGGTCGAACGAAGCGGCGCTTCGTGCTCGGGGCATCGGGCCACATCGCTGGCGTCGTGAACCCGCCGGCCAAGAAGAAGCGCAGCCACTGGATTGGCGCGACGGCGGCGCTGCCTGCCTCGGCCGATGAGTGGCTCGACAATGCGGTAGAGCATTCCGGAAGCTGGTGGCCCGACTGGTCCGCTTGGCTCGCCGGGCATGCCGGCAGGCTGGTCGCCGCGCCACGAACACCTGGAAGCCGCGAATACCCCGTGATCGAGGCGGCGCCCGGGCGCTACGTCAAGGAGAGGGCTTGACCTTCGTCAAGCGGATACGCAACCCCATCATTCAACGTTCCGCACTGATTTCCATCGCATGCCAACCAACAGGAGACCTTCATGAGCACTGACATCGTCATCGTTTCGGCCGCACGCACTGGCGTGGGCAAGTTTGGCGGCAGCCTGGCCAAGGTGCCGGCGTCGTCGCTGGGTTCGACCGTGATTGCCGAGGTACTCAAGCGCGCCGGCCTCAGCGGCGAGCAGGTGAGCGAAGTGATCATGGGGCAGGTGCTGCAGGCCGGCGCCGGCCAAAACCCTGCGCGCCAGGCCTCGATCGGCGCTGGTCTGCCGAACACCGTTCCGGCGATGACGATCAACAAGCTGTGCGGCTCGGGCCTCAAGTCGGTTGCGCTCGCGGTGCAGGCCATTCGTGACGGCGATGCCGAGATCGTCGTGGCCGGCGGACAGGAAAACATGAGCCTCGCCCCCCATATATTGCCGGGCGCGCGCGACGGTGTGCGCATGGGCGACTGGAAACTGCTCGACACGATGCTCTGCGATGGTCTGACAGATGCCTTCAACCTGTATCACATGGGCGTCACGGCCGAGAACATCGCGAAGAAGTACGGCATCACGCGCGAAGCCCAGGACGCCCTCGCGCTGGCCTCGCAGATGAAGGCTGCAGCCGCGCAGGAAGCGGGGCGCTTCAACGACGAGATCGTCAACGTCAGCATTCCGCAGCGCAAGGGCGATCCGGTGCTGTTCGGTACCGACGAATTCGTCAACCGCAAGTCGTCCGCCGAAGGCCTGACCGGCCTTCGTCCCGCCTTCGACAAGGCGGGTACGGTGACCGCAGGCAACGCCTCGGGCATCAACGATGGTGCGGCAGCGGTGGTCGTGATGAGCGCGGCCAAGGCGGCTGCACTCGGCCTGACTCCGCTCGCGCGGATCGCCAGCTACGCCAGTTCGGGCCTCGACCCGGCGATCATGGGCATGGGCCCGGTCTCGGCCTCGCAGCGCGCGCTTGCCCGCGCCGGCTGGAATGCAGCCGACCTCGACCTGCTCGAGATCAACGAAGCCTTTGCCGCGCAGGCGTGCGCCGTGCACCAGGAAATGGGCTGGGACACGAGCAAGGTCAATGTCAACGGCGGTGCGATCGCGATCGGTCACCCGATCGGCGCGTCGGGTTGCCGCGTGCTCGTCACCTTGCTGCACGAGATGGTCAAGCGCAATGCCAAGAAGGGCATCGCCAGCCTGTGCATCGGCGGCGGCATGGGTATTGCGCTGACGGTCGAGCGCTGACGCCCGGTCGTCGGGCAACCACCCGAACAGTCCCTTTCAGAACACAGCAACCACAGGAAAACACACCATGAGCAGCAAAGTAGCCTACGTGACCGGCGGAATGGGCGGCATCGGAACCAACATGTGCCAGCGTCTGCACCGCGACGGATTCACCGTCATCGCCGGTTGCGGCCCGAGCCGCGATTTCAAGAAGTGGCTCGACGAGCAAAGCGCTCTCGGCTACACCTTCCACGCGTCGGTGGGCAATGTGGGCGACTGGGAGTCCACCGTGGCCGCATTCCAGCGCGCCAAGGCCGATCACGGCCCGATCGACGTGCTCGTCAACAACGCAGGCATCACCCGTGACGGCATGTTCCGCAAGATGTCGCGTGCCGATTGGGACGCGGTGATCGAGACGAACCTCACCAGCCTGTTCAACGTGACCAAGCAGGTCATCGAAGACATGCTCGAGAGGGGCTGGGGACGCATCATCAACATCAGTTCGGTGAACGGCGAGAAGGGCCAGTTCGGCCAGACCAACTACTCGGCCGCCAAGGCTGGCATGCACGGCTTCACCATGGCGCTGGCCCAGGAAGTTGCCAACAAGGGCGTGACGGTGAACACCGTGAGCCCGGGCTACATCGCAACAGATATGGTCAAGTCGATCCGGCAGGACGTGCTCGACAAGATCATTGCCGGCATCCCGGTCAAGCGCCTGGGCACACCCGACGACATCGCGTCGATCGTGTCCTGGGTGGCCTCCGACGAGTCGGGCTTTGCCACCGGTGCCGACTTCTCGGTCAACGGCGGCCTGCACATGGGTTGAGGCCGCGGGCCTTCAAGAACGAGTGCCCGCGCTCGGGCGCGGGCTTCACACCTTCGGTGCTGTGGATCAGAGGGTCAGCAGTTCCCTCGCCACCGCGTCGAGCGTCGTGCGGTTCCCATCCGCGGGTCGTACCGACCTTGCCTGATCGAACCCAGCGAAGTTGCGTTTCATCGACTGCAGGTACACCGGGTCATAGTGGCTCACCAGCAGGTCTTCGACGACTGTCGCGATCTGGCCTGACCGGGCGGCGGCCTGCCAGGCGTTGACAGTCTCGTTTCCGCGCAGGGTGCGCAGTGCATCCAGACGCTCGCAGAACGCATCGACATCGCGGACGAAGAAGTCGTAGTCCTCCATCAGCAAGTCGACACGTGCCGGCGTCGGCAACTCGAGGTGCACGCACGGCGAAGCGCGCATGCGCTCGATCAGGCGCTCAGGCACGCGCAGGGCGCCGACCTTGCGGCTTTCGCTTTCGACCCACACCATGCGGGCCGGGTCGAGGCGGCGCAGCTCGTTCCACAGCCTGCTGTCGAACTGCTTCTGCGAGGGCTGCGGGCTGCCGGGAACGAGGCCGAGTACCGAACCCCGGTGATTGGCCAACGCTTCCAGATCGAGCACCTGCGCGCCCTGCGAACTCAAGGCCCCGAGCAGCCGACTCTTTCCGGATCCTGTGCGGCCACAGATGACGGTGAACTGCAGCCGTTCGGCAAACGCATCGAGCGACTCGACCAGCACGCGGCGCCACGCCCGATAGCCGCCCTCGATCACCTGCACCCGAAAGCCGATCTGGCTGAGCACCATGGCGAGCGCCCCGCTTCGCTGGCCACCCCGCCAGCAGTAGACCAGCGGCGACCATTCCTTGGGCCGGTCCATCACATGCGCTTCGATATGTGATGCGACGTTGCGCGCGACCATCGCCGCGCCGCGCTTGCGCGCCGCAAAGGCCGACACCTGCTTGTACTCGGTGCCGATCAGGGCCCGTTCTTCGTCGTCGAGACTGGGCCAGTTCACCGCGCCCGGAAGGCGATCGAGCGCGAACTCGGATGGCGATCGAGCGTCGACGATGGTGTCGTACTGGTCGATTCGCTTCAGCACCTCGGCAGCGTCGACGGCCGTCAAAGCCATCGAATGCCTTCGACATGGCACCCCGGCCGCAAACGGCGGGAGGCACAAGGCAGCGTTGTCACTTCAGGCGGCAATCGCATCGAGCAGTTCGGTTTCGATGGCGATTTGCGTGCGGTTGTGGCGCAGTGCCGCGCCATCGATCAGGAAGGTGTCTTCAACCCGCTCGCCGAGCGTCATGACCTTCGCGAACTGCAGGTTGATCTGGTGACGCGCCAGGACGCGTGCGATCGAATAGAGCAGCCCTGAACGGTCGCTGGCCGATACGCCGAGCAGCCAGTGCTGAGCGCGCTCGTCGGGTCGAAGCGTGACGCGCGGCGTGACCGGAAACGACTTGACACGCCTCGACAGTCTTCCGCGGCTCGGTTCGGGCAAGGGTTCGCTCGAGGAGAGTGCCTTGCCGAGTTGCGTCTCGACCAGCAGGATCAGATCGCGGTAGCGCGAGGCTGAATTGCCATCGACATTGCTTTCGAGCGACGGATTGATGACCTGGAATGTGTCCAGCGCGAAACCCGCTCGGGTCGTGTGGACCTTGGCGTCGAGGATGTTGAAGTGCGCGCTGTCGAAGTAGCCGCAAATGCGCGCGAACAGATCGGCCTGATCTCGCGCGTAGACCAGCACCTGCAGACCTTCTCCGATTGGCGACACACGTGCAACGACGACGGGCGACTCGGCCTGGAGGTGTGCGTGCAGCGCGCGCGCGTGCCAGGCGATGTCTGCCGCATCGTGGCGCGCGAAGTAGCTGATCTCGAGCGTGCTCCACAGCGGGGCCTCGACGCCGCGGTCCTGCAGTGCCAGGCTCAGCATGTTGCGCGCGTCCTGCTTGCGCGACTCGATCTCGGCGTCGAGGTGCGGCTGCGCTCCTCCCAGCGAGCGCAACGTGGCCTTGTACAGGTCCTCCAAAAGTTTGCCCTTCCAGGCGTTCCAGACCTTCGGACTCGTGCCACGGATGTCGGCGACGGTCAGCAGGTACAGCGCGGACAGTCGCCTTTCGCTGCCGACCAGGCGGGCAAACTCACGCACGACGGTGGGGTCGCTCAGATCTTCCTTTTGCGCGACGCGCGACATCGTGAGGTGCGCCTTGACCAGAAACTCGATCAGTTGTGCGTCCTCTCGGTCGACGCCGTGTTCACGGCAGAACCGCCGCACCTCGATGGCGCCGAGGTCGGAGTGATCGCCCCCACGGCCCTTCGCCACATCGTGGAACAGCGCCGCAAGGAAGAGCACATGAGGGCGATCCCACTGCAGCGCAAGCTGTGAACACAGTGGGTACTCGTGAGCATGCTCGGGCACGAAGAAGCGCCTCATGTTTCGCAGCACCATCATGATGTGCTGGTCGACGGTGTAGACGTGGAACAGGTCGTGCTGCATCTGTCCGACGATGCGGCGAAACACCCACAGGTAGCGGCCGAGCACGCTGGTCTCGTTCATCAGCCGGAAGGCGTGCGTCTGGCCACCGGGCGCCTGCAGGATCCGCATGAACGTTTCCCGGTTGACCGGATCACGACGGAACCCCGCGCCCATCAACTCACGGGCGTTGTAAAGGGCTCGCAACGTGCGCACCGACAGGCCCTTGATGCCGGGAGTCGTCTGGAAGGTGTGGAAGGTTTCGAGAATGGCGTGCGGATGACGCTGGTAGAGGTCGTCGCTCGCGACCTCGAGCATGCCGTCGCGTTCGACGAAGTGGTCGTTGATGGCGCGTGTGGGCGGGTTCTGTACGCCGTTGACCCGATCCTCGATGTTCAGCATCAGGATCTGGTTGAGTTGCACCACCGCCTTGGCCGCCCAGTAGTAGCGGCGCATCAGCACTTCGGACGCGCGCTGGCCACCGGTCGCGCTGTAGCCGAAGCTTTCGGCGACCGCACCCTGAAGATCGAACACCAGCCTGTCCTCCCGTCGCCCGGCAACGAGGTGAAGCCGCGCCCGGATCAGCTTCACCAGGCCCTCGTTGCGCTGCAACTGCTTGATTTCGAACTGTGTCGCCACGCCGCTGGCGGCAAGCTCAGGCCAGTTGCGGCCCAGGCCTGCCGCCCGGGCCACCCACTGAATCACCTGCAGATCGCGCAGTCCACCTGGGCTCTCCTTGCAGTTCGGTTCGAGCGAGTAGGGTGTGTCCTCGAACTTCTGATGCCGTTGGCGCATCTCGAGCGTCTTCGCTCGCAGGAAGGCGCGCGGGTTCATCGCCTGCGAGTTGTTGCGACGAAAGACATTGAAGCCGCGACGCGATCCGCACAGGAACCGCGATTCGAGCAGTGCGGTCTGCACGGTGACGTCGCGCTCGGCTTCGGCCAGGCATTCCTCCACGGTGCGCACGCTCGAGCCGATCTCCAGACCGATGTCCCAGCAGGCGGTGATGAACGACTCGACCGAGCGATTGATCGCTTCGGCAGCATCGGCGTCTCGGCGCGGGCCGGATGCCAGCAGCAGCAGCACGTCGATGTCTGAGTGCGGGAACAACTCGCCGCGCCCGTAGCCACCGACTGCGAGCAGCGCAGCGTCCGCGGGCATATCGCATCCGACCCACAGTGCAGCCAGGGTCTCGTCGGCATGTCGCGCCATGTCGCGCAGCAAGCGTGCCGCCGCGGGAGCGGTGGGGCGCGAGGTCTCGAAATGCCGAATCAGCGAGTCCTTGCCTGAGCGAAATCGCTGTCGAAGCTCGCCCAGCGAGGGGGGAGCAGAAGGGAGGATCTGCGCCGCGACGGCTTCAGTCGGAGCTTGCGCCGCGTTGTCGAAGGCAGACGATGCGTGGACGGCCATTCGTCGTGGTGCGGCGGTTGAATCGGGCGGGTGTGGTGACGAAGTTCAGGCGGTTGCGGTATCGGCGACAAAGCTGGGAAGGGCCGGACTGCCGGCCGACAAAGTCAGAACCTCGTAACCGGTCTCGGTGACGGCGACGGTGTGTTCCCACTGCGCCGACAGCGACCGGTCCTTGGTGACGATCGTCCAGCCGTCACCTGTCTCGCGAATCTCGCGCCGACCCGCGTTGATCATGGGCTCTATCGTGAAGACCATGCCGGGGACCAACTCATCGAGGGTGCCAGGGCGACCGTAGTGCAGGATCTGCGGCTCTTCGTGGAAGCGCTGGCCGATGCCGTGACCGCAGAACTCGCGAACGACCGAGAAGCCATTGCTCTCTGCGAATGTCTGGATCGCATGACCGATGTCGCCCAGCCGCACGCCGGGCCGCACCTTGCTGATGCCCTTCCACATGGCGTCGTAGGTGAAGGCGCACAACCGCTTTCCAGCGATGGTGCCCTCGCCGACGATGAACATGCGGCTGGTGTCACCGTGCCAGCCGTCCTTGATGACCGTCACGTCGATATTCACGATGTCGCCGTTCTTCAGCGCCCGGTCGTTCGGAATGCCATGACAGACCTGATGGTTGATCGATGTACAGATCGACTTCGGATAGGGCGTGTACCCCGGTGGCGCGTAGTTCAGCGGCGCTGGAACCGCGTGCTGCACATGCACGATGTGATCGTGTGCCAGCCGGTCGAGTTCATCGGTGCTGATGCCGGGCTGGACATGGGGTGTCAGCATGTCCAGCACTTCTGACGCGAGTCGCCCGGCAACCCGCATCATCGCGATGTCGGCGGCGGTCTTGATGGTGATGCTCATCGTTTGGAGTATCTCACTCGACCCCTAAAATCGTGGCCAGCCAGGCATGTGGATTCGCTGTCCACGCGCCCTTCCACACCGCATCCGAATCCCCCCGAGTGACACTTCATCCTGAGCACCTGCGCGCCTTTGAAGGGGGCAGTGCGCTGTCCGCGTTTCGTGCCCATGCCTTGCTGGCCCAGTTGCAATCGGCGGTCCCCCGGATCACGGCAGTGCACGCCCGCCATGTGCACTGGGTCTGGACGTCAGAGGTGCCCGACCGCACCGAGATCGACCGGCTCGACGGACTGCTCGCCTACGGTGAGCCCTACACCGGTCCGGTAGACGGGTCCTCCTTCATCGTCGCACCACGCGTCGGCACGGTCTCTCCTTGGGCGTCGAAGGCCACCGACATCGCCCACAACTGCGGTCTGGCCGTGCGCCGTATCGAGCGCGTCACCGAGTTCGTGCTCACGGTGAAGTCAGGTCTGTTTGTCGCGGGCAAGCCGCTCGATGCCGCCGAACGCCAGGCGCTGTCGGCACTGCTGCATGACCGCATGACCGAAACCGTGTTCGCTGCGCGCGGCGAGGCTGTTGCGCTGTTTGCCGAACGGCCGGCGTCGCCAATGGCGGTGGTTGACGTGCTGGCGCATGGACGTACGGCCCTCGAAAGTGCGAACCGCGACTTCGGTCTGGCGTTGTCGGATGACGAGATCGACTACCTCGTCGACGCGTTCAGTGGGCTTCGTCGCAACCCGACCGATGTCGAACTGATGATGTTCGCGCAGGCCAACAGCGAGCACTGCCGACACAAGATCTTCAACGCCGCATTCACCATCGACGGTGTGGCGCAGGAACACTCGATGTTCCAGATGATCCGCCACACCCACGCCCTGGCGCCGCAGCACACGGTGGTCGCGTACAGCGACAACGCGTCGGTGATGGCCGGCGGCGCGATCGAGCGATGGATGCCCGAGGGCTACACCAACGCCCCGCGCTACGCCGCACGCCACGAGGTGGCGCATGTGCTGATGAAGGTCGAGACCCACAACCACCCGACGGCCATCTCGCCGTTTCCTGGCGCATCGACCGGCGCGGGGGGAGAGATCCGCGATGAAGGCGCCACCGGCCGCGGGTCGAAGCCGAAGGCCGGATTGACCGGATTCAGCGTGTCGAACCTGCACCTGCCCGGCACCGACTGGCCATGGGAGCGTTCGCCGGTCGGCAAGCCCGATCACATCGCGAGCGCACTGCAGATCATGGTCGAAGGTCCTCTCGGCGGGGCAGCCTTCAACAACGAGTTCGGGCGGCCCAACCTGGCGGGCTACTTCCGCGTCTACGAACAGACGGTCGGGCAGGGCGCCTCGGCCGAGCGGCGCGGCTATCACAAGCCGATCATGATCGCGGGCGGGCTGGGCACGATCGCCGAGTCACAGGTTCACAAGATCGAGTTCGCTGCGGGCACCTTGCTCGTGCAGTTGGGCGGCCCGGGCATGCGCATCGGCATGGGCGGCAGCGCCGCGAGTTCGATGGCTGCCGGTGCGAATGCCGCCGCGCTCGATTTCGATTCGGTGCAGCGCGGCAACCCCGAGATCCAGCGCCGCGCGCAGGAGGTCATCAACCACTGCGCTGCGCTCGGTTCGTCGAACCCGATCCTGGCCATTCACGATGTGGGCGCGGGCGGACTGTCGAATGCCTTCCCCGAGTTGGTCGATGGCGCCGGGCGCGGTGCGCGTTTCGATCTGCGCCGTGTCCCGCTCGAGGAAAGCGGCCTGTCGCCGAAAGAGATCTGGAGCAACGAAAGCCAGGAGCGCTACGTGCTCGCGCTCGATCCGGCGGCGCTGCCGATCTTCGACGCGATGTGCCAGCGCGAACGCTGCCCCTACGCCGTCGTCGGCTTGGCCACCGACGCGCGGCAACTGATGCTGGCCGACGGCCCGCTGGAAGTGGCGCTGGATGCAGGGGCGAAGGCGCCTGACGCGCGATCGGCGCCTGGCGTCTCTGGCGGCAACGCTGCGGGCATCACCGCCGTCGACATGCCGATGGACGTGTTGCTCGGCAAGCCCCCCAAGATGCACCGCGACGTGCGTCGCGTGGTTCGCGACCTGCCGGCGCTCGATCTCGCCGATGTCGATCTCGCCGTGGTCGCGCTCGACGTGCTGCGCCACCCGACGGTGGCCAGCAAGCGGTTCCTCATCACCATCGGCGACCGCACGGTCGGCGGGCTCAGCCATCGCGACCCGATGGTCGGCCCCTGGCAGGTGCCGGTCGCCGACTGCGCGGTCACGCTGGCCGACTTCAGCAGCCTGCGCGGTGAAGCGATGAGCCTGGGTGAGCGCACGCCGCTGGCGGTGATCGATGCACCTGCCGCAGGGCGCATGGCCGTCGGCGAGGCGCTGACCAACCTGCTCGCTGCGCCGTTCGAACTCTCGCGGGTGAAGCTCAGCTGCAACTGGATGGCGGCCTGCGGCGAGCCCGGCGAAGACGCGGCGCTCTACGACACCGTTCGCGCAGTGGGCATCGAGCTGTGCCCGGCGCTCGGCATCAGCGTGCCCGTCGGCAAGGACAGCCTGTCGATGCGCACCCGCTGGACCGACGACACAGGACAGGCGCGCCAGGTGACCGCACCGGTATCGCTCATCGTCTCGGCCTTCGTCACCCTGGACGACGTGCGGCACACGCTGACCCCGCAACTTCAGCCCGGTGACACCACACTGATCCTGGTCGACCTCGGCAACGGCCGCAACCGCCTGGCTGGCTCGATGCTGGCGCAGGTGCTCGGTCAGACGGGCAACGTGGCCGACGGCGTACCCGATATCGACGATCCGGCGCGGCTGGTGTCGTTCATCGCCGCGATCAACGAACTGCGCGCCGCCAACCAACTGCTCGCGTATCACGACCGAAGCGACGGCGGCCTGTGGGCCACGGTGTGCGAAATGGCGTTTGCCGGGCACATGGGCATCAGCCTCAACGTCGATCTGCTGGTGACCGAAGGCGACGGCATCTCCGACAGCCGCATGGACTGGGGCGACTCGAAGAACTGGGCCGGCCAGGTCGGCGCGCGGCGACAGGAATTGACCCTCAAGGCACTGTTCAGCGAAGAACTCGGCGCAGTCATCCAGGTGTCGACCGCGGTGCGCAACGACGTGATGCAGGTGCTGCGCCACCACGGGCTGTCGCGGCACAGCCACTTCATCGGCAAGCCCAACGATCGGCAGACGGTCGAGGTCTGGCGTGACACCAAGGCCGTCTTCAGCGCG
>VYKX01000053.1_pt1 | contig 36983 bp, 31 predicted proteins | sample 5114471 | NCBI WGS metagenome assembly VYKX01 (sample SAMN12291785, study PRJNA351875) | freshwater metagenome | isolation source: freshwater lake | place: USA: Michigan, Gull Lake | collected 2013-08-08
TCACGGGTTATCGGTCGCACCCGATTGAAACCGTGCCTGTCTTTCACGCATGCCGTGAATTCATGGGCGTTTCGAGGGCATTTGCGGCGCGAGGCCGCTTGAAGACGAGATTCAGGCGTTGAGCACCAGCCCCGAACCGGTGATGAACGCCGCGCGCACCGTGTCGTTCGGTTGCAGTCGGGCAACGACCCGCCGGTAGCGTTCGAGCTGCAGCCGATTCGCCTCGACGAGCTGCGGCGCACTCGACAGCTTGTAGTCCAGCACCCACCAGATGCCGGTGGCGGGATCGCCCGGACCGGGCGCCAGGTGAACCAGCCGGTCGATGCGCAAGGACTCGCCGTTGTCTACCACCGGCACCTCGTTGGCGGCCCACAGCACTCTTTCAGCGCTGAAGAAGTGCTGGCAGTGCGGGCTGGAGAGGATCGCATCGACCACCTCGTGCACCGCCTCGACATCGGCGGCGAACTCGCGTGCGGCGGCTTTGCAAAGCGCCGGCAGCGGCGGGCGAGACGGCCGATCGGCACGCGCTGCCCATTCGAGTACACGGTGCACCGCACTGCCCAGACGCGCAGATGGCTCGGTTCCGGCGTCGGCATTGGCGTTGCCGCCATCGGCAACGCTGGCGGCGCCCGCCTCATCGAACGACGCTGCGGCCAGGATCGGCGAGGCAGGCAGGCACATCACCGTCGCGTGCGGTGTCTCGATCGACAGCAACGCCGCAGAGCCATCGACGGCCGAAGTCGCCCCAAGGTCATCGGGCCAGGGCGATGCAACGCCCACGATGCGCTCCCACCAGGACGCAGCCGCCCGCCCCTTGCCCGCATAGGGCTCGGTGGCACTGATGACGAGCCGCTGACGCGCTCGCGTCATCGCGACGTACAGCCCATTGAGCTCCTCGCGCGAACGGGCCGCCACCTCCCGATCGAGCAGTGGCTGCAAACGCGGCGGACACGAGGACTCGGCATAGATGAAGGCACAACAGGTCGGATGAACATGCGACACCGGCCAGTCCATGAGCAGCGACGCGGTCTCGGTTTTCGACGGTTCGGACCAGGCGTCGACCACGAACACCACATCTGATTCGAGCCCCTTGGCACCATGAACCGTCGTGAGTTGCACCGCATCAGCCATTGGCGGCGATGCGATGCGCAAACGCCTTCGCTTGATCGCGCGCACGAAGTTGTAGGGCGTGGCTGCGCGGGCACCATCGAGCGTCAGCGAGTGAGCGAGCAGCGCGTCGATCGCGGCACAGGCCGCGACGCGTCTCGCCGGCGGCACGACCGCCAGCGTTCGCTCGATCACGTCGCCCTCGTGCACGATGCGGTCAAGCAGATCGTGCGGTGGAAGGCGGCGCGCCGCCTCGGCCCAGGCCGAAAGCAGTCGCGCCGCACGGGCCAGCGCTGCACTGGGCGTAGGCAACGCCTGGACTGCATCCCACCAACCCATTGCTTCGCAGCCGTGAGATGGGCGCTGCACGAGCGCGTCGCCGTCGATAGCGCCGGGTTCACCTTGGCCAGCTCGCTCGGGCTTGCGGGAATCCTCAACAAGGCGAGCGACCGACACCAGATCATCGTCGCTGCAACCAAAGACCGGGCTCTTGAACGCCTGGGCCAGCGACAGGTCGTGGCCGGGCGAAGCCAGTGCGTCGAGCAGGGCGACAAGGTCGCGCACCTCGGGAGCGTCCAGCAGGGGAAGTTCTTCGACCGAGGCCGATGGCACACCGCGCTCTGCCAAGGCCAACGCCACCCTGCCCAGCGCGACGCGTTTGCGCGCAAGGACGCGGATCTCTCCGGCTGCTACGCCGTCGGCGATGCACTGCGCCACCGCGTCGGCCACCTGATCGGCCTCGATCTGCTGCAGCACCTCCTCCGGCTCGCGCCTCGGGGTGGTGAGGCTGTCGCGCCAGCCCGCTGGCGCTGCATCGGTTGCGGTGTTGTCGCGGGGTTCGCGGTCGACGAGCGGCAGGCAGTAGACACCGGCCGTGTTGAGCTCTGCCACGGCGGTCGTGTGGGCGCGGAAGCCGTGGAACTCGCCAGCCCCGGTCGCCTGACTGAAGACGTGATTGAGCGCGGCCAGCACCGGCGGTGCATTGCGGCGGGTGTGGTCACAGCTGAGCAGCGAGCCGCCAAGTCCCTCGCGAACGAAGTCGGTGGCGGCAGCGAACACGCGTGGCTCGGCACGCCTGAAGCGGTAGATGCTCTGCTTGGGGTCGCCGACGATGAAGACGCTCGGCGGTCGTTGACCGCTTGCTCCGCCGCCGGCACCCGCATAGCCCGACAGCCACGACAGCAGTGCATGCCACTGCAGCGGGCTGGTGTCCTGAAACTCGTCGATGAGCAGATGCCGGATGCGCATATCCAGGCGCTCCTGCAACCAGCCGGAGAGGTCGGCATCGCCCAGCAGGCGCATCGCCGCGTACTCGAGATCGTCCATCTCGATGAGGCCGCGCGATCGCTTGTACGCAGCCAACTCCCGAAACAGCGCACGCGACAGACGCACCAGGCGAAGGTGCTCGGAGCGGGCTTCGTGCTGCAAGACGGCCTGGCGAATTCCGATGAGAAGGTCGACGGCATCGTTGGCTTCATCGCCATCGCCTAACGCGGCACGCCGTTCGCCCTTGGCCGTGAACATGGCAGACCACGCAGCAGCAAACCGCTCCGTCGCGTCAGCGCCGTCGAGAGCGCGGGCAAGGCCATCGGCCACATCTCTTTGCCGCGCACCTCCCCGCTGCATCGCGGGCATCAGAGATCGCAGCGCTGCGACCACGCGCGGCGATCTCACCCACTCGCTGGGGTGCGCCACCGCATCGGCGCCCTCCCAGGGCGGCAGCGCTTCCTCTACGCTTCGGTCGAGCACGCCCGCGGCGTCGGCGAGTTCGACCTCGACCCGCTTCGACCACGCCGCGCGCATCCATCGCTGCATGGCCGAGCGCCCTCGCCGCTCGACCACCGCGTGATAGTCGGCGCACAGGCCGGGGTTTGCCAGCACCGCGGCTTGAAAGCGCCGGAACACCTCGGGCTCGTGATCCTCGGGATCATCAACGAGCTGGGCATTGCGACCGATGCCTGTCTCGGCCAGCAGGTCGAGCGGCGCAGCCTGGATGAGTTGGGTGAACCAGGAATGAAAGGTGCGCACCTGCACCGTTCGGCCTGAGTGCAGCAGCCGTTCCTGCAGACCCGCGAGCGCCGGTGCGAGTTCGCGTGCGGACTCGCTGTCGAGCCCGCGCGCGCTCAAAGCAGCAACGCGTTGCTCATCGCTGCACGATTCGGCGGCGAACTCGGCCACCCACTCATCGAGCCGCGTTCGCATTTCGGCCGCTGCCTTGCGGGTGAACGTGATGGCGAGGATGTCCTGTGGCTCGGCGCCCTCCAGGAGCGCCCGCAGGATGCGCGACACCAGCATCCAGGTCTTGCCTGCGCCCGCACAGGCCTCGACAACGACCGGTCGCGTGGGGTCGCACGCCACCGCATAGAAAGCTTCGGAGGTGACCGCCACCCCGTCGTGCAGGAAGGCCGGCGCTGCGGACACGCCAGGCGTTGGCGAGGAGGATGGCGCGCTGGTCATGAGCCGGCTTGTGCTCCGAGCAGCCCGCCTTGACGCACAGGCCACTGGTCGCGCCTGCAGAGTCCTCGGGCATCGCAGTGCGTGCAGGCCTCGCCTTCGCCCAACGCAGGCAGGGGCGCGCCGGCGCGCAGCCGCGAAAGCTCGCCGCCGATACCTTCGATCAGGGCGGCTGCGCTGGTCGTCACCTCGGGGTGCGTCACCTCGACGATTCCATTGGGGTTGTCGAGCGCCACATAAAGCGCAACGAGCGCGCCGGGCGAGATGTCGGTGCCTTCGGGCTGAGCCAGACACAGGGCCGCATAGAACGCCAGTTGGGTGTCCTCGAGGGGGTTACTCAGCTTCTTCTTCAGGGCGTCGGAGCTCCCGGTCTTGTAGTCGACCAGATGCCACCGCGGCGGTGAGTGCTGGAGTTCGCGGTCGATGCGGTCGACGATGCCATGCATGAGAACGCCGCCCCACGCAGGCGGCTCGGCGCCCCAGCGGAGTTCGCCATCGGACCAATGCACGCCTGCGGCATCGCGCAACCGCTGCCATGCGAGGTACATCGGTACGAAGCTCGCGAAGCTGGCGGTGTAAGGCAGCAGATCCGCGTCGGACAAGCCCATCTCATGCTGTGCCTCGGACGCTGCGTCCGCGAGGCGAACCGCATCGTGATCCGGGCCGGCATCGACCTCGCGCGCGCGATGAAATCGGTGCAGCGTCGCATGCAGCCACAGGCCGAACTCGCGCTTCTCGATGCCGCCGTCGAGTTCGTCGACATCGCGCAGCGCCAGCATGTGACGCGCGAAAAAGCGGTAAGGGCAGGCTCGAAGATCTTCGCAGGCGCTCGCACTGAGCCGCTCAGGCAGCAAGATCGCGGCGATCGGAAGGGGCCTGGACGCTGGCAACGCATCGACACGCGTCTGTACGCGCTCGTCGGGGGCCGCGGCGAGCGGCGCAAGTCGCTGCCGCAAGCGTGCGGCGTCGATCTGCGCGAGCCAAGAGCTGCGCGCGACAGGGTCCCGCCCGTCGTCGGTGCGGTGCAGGAAGGTCACCTTGGCCGAAGACAACGCATGGGCCAGGATCAAGCCCTCTCGATCGCGCCGCTGCGCTGGTGTTGGCAGGCTCAATGTCGTCAGATCGGCTTCGCTGAACAACGGGTGAGGCGGGGGCGTAACGCCAAGGTGTGCCTCGTCAGCGCCAGGCCAGACGATGGCAGCCCACGGACGCATCACCAGCCGGGCTGCGGGTGTGACGATCACCTGGGGGGCCGCAGTGGCCGGCGCGATGAAGGTCGCTTCCTCGAGCACCATCTGGATCCAGCGCGAGTACTCGGACAGCGTCAGGTCGACGTGATCAGACAGCGGCTCGTCCGTCGCACCGAGGTGAAGCACCGCGAGTACCTGCTGTCCGGCCGCATCGGCTCGCAACGAGGCATCGAGCGCTGTCTGGCGCAGCACCTCGCGCAGCGCGTTGCACCAGACCGACGCCAACGCGCTGCTCGGGCGTCGCAGGGGTTCGAGCGTGCCCAGCGAATGGGCCCAGAGTGCGTTAGCCGCAGGTCCTGCGCGGCGGAGGTCGACTTCGGCGAGGGACGCCCACGGCCGTCGACGAAGGCCCGCTTCGAGCGCCGCGAGTCCCCATCGACGCTCGCCTGAAAGCGGCCACGACTTGATCGCGTCCAGCACGTCGTCCGATGTGGCCGACGCCGAGGCAGCGCGCAAAAGCTGAATGACGGTGGCACCGGCGCGCGTGGTCGACAGCGTCCAGCCGGTTTCGTCGCGCAACGGCACACCCGTGCGCGCAAGCAACGCCTGCACCCTCCTGACGAGCAAGCGATCTTCTGCAACGAGTGCCACCGGCCCGCCTAAATCTCGCAGGTCGGCGAGCACCTGCGCCGCGGCGCGCTGGGCCTCGTTCTCGAATCCGCTGGACACAGCGATGAGGGCGCTGCAGTGCAACGCTGCAGCACCGACGGGATCAGCGTCGCCCGGGTCAATGTCCAGGCACAGGGTCGGCGTGTCCGCTTCGACATGAGCGAGCAACCCGTCGATGAGCGGGTCGCCACCACCACATCGAACCGCGAGCCAGGCAGCGGGCTTCAGTTCGAACAGGATGTCGGTATCGTGCCGGCTGCCTGCAGCCGCCCATTCGAGCGCCATCAGACCAAGTCGTCTTTCCATCGGGTTGGTTCGCCGGGTCGCTCGCAGCGCCTCCCGGCAAGCTGCCCAATGCGCCGGTCGGGCCGACGGAGCGACGCCAGCCACGGCCCGGGCCAACGACACGGCAGCTTGCTGCAACAGGCCGGTGAAATCGTCGAACGCCAGGGGGTCGTCTCGGCGCAGGGCAGCAAAGTCAGGCGCCGAGCGCATCCAACGCTGCGCTGTGAGCCGATCGAGCGCCGCGTCGAAACGGATGTCGAAGTCGCTTACTTCAATGGCCGGGGCGACGCTGCGCGCGAAGCTCGCAGGCGTCTCGATTCGCGGCATCCAGCGACCGCTTGCCGCCCCCCAGGCCTCGCGGGCGGGTTTCAGGAGCGCGGTCTGCGGCACCAGAAACACCGCGTCACGCAGCGGCACGTTCGAAGCATCGGCCCAGTCGATGGCGGCAGCAGCGATCTGCGCCCACGCGTTGTGCCCCCGACGGTCCACCAGCACTTTCTGCATCACGACCATAAATAAAGAGAGGCTTTCCGCAAGAACCGCCGCGCCGGCATTGGCGATGCCCTGTGCCAGAATGATTTTGCCTTGACGGCCCGATCGACCGGGCAGCCACTTCACAAGGAATCCCTCATGAGCAGCGATCTGATCAAGCACATTTCCGACGCGTCGTTCGACAGCGATGTCACCCGTTCCAGCACACCCGTTCTGGTCGACTATTGGGCCGAGTGGTGCGGGCCGTGCAAGGCGATTGCACCGATCCTCGACGAGGTGTCGAAGACGTATGACGGGCGCCTGCAGGTGGCGAAGATGAACGTCGACGAGAACAGCGAAGTGCCGGCCAGGTTCAACATCCGCGGTATCCCGACGCTGATGATCTTCAAGGATGGCCAGATGGCAGCCACCAAGGTCGGCGCAATGACCAAGGCGCAGTTGACCGCCTTCATCGACAGCAACCTATAATTTCATTTCACTGGTGGGGCGTCCTGCCCCACCATCAAGACGTCAGGCAGCCCGCTTTCGCGGCATGCGAACCGTCTTCCCCTCCCCCGATTCGAAGAACTGACTGTCCGTATCCGTCGGGCAGCACAAGAACAAGCCCTCGCGGAAGCCCCTAGGGGTCGCACGCGTTCCGGCACGACAGCAGCCGCGTGTCGCTCCCTACGCAGCCATATTCCAGGTCATTGCCTCATGCACCTATCTGAACTCAAAGCGCTTCACGTGTCTGAACTCATCAAGATGGGTGAGTCGCTCGAGGTCGAAAACGTCGCTCGCATGCGCAAGCAGGAGTTGATGTTCGCGATCATGAAGAAGCGCGCCAAGGGTGGCGAGCAAGTGTTCGGTGACGGCGTACTCGAGGTGCTTCCGGACGGGTTCGGATTCCTTCGCGCCCCCGATGCCAGCTACATGGCGTCGACCGACGACATCTACCTGAGCCCCAGCCAGATTCGCCGCTTCAACCTGCATACCGGCGACGACGTCGAAGGCGAGGTGCGGGTGCCCAAGGACGGCGAACGCTATTTCGCCCTGGTCAAGGTCGACAAGGTGAATGGGCTCACCCCGGAGGAAAGCAAGAACAAGATCATGTTCGAGAACCTGACGCCGCTCTTCCCGAAAGAGCAGTTCAAGCTCGAACGAGACATCAAGTCCGACGAGAACATCACCGCACGCATCGTTGACCTGATCGCGCCCATCGGCAAGGGCCAGCGCGCCCTGCTGGTGTCGGCGCCGAAGAGTGGCAAGACGGTCATGATGCAGCAGCTTGCCCACGCGATCGTCGCCAACTACCCCGAGGCACACCTGATCGTTCTCCTCGTCGACGAGCGCCCTGAGGAAGTGACCGAAATGCAGCGCACTGTCCGAGGCGAGGTCATCAGCTCGACCTTCGATGAACCTGCAGCGCGGCACGTTCAGGTGGCGGAGATGGTCATCGAGCGAGCGAAACGGCTCGTCGAGTTGAAGAAGGATGTGGTCATCCTGCTCGACTCGATCACACGGCTCGCGCGGGCCTACAACAACGTCCTGCCGTCGAGCGGCAAGGTGCTTACTGGCGGTGTCGATGCGAATGCTCTGCAACGGCCGAAACGGTTCTTCGGTGCGGCACGCAACATCGAGGAAGGCGGTTCATTGACGATCATCGGTACCGCACTCGTCGACACCGGCAGCCGCATGGACGAAGTGATCTACGAGGAATTCAAGGGCACCGGCAACTGCGAGATCCATCTCGACAGGCGCATGGCCGAAAAGCGGGTCTATCCCTCGATCTTGCTCAACAAGTCCGGGACCCGGCGTGAGGAACTGCTTCTCAAACCTGAAATCCTGCAAAAGACCTGGATCCTGCGGAAGCTGCTCTATCCGATGGACGAGATCGAGGCGATGGAATTCATCCTCGACAAGATGAAGTCGACCAAGACCAACCACGACTTCTTCGACATGATGCGTCGCGGAGGTTGACCGCGACTCGAACACTCGCCGCCAGAACCCGAACGGCACAGGCGGGGCTTGCCCCACTACAATCACCGGCTTTTCGCATCGTTGGAAAGTGTGCCGAAATGGTCGGCGAGGCTCCCACAGCTACTTCAGAGGTTCGCCATGAAAGAAGGTATCCACCCCAACTACCGTGAGGTCTGCTTCGTCGACCTGTCGAACGGTTTCAAATTCGTCACTCGCTCCTGCGCGCAAACCAAAGAGAAGATCACGCTCGAAGACGGACGCGAGTTACCTCTGTTCAAGCTTGAGTCGACCAGCGAGTCGCACCCGTTCTACACGGGCACCCAGAAGAGCGTCGATTCGCTCGGCGGACGGGTGGAGAAGTTCCGCAACAAGTTCGCCCGTGTCGGCCTCAAGAAGTAGGTCGCCCACGCCCGAACCCCGAAAGGCAGCACACGCTGCCTTTTTTCTTTCCTGCTCCCGAGTAAATCGTTGCCCGTCTGAGCAAGGCAGCGACACCCGCGTCAGCGCGACTCGGCCTCAGGCTGCGTTAGCCTGTGTGAAGCGAACGACTCGACACCGACCGAGGCACTGTTGAATTCACTGAATCCCGCTCTGGTTACCCAGCGTGCCGTTCAACGACTGCCGCGGTGGGCCTTGATGCTGTTCTGTGGCGCCTATGTAATACCTGGCGTCATCGGTCGCGACCCGTGGCGCAATGCAGACCTGAGCGCCTTTGGCTTCATGGTCAGCATTGCCACCGGGCGTTCGTCGTGGTGGGCGCCCACGATCGGCGGGGTGCCGTCAGACCCAGCACTGCTGCCGTACTGGATCGGTGCCGCCTTCATCCGGGCCATGCCCGGCTGGTTAGATCCCGCTCTGGCTGCCCGCATTCCATTCGCATTGATGCTGCTGGGCGTTCTCGCCCTGACTTGGTATTCGGCATATCACCTTGCGCGCACCGAGGCCGCTCAACCGCTGCCGTTTGCATTTGGCGGCGAGGCCGATCCGGTCGACTACGCCAGAGCGATTGCCGATGGCGCGCTCCTTGCACTGATTGCCACACTCGGCCTGCTGCAACTGGGTCATGAAACGACACCTGAGCTGGCCCAGCTGACCTGCGTGTCGCTATTCATCTACGGGTTGGCCGCAAGCCCCTACCGCCCTCGTCAAGCCCGTTTGGTCACATTGATTGCGTTGCCCGCATTGGGAGCCAGCAATGCGCCTTTGTTGGCGATCGCTTTGGGGATATCCGGCGTATTGGTCTGCGCACGTTCCACACATCGGGATGCACAGCGCTTCATGCCGTGGATCGGTGTGTCCATGGGAGTCACCGTGACCCTTGCCACTTGGGCAGGTTTGTGGAGTTGGAACCTCGGACGCTATTCAACCGTGGACCACTGGTTGGCCATCCCACGCCTGTGGGTGTGGTTCTTGTGGCCGGCCTGGCCGCTGGCGTTGTGGACTCTGTGGCAGTGGCGACGGCAGATCCTCGATCGGCACATTGCCATTCCATTGGCGTGTGTGGTGGTCACCGTGGCAGCGAGTCACATCAGTGGAGTGGGCGACCGGATGCTGCTTCTGTCGCTCCCGGCGTGGGCTCTGATGGCCGCATTTGCCCTGCCCACGCTCAGACGCAGCACCGCAGCTGCAGTGGACTGGTTCTCGGTATTCTTTTTCACCGTATTTGCCGCAGCGATATGGGTGATCTACGCCTCGCTCCAGACGGGCATGCCGGCGAAGCCTGCGATGAACGTGATGAAGCTGTCTCCCGGGCTGACCTGGCAATTCTCCGGTTGGGCCCTTCTAGCCGCTGCGATCGCAACAATCTGCTGGCTCGCACTCGTCAGATGGCGGACGGGACGTAACCAGCACGCGCTATGGAAGAGCCTTGTGTTGCCCGCAAGCGGTGTGGCCTTGTGCTGGCTTCTGCTGATGAGCCTTCTACTTCCAGTTGTCGATCACGCGCGCAGCTTCAAGCCCTTGGTGATGCGAGTGGCGCGCCACATCCCAGCTGATCAGTGCCTGTCGACTCCCGGCATCCAGCGCAGCCTTCAGGCAGGTCTGGAGTATTTCGGTGGCCTGCATGTCGATGGCGCTCGAGACATTGATTCGACCCGGTGCCGCTACCTGCTGCGTTTGGAGGCCAAGCGCAAGGCTTACAAACCTCCCGCAGGTTGGGAGCGGATCGCGCGCGAAGTGCAGACCACGAACCGCAACGAATGGGCAATGGTCTATCGGCGCCGCGAAGGAAGCCCAGATGAGCGCTGAAGGGACCAGGTCTCAGGAGGGCCCGATGTACAGATCCCTTAGACCAGCCACCGCGATTTCATCGACAGGTGGCTGAGTGTTGTCCTCTGCTGTCGCCGCGCGGACTCGCGCAGCCGGAAAGACGAGCTTGAATTGCGAGCCTCGGCCAGGTTCACTGCGAATTTCCAATTCCCCGCCATGTCGCTGGACCACGTGCTTCACGATGGACAGCCCCAATCCGGTTCCACCCGTGTCACGCGATCGGCTTCCGTCGACTCGGTAGAACCGCTCGGCGAGGCGCGGCAGGTGTTCGCGCTCGATGCCTATGCCGGAGTCGCGAACCTCAAGTTCGCCTGCTCCGTCGGCACGCACGGACCACTGCACACTCACCGTACCGCCAGCCGGCGTGTAACGGATCGCGTTGTTCACCAGATTCGCGACGGCACTGTGAAGCTCAGCCTCCGACCCAGCGATCAGGTCGCTGCCGGCCTCGTGCCATGAGGGATTTCCGCAGGTAAGCGAGTGGCGCCCGGCGGACAAGGCTTCGCCAGCGGCGCGCACCTGGGTCAAGACTTGTTCGATCGGAACCCACCTGTCGGCCGCAGGCCTCGGACTTCCCTCGAGTTGAGCGAGCGTGAGCAAGTCGCCGACGAGTTGCTGCATGCGTTGCGTCTGCTGGGCCATCAATTCGATGACTCGTCGGCGCTCGACCTCGGTCAGCTGAAGGCTGGCCATGGTCTCGATGAATCCGGACAACACCGTCAACGGCGTGCGGATCTCGTGAGACACGTTAGCCACGAAGCCACGACGCATGGAGTCGTTGCGTTCGCGATCGGTGACATCCTGGGAAAGGATGAGCTTGCTGCCTACGCCGTAGGTCCGGATCGACACCGACAAGGTGCCGCGGGAACCTGGGCCGGGAAAGCTGATCGAGTCGTCAAACACCCCACGCTGCAGGAAAGCGACGAATACGGGCGCCCGGACGAGGTTGGTGACCGGTTGCAGGCGATCACGCTGCGGGTCCAGGCCGAAGTGGTCGGCCGCCACCGAATTGCACCATTCGATCTGATCGTTCTCGTCGAGCAGCATCACGCCATTGGGCGAGGCCTCGATGGCGGAAAGAAACTGCTCGAGGCGAACCAACTCGTTGTCGACTCGCTGCTCGAGCAAACGGATCGAGCGTTCGGTTCGATAACCGACCTCGCCCCAGAAGCTGTCTTCCCGAGGCGCAGGCCCCGACCTGGGGAGTTGCAGCCAGCGCATGAAACGCTGCGCTCGCAGGCCATCGAGCAAGGCCGATGCCGAAGCGCCCACGACGGCGCCAGCTAGAAGGCCTGCATCAGCAGCGTTCCATGCACGTCCGATGGTCCAGCCGGCCGCGCAGCCGACCAGCACGAGAAAGACCGCCGCAAACAGTCGAGGAACGAACCAGTACATCGACGCCTGCTGCGCCGCTCAGGACGACGCGATCGGGGCTTGCTGGGTCAGTCGATATCCGGCCCCACGAACGGTCTCGATCATGCGCGAGCAACCCACCGGCTCCAGCGCCTCGCGCAAGCGCTTCACGTGAACGTCGACGGTCCGCTCCTCGATGAAGACGTGATCACCCCATACCCGATCGAGCAACTGCGCACGACTGTGAACACGCTCGGGATGGGTCATGAAAAAGTGCAGGAGGCGGAACTCGGTCGGTCCGATTCGAACTTCGCGATCTTCACGGGCCACACGGCGAGTTGCCGGATCGAGTTTCAAGCCCGCCACATCGACCATCGTGTCGAGCGCCTCGGGGGCCTTACGGCGCAGCACAGCGCGGATGCGGGCGAGCAGTTCGTTCGTCGAGAAGGGCTTGGTGAGGTAGTCGTCGGCCCCGGCATCGAGACCGGAAATCATGTCGCCTTCTTCTGCTCTGGCCGTCAACATGATGATCGGCAGTTCGCGGGTGCGAGCCTGAGCACGCCAGCGTTTGGCAAGAACCAGCCCCGACTGACCTGGGAGCATCCAGTCCAGAACCACGAGATCGGGCAACACGCCGTCGACTTCCACCTGGGCCTGATCGGCTGTGGACGCGATCGTGACGTCATAGCCTGCGTGCCGCAGGTTGATGGAAATCAATTCAGCGATGGCGGATTCATCTTCGACCACGAGGACGCGACTCATACCGAACTCCTTTGCTGAGATGTCATCGAACGAGGGTTTCGACTTCTTCGACTGAGTTGTGCCGGACGTCGGTGCCCTTGACGATGTAGATGATCTGTTCGGCCAGGTTCTTGGCGTGATCACCGACCCGCTCGATCGCCTTCGCGACGAACACGAGATCGATACTCGACGAGATGGTGCGGGGGTCTTCCATCATGAAGGTGATGAGCTTGCGCATCAGCCCCTCGAACTCCTGGTCGATCTGGTCGTCTTGCTTGAGCACTTCGACCGCACGATCCACGTCGAGTCGCGCGAACGCATCGAGTGCCTTGCGCAACTGCGAAATAGCGAGTTCCGACTCGAACTTCAAGTCAGCGACGGGCAAGCGCAGCCGGGTAGAAACACCCGTGTTGATCAGTCGCTGAACGGTGCGCGCGATGCGTGCCGCTTCATCGCCGACTCGCTCGAGATTGGCAATCGTCTTGCTGATCGCGATCAGCAACCTCAGGTCGCGGGCCGTGGGTTGACGGCGCGCAATGATGGTCGAAAGGTCGCGGTCGATCTCGACTTCCATCGAGTTAACGACCTCTTCCTGAACGAGCACCTGGGTGGCCGTCTCTGCGCTGAACTGCGTCAGCGCGTAGACCGCCTGAGCGACCTGCGACTCGACCAGGCCGCCCATCTCGAGCACCCGCGTCGAAATGCCGCTGAGTTCTGCGTCGAACTGTGTCGAAAGATGTTTCTCGGACATGGTCTACTTCTCCGTGGGGCAAAACCGCGTGTTCAGGTCAGCCGAAGCGACCGGTGATGTAGTCCTCGGTGTCCTTCTTCTTGGGCTTCATGAAGAGTTCGGATGTGGGACCGAACTCGACGAGATCGCCCAGGTACATGTAGGCCGTGTAGTCGGAACTGCGTGCGGCCTGCTGCATGTTGTGAGTCACGATCAAGACGGTGTAGTCGTCCTTGAGTTCGTGTATCAGCTCTTCGATCTTGCCGGTCGAGATCGGATCGAGAGCCGAACAGGGTTCGTCAAGCAGCAGCACCTCAGGTTTGATCGCGATGCCTCGTGCAATGCAAAGACGCTGCTGCTGGCCACCAGACAGACCCGCACCGCTCTGTCCGAGCTTGTCCTTCACCTCATTCCACAGCGCCGCTTTCTTCAGGGCCCACTCGACGCGTTCATCCATCTCGGCCCGCGGCAAGTTCTCGAACAACTTCACGCCGAAGGAAATGTTGTCGTAGATCGACATCGGGAAAGGCGTCGGCTTCTGGAAGACCATGCCGACCTTGGCGCGCATCAGCGACACGTCCTGCTTCGAATTGAGGATGTTCTCGCCATCCAGAAGGATCTCGCCTTCGGCGCGCTGCTCGGGGTAGAGCTCGAACATCCGGTTGAAGGTTCGAAGCAGCGTCGACTTGCCGCAGCCTGACGGTCCGATGAAGGCGGTGACCTTCCGCTCAGGTAACTCGAGATTGATGTTCTTCAGCGCGAGAAACTTGCCGTAGTAGAAGTTGAGGTTCTTGACCTTGATCTTGATTTTCTCTGGTGTCATTTCGAGTGTTCCCGGCTTCAGCTCTTGTTTCGGAAGAGAACGCGCGCAAGGATGTTCAGGAAGAGCACCCCAAGCGTGATCAGGAAGACGCCCGCCCAGGCCAGCTTTTGCCAGTTCTCATATGGGCTGAGGGCGAACTTGAAGATGGTTACCGGCAGGCTCGCCACTGGGCCGCTCAGGTTGGACGCCCAGAACTGGTTGGACAGCGCAGTGAAGAGCAACGGCGCTGTTTCGCCGGCGATACGTGCCACCGCCAGCAGGATGCCGGTGATAACGCCGGCACGGGCCGACTTCAACGTGATGCTGAGGATGACCTTCCATTTCGGCGTTCCGAGCGCGTAGGCCGCTTCGCGCAAGGCGCTCGGAATCAAAGACAACATGTTCTCGGTCGTGCGGATGACGACGGGAATGACGATAAGCGCCAGCGCCAGCACACCGGCATAGCCCGAGTAAGTCTTCATCGGCGCCACCACCACCGTATAAATGAACAGACCGATCACGATCGAAGGCGCCGACAAGAGAATGTCGTTGATGAAGCGCGTGACGTTTCCGAGCATCGTCTTCTGCCCGAACTCTGCAAGGTAGACCCCAGCCAGAATACCGATCGGGGTGCCCACGAAGGTGGCCAGCGCCACCATCACCAGCGAACCAGCGATGGCATTCAACAAGCCCCCGGACTCGGCCTGCGGCGGTGGGGTCATCTCGGTGAAGAGCGACAGAGAAAGACCACCAACGCCGAGGATCACTGTTTCGATCAGGATCCAGGCGAGCCAGAACAACCCGAATGCCATCGCCGACATCGACAAGACGAGAGCGACGACATTGACCCGTTTGCGACTGTTGTGCTTCGCGATCTTCGAAGCTTGAAGAGCGTCATTGGCGGTCATGAGCGACTCCCTTCATTGCGGGCAAGGCGCGCGAGCAGAACCTTGGACAGCGACAACACACAGAACGTGATGAAGAACAGGACGAGTCCCAGATAGATGAGGGAGGCCTGATGCAGACCTTCACCTGCCTCGGCAAACTCGTTGGCCAAGGCCGAGGTAATGCTGTTGGCAGCCTCGAACAGCGACAGGCTGTTGAGTTGATTGAAGTTGCCGATGACGAACGTCACAGCCATGGTCTCGCCAATCGCTCGACCCAGGCCCAGCATGATTCCGCCGATCACACCCGTCTTGGTGTAGGGAAGAACAACCTTGAACACGACCTCCCATGTCGTGGACCCGAGCGCATACGCGGATTCCTTCAACATCGGCGGCGTGATCTCGAAGACATCCCGCATCACCGACGCGATGAACGGGATGATCATGATCGCCAGGATGATCCCGGCGGACAGGATGCCGATGCCCACGGGCGCACCCGACACGAACTCTTCGAGGAAAGGAACACCAGCGAAAAGCTTCTGCAGCGGTTGCTGCACATAGGTCGCCAACACCGGGCTGAAGACCAGCAACCCCCACATACCGTAGACGATCGACGGCACCGCGGCCAGAAGCTCGATCGCGACCCCCAATGGTCGACGCAACCAATTCGGCGACAACTCGGTGAGGAACAACGCGATGCCGAAGCTCACGGGCACGGCAATCAAGAGCGCAATGAACGAGGTCATCAGCGTCCCGTAAATCATCACGAGACCGCCGTAGCTGTCTTGCACTGGGTCCCATTCGCTGCGCCACAGGAAGCTGGGACCGTACTTGGCTATGGCTGGCCAGGCTCCGATGACCAGCGAAACAATGATCGCGAACAGGAGGACCAGGGTGAGGATGGCCGCCCCATGCGCCAGCGCCGAAAAGAGCGTGTCGATCCAGGGCGAGGAGCCCTTTCGCTGAGGCGGTATGCCTTGTTGCTCTGACCGCACCATCGTGCTCTTGTCGTTTGAGGATGCTGGAAGTGTTGCGGCCACGGGGCCTCCGTCGGGTTCCCTCGGAGCGAGCCGCCCTGCCTGCGGCGCTCTCCGAGAGCAGGAATGGCAGGTGCTTCAGCTCAAGTTACTTGTACGCGACGGCCTTGCCAGACGCGTCCTTGACTTGATCCCACTGCTTGCGCACGAGCGCCTTGACCGAATCAGGCAGGGGAACGTACTCGAGAGCAGCCGCTTCCTTGTCACCGTTCGCGAAGGCCCACTCGAAGAACTTCAGCGAACCCGACCCCTGATCAGGCTTGTCCTGCACCTTGTGCATCAGGATGAACGTGGCGCCGGACAGCGGCCAGCTTGCCTTGCCGGGCTGGTCCGTCAACACCTGGAAAAAGGTCTTTGACCAGTCGGCACCGGCAGCGGCGGCCTTGAAGGCTTCGTCATCGGGTGCGTGGAACTCGCCCTCCTTGTTCTTCAGCAAGGTGTAGGTCAACTTCGCCTGCTTGACGTACGCGTACTCGACATAGCCGATGGAGTTAGGCAGACGCGCCACGAAGGCCGACACGCCCTCATTGCCCTTGCCGCCTGCGCCGGTCGGCCAGTTCACTGCGGTGCCTTCACCGACCTTGGATTTCCACTCCGCATTCACCTTCGACAGGTAGTTGGTGAAGATGAAGGTCGTGCCCGACCCGTCGGCGCGACGGACCACCGCGATCGTGGAATCGGGAAGGGGAACCCCCGGGTTCAGCGCGGTGAGAGCCGGGTCGTTCCACTTGGTAATCTTGCCGAGGTAGATGTCGCCCAGGAGCTGTCCCGTCAGCTTGATCTGGCCTGGCGCGACGCCCTTGATGTTCACGACCGGCACCACCCCGCCGATCACGGTCGGAAACTGGATCAAACCGTCCTTGGCGAGCGCCTCGTCCGTGAGCGGCATATCCGTCGCGCCGAAGTCGACCGTCTTGCCAGTGATCTGCTTGATGCCTGCCCCGGAACCGACGGACTGGTAATTCACGCGAACACCCGTCGCCTTGTTGTAGGAGTCCGCCCACTTGGAGTAAACCGGCGCGGGAAAGCTGGCCCCTGCTCCGGTCACGTTTTGAGCTTGGGAAACGCCGCATGTGGCAAGCAGGCCCGCAGTAATCAGTCCAGTTCGGGTCGCGAGAAAATTCATTTCGAATCCTTTCCAAATCCGCGATACGCGGTAGACAGACACTCAGATACTTTAGGAGCCGCTCATGACACGTCCGTGACGTAACGATCGTCGAGTCATGACGCGCATCAAGCCAGAGACGGCGAAACAACGCTCGCTGTCGACGTCATTCTCAAGTCACCCATGTGTCACAAAATCCCAATAACCTAAATTGGTTGTATTGGTAATAGGTGGAGCCATGCGACACAAACACCTCAATCGAACCCTAACCGGAGGTCTTTCCATGCATTTCAGCAAAATCCTGACGAGTACTGCCCTGACCGCAGTTGTTTTTCTGGCGGGCTGCGCCACAGCACCATCTCCAGTGTCGATCACGGAAACCGCAGCAGCGACGCCCCAACTGTCGACATTGACCAAGCTCATCAAGGACGCAGGCCTCGCGGATACGTTGAATGGAACGGGTCCCTACACGGTGTTTGCGCCGACGGATGACGCGTTCAAGGCGGTGCCGGCCAAGACTCTGGACGCACTTGCCAAGGACAAGGCGCTGCTGAGATCGGTGCTCACGTTCCACGTCGTGCCCGGCAAGGTCATGGCGGCAGACATGAAGAACGGACCGATCAAGTCAGTCGAGGGTTCGCCGCTCGCTCTGTACAAGTCGGGCACTTTCCTGACGGTCGAGAGCGCAGTGGTGACGACACCTGATGTGGCTGCCACCAACGGCGTGGTTCACATCATTGACACCGTGTTGATTCCGCCTGTCAAGAAGTGATCTGACGCTCAGGCGCGAAGTGTTGCAGCGATTCGTTCGGCGCACTCCGCCGCCTGCGAATCGCTTTGCGCCTCGACCATGACGCGCACGACGGGCTCGGTGCCCGAGGCACGAACCAAAACCCGTCCAGTGGAGCCAAGATCGTCGGTGACCTGGGCCATCGCGGCCTGAAGCGCACTGTGCGACTGCCACTCGAGTTCCGCAGCAACTCGGACGTTGATGAGTTTTTGCGCTGAGAGGCGCACGTTTCCAAGAAGATCAGACAAGGCACACCGGCCTCTGATCACAGCCTGAAGCACCTGCAACGCGCTGATGATTCCGTCGCCCGTGGTGTGCTGATCGAGCGCAAGAAGGTGACCTGAACCCTCACCGCCCAACGCCCAGCCGCGGGCGAGCAGTTCTTCCAGAACATAGCGGTCGCCGACCTTGGCTCGGGCGAAGGACAAGCCCAGATTGCGCAGTGCCAACTCGACGCCGAGGTTGGTCATCTGTGTACCGACGACACCAGGAATGTGCCGCCCCTGCGCCAGACGGTCCTGGGCAAGCACATACAGCAACTCGTCCCCACCATACAAGCGGCCGGCGGCATCGACCATCTGAACACGGTCCGCATCGCCATCCAGAGCCACACCGAAGTCGGCACGATGGGCTGCAACGGCCTGGACCAGGGCAGCGGGTGACGTCGCACCCACGCCAGCGTTGATGTTGAATCCATCCGGCGCGCACCCGATCGTGATCACCTCGGCACCCAGTTCGTGGAACACGGATGGAGCAACCTGGTAGGCCGCTCCGTGCGCGGCGTCAACCACGATCTTCAGACCTTTGAGCGTGAGGTCGCTGGCAAAGGTGCTCTTGCAGAACTCGATGTAGCGACCTCGGGCATCGTCGACCCGGCGTGCCTTGCCCAACGAGGCCGAGTCCATCCATTCGGGCGACTGTGCGAGCACGGCCTCCACGTGAGACTCCCAGTCGTCCGCAAGCTTCTCGCCGCGCGACGAGAAGAACTTGATGCCGTTGTCGGCAAACGGGTTGTGAGAGGCGCTGATGACAGCGCCCAGACTCAGGCGCAATGCCTTGGTCAGGTAGGCCACTGCGGGGGTCGGCAGTGGACCCGAAAGCAGCACATCGACACCCGCGGAAGCGAAACCCGCTTCGAGAGCCGACTCGATCATGTATCCCGAGACCCGCGTGTCCTTGCCGATCAAGACCGCTGGCCTGGAGTCGGTCTCCTTGAGCACCCGACCCACCGCATGCCCGAGCCGAAGCATGAAATCGGGGGTGATCGGATGTGTCCCGACTGGACCCCGGATGCCATCGGTACCGAACAGTTCACGCGCCATGCACCGGCCCTCCTGATGACTCGAGCTGCCTTGCCTCCAACAGGCCAGCAGCACGCCACACCTTGAATGCATCAACGGTGGCAGCCACGTCATGCACCCTGACGATACGTGCCCCGTTGAGCACTGCCGCCAACGCTGCGCTCACGCTGCCGACCATTCGATCTTCAGCTGCTCGCCCCGTCACGGCGCCGAGAGATGACTTCCGCGACCAGCCTGCCAGCACGGGAGCCCCCAGGCCCAGCAACTCACGCTGCCGACGAAGCAGTTCAAAGTTCTGTTCGACCGACTTGCCAAAGCCGATTCCGGGATCGACAACCACGCGCTCGGTTGCGACCCCCAGGGTCTGCAAGAGCTGAAGGCGATCTGAAAGGAAGGTCTTCACCTCATCCACCACGTCGCTGTATGCCGTGAGCGACTGCATCGTCAGTGGAGTACCGCGCATGTGCATGAGACAGACGCCACATGACGGGTGCGATGTGACCACGCTCAACGCGTCGGGGTCAGCCAGCGCCCGCACGTCGTTGATGATGTCGACGCCCATTCGCAGGGCCTCAACCATCAACTCGGGCTTGGACGTGTCGAGCGATATAGGCAATGAACAACCCAACAGCCCTTCGAGCACGGGGAGGACGCGCCGACGCTCTTCCTCCAAGGAGACTGGTGCTGCGCCCGGTCGGGTGGATTCACCACCGATATCGAGAATGTCTGCGCCCTCGTCGACAAGCCTCCGGGCATGGTCTATCGCGGCTCGGGCATCGACGAATCGACCGCCGTCCGAAAACGAATCGGGCGTCACGTTGACGATGCCCATTACGCGGGGCTCGCGAAGATCAATGCGGTGCCGCGTCGTCTGCCAGAACATTCAGCGTGATTCGATTGGACGGTCGGCTATAGCTGCCGCCTCAAAAACAAACCGGGGCCGCAGCCCCGGAATTGACATGCGCAGATCGACCCAGAATCAAGCCGCGGCTGGCGCACCGTCGGCCGAAACCGGCGGGACTGGGCCGCTTGGCCGGCCTGATGAAGACGACCAGTCTTTCGGCGGCCGCGGAGGCTTGCCGTTCATGATGTCCTCGATCTGGTCACTGTCGATGGTCTCCCACTCCAGCAACGCACTTGCCATGGCGTGCATCTTGTCCTTGTTGTCCTCGATCAGCTTTCGGGCAATGGCGTACTGCTCATCGATGATCCGTCGAATGACGCCATCGACCTTTTGCATCGTCTGCTCGGAAACATTCACCTGCTTGGTGACAGACCGTCCAAGGAATACCTCGCCTTCGTTCTCGGCGTAGACCATCGGCCCGAGCTCGTCTGTCATCCCGTAGCGGGTCACCATGTCCCGGGCGATCTGGGTAGCGCGCTCGAAATCGTTGCTTGCACCGGTAGTCATCTGATTCATGAACACCTCCTCGGCAATGCGGCCGCCAAAGAGCACCGAAATCGTCGAGAGCATGCGGTCCTTGTCGAGGCTGTAGCGATCGCCCTCTGGGAGCTGCATCGTCACCCCAAGAGCACGCCCGCGGGGTATCACGGTCACCTTGTGCACGGGATCAGTCTTGGGCATCAAGCGAGCCACCAGAGCATGTCCGGATTCGTGATACGCGGTGTTCTTGCGCTCCTCCTCCGGCATGATCATCGACTTGCGCTCGGGGCCCATCATGATCTTGTCCTTCGCTTTTTCGAAGTCCATCATCTCGACCACCCGCCCAGCGCGCCGTGCGGCAAAAAGCGCGGCCTCGTTGACCAGATTCGCCAGATCGGCACCAGAGAACCCCGGCGTCCCGCGCGCCAGGATATCTGCGCGAATGTCCTGACCAACCGGAACCTTGCGCATGTGGACGTTGAGAATCTGCTCGCGGCCTCGCACATCCGGCAAGGTCACATACACCTGGCGGTCGAAACGACCTGGGCGCAACAACGCTGGGTCGAGGATGTCCGGGCGGTTCGTGGCCGCCATGACGATGACACCGAGATTGGTCTCGAAGCCGTCCATCTCTACAAGCATCTGGTTCAACGTCTGCTCGCGCTCATCGTTGCCGCCGCCGAGACCCGCACCGCGATGCCGACCGACAGCATCGATCTCATCGACGAAGATGATGCAGGGGGCGCTCTTCTTTGCCTGCTCGAACATGTCGCGCACTCGCGCGGCGCCGACGCCCACGAACATCTCGACGAAGTCAGAGCCCGAGATGCTGAAGAAGGGAACCTTGGCCTCGCCTGCAATGGCCTTGGCAAGCAGCGTCTTGCCGGTTCCGGGAGGGCCGACGAGCAATACGCCGCGTGGAATGCGTCCGCCGAGCTTCTGGAATCGCTGCGGATCCTTCAAGAAGTCAACCAACTCCTTCACCTCTTCCTTGGCTTCATCGCAGCCGGCCACGTCGGCGAAGGTCGTGGTGTTGTTGGCCTCGTCGAGCATGCGCGCCTTGGACTTGCCGAAGCTGAAGGCGCCGCCCTTTCCGCCGCCTTGCATCTGCCGCATGAAGTAGATCCAAACCCCAATGAGAAGGAGCATGGGCCCCCAGGACACCAGAATATTCATCAGGAGCGAGGGCTCTTCCCGTGGCTTGACGTCGAACTTGACCCCGCTGTTGATGAGATCGCCGACCAGTCCACGGTCAAGGTAGGTGGCGGTACTGCGCAGACGCTTGTCATCATTCGTCGTGGCGATGATCTCGGTGCCGGCAGGGCTTTCCTGCAGCGTCACACTCTTGATTCGCTTGCTGCGCACCTCTTCGAGGAAGTCCGAGTAACCGATCTGCCCGCTCGCACTCGCGCTGCGGTCGAACTGTTTGAACACCGTGAACAGCACCAAGGCGATCACGAGCCACACAGCAATTTTCGAGAACCATTGATTGTTCAACGCGGCTCCTAATTCCTTGAACACAGACACGCTCCGAAAACGTCGGGTTCACGCGCTGGTGTAGAGGTGGGGACGAGTTTATTCGACTCAAGAGTCCGGCGAAGTTTCACGGCATACCGCCTCAATTTAGTTGGGCAGCCGCTTTGTTCACCCTTGCTACGTGTTTTCGACCGCTAAGTCTTTCGCCTTGAGGGCAGCACAAACGAGAAAGGTCTCGGATGATCGGTCGCGAGATGCCTTGGGCTTGATCGTCTTTACGAAGCGGAAACGGTCCTTGAGCAGCTTCACGATAGGCTCGAAGCTCGCACCATGGAAGGCCTTGCACACGAAAAAGCCCGTGGAAGTGAGGTGGTCGGTCGCGAACTCGACCGCCAGTTCCACCAGATGCTCGACTCGAGCCGCGTCCGAACTGTCGATCCCCGAAAGGTTGGGCGCAAGATCTGAAATTACGACGTCGACGGGACGACCCCGCACGGCGGCCTGCAACTGCAGCAGGACAGACTCCTCCCGGAAGTCGCCTTGAATGAAGGTGACTCCATCGATCGGCTCGAAGTCCAGCAGGTCGACTGCAACCACCGAGCCGCAAAGCGGCGCCAGACCCGCGCCGGGTTCCACGACGCCACCGCTGGCCACCAGTTTGCGACGCACGTACTGGCTCCACGCGCCTGGCGCTGCACCGAGATCGACCACCAATTGGCCGGGCTTGAAGAGCGAGAAGGCCTCGTCGATCTCCTTGAGCTTGTACGCGGCACGTGCCCGGTAGCCCTCCTTCTTCGCCAGCTTGACGTAGGTGTCGTTGAGGTGGTCGAGAAGCCAAGCCTTGTTGATCTTCTTGCTTTTGGATTTGACTTTCATGCCGTCGCGATAATAGGTCGATGCCTATCGCACCACTCACACCACAACAGGTTCGCGAAAAGCGCGCCGCAGCACATCACCTCTCGCCCGTAGTGCTCATTGGCGGCGACGGATTGACAGAGGCCATCGTGCGTGAGGTCGATTCAGCGCTTGCAGCCCACGGGCTGATCAAGATCCGCGTCTTCTCGGATGACCGGGCGTTCCGCTCTAGCACTCTGGCTGATTTGGCGCAGAAGCTCGACGCGGCCCCGGTGCAGCACATCGGCAAGCTGTTGGTGCTCTGGCGACCAGTGGTCGAGCAGGTGCGCGAATCGCGAGAAGGCGCGATGCCTGGCCCGAGAATTGTCAAGCTCTTGAAGTTTTCCAAGAGCGGCAATCACCGGCCGCAGGTCAAGAAGATTCGTGTGCTGGGCAACGAACGAATCGCGGCAGGCGGCGAGATCAAGCGCGCAAGAAAGCGCGTCGTGAGCGTCAAGCGTCGCGCGATCGACTGACCCGCTGCGCCGCCTAGGTCATCAGACAGTGTGAGCGCGCCCGGGAGGGTTCGCCGTCAAACGCCACGCGAGGGCGAGCACCAAGAGCGTTTTGGTTGCGAACAAGGCCGCCGACACGCCATGCAGCACGCCGAACGACCACTGACCTCGACCGGCACGCGCTTCGGCCATGAGCGGCTGCATCACGTCGTAGCCAATCAGGGTGCACAACACCGCTAGAGCTGGCAAGACGATCTGAGCCCCACGAAACGACGCCCGGCTGGATCTCTCACGCGCCGCGAATGCAGCCCAGGCACCAAGGGAAATCAGAACGAGGCCGAAGGCAACACTGACCCGAGCCTCAACGGCGAACATCCGACCAGCGACCCGCCCGGCCACGTCCGATGTCGCAACGACAAATCCCGCCGGGGCGCCTACGACTCCGACTCCGAGAAGGAGCCCCGCCCAGACACCCGCCAGCAGAGCACGGCAGCGGGCGAGAAGGTGGACCACGTCCGGCCTCAGATGTATCGCACCGCGATGACTTCGTAGCTCTTAACCCCGCCCGGGGCATGAACCTCGGCGACGTCGCCGACTTCCTTGCCGATCAGCGCACGCGCGATCGGTGAACTGATCGAGACGAGTCCGAGCTTCAAGTCCGCCTCGTCGTCGCCGACGATCTGGTAGGTCACGGCGGCCCCGGACGTTTCATCCTCGAGGTCGACCGTCGAACCAAACACCACCTTGCCCTCGGCATCGAGGGATGCTGGGTCGATGACCTTGGCGGCGGCGAGCTTGCCTTCGATCTCGATGATCCTGCCTTCGATGAAGCCCTGTCGGTCCTTGGCCGCCTCGTACTCGGCGTTTTCGGACAAGTCACCCTGAGCCCGCGCCTCGGCGATGGCCTGGATCACGGCGTGGCGCTCGACAGACTTGAGCTGATGCAACTCTTCCTTGAGCTTCTCGGCACCGCGTTTGGTCAGAGGAATGGTCTGCATGGAAAGGTCCTGAAAGAAAAGCCGCCAGCCGGATTCACCGGAGGCGGCCGTGGGTGCCGACGAAAACTCAATGACCAGTTTAGTGCAGCCGGGTATGCAACTCCTGCAGGGAAGTCACCACCAGATCGTCCTGGTGCTGCATGCCCCGCACGGCGGCCTCGCAGCCGGCCATGCTGGTGTAGTACGGGATGCGGTGTGCGAGGGCCGTCTGCCGGATATGGCGCGAATCGGCGATGGCGGTGCGGGTTTCGTCGACCGTAGTGAAGACGAGCTGGATCTCACCCGCCTTCACCATGTCGACGATGTGCGGGCGGCCCTCCTTGACCTTGTTGATGACCTTAACGGGGACCCCGCCTTCCGCGATGGCTGCCGCTGTTCCCTTGGTCGCGATCAGCTGGAATCCAAGCTGATGCAGTTCGCCGGCGATGACCACGGCGCGCGCCTTGTCGCCGTTTCTGACGGTGATGCAGACCGTGCCCTTGGTGGGCAGCTTCGAGCCAGCGCCCAGCTGACTCTTCAACATGGCCTCGCCGAATGTGACGCCGACACCCATCACCTCCCCGGTCGACCTCATCTCCGGGCCGAGGATTGGATCGACACCCGGAAACTTGTTGAATGGGAAGACCGCTTCCTTGACGCTGAAGTACGGTGGCTGAACCTCGCGCGGCACACGGCCTTGCGCGTCACGCTGCCCGGACAGTGGCTGGCCCACCATGCAACGCGCGGCAATCTTCGCCAGCTGCTGCCCGGTCGCCTTCGAGACAAACGGGACGGTACGCGACGCACGCGGATTGACCTCGAGGACATACACGGTCGACTCATCACCGTGCCGCTGGATCGCGAACTGCACGTTCATCAGGCCCTTGACCTTGAGTGCAACCGCCATCAGCCGGGTCTGGCGACGCAGTTCGTCCTGCAGTTCGGCCGACAAGGAGTACGGCGGCAAAGAGCAGGCCGAGTCGCCCGAATGGATCCCCGCCTGCTCGACGTGCTCCATGATGCCGCCGATCATCACGTCGGCGGGATCGCTGCTGCCGTCTGCGATGCAGTCGACGTCGACTTCGATCGCATCATCGAGGAAGCGATCGAGCAGCACGGGAGACTTCTCGCTGACCTTGACTGCCTCGCGCATGTAGCGCTCGAGGTCCTTGTCGCCGTGGACGATCTCCATCGCCCTGCCGCCGAGCACATAGCTCGGGCGAACCACGAGGGGGTAGCCGATCTCCTGTGCGAGGCGCAGGGCTGCCTCCTCTGTGCGCGCGGTGCGATTCGGCGGCTGCTTCAGACCGAGTTCGTGCAAGAGCTTCTGGAATCGCTCGCGGTCTTCGGCGATGTCGATGCTGTCAGGCGAAGTTCCGATGATCGGGACGCCCGCTCGTTCGAGATCGAGTGCAAGCTTCAGGGGTGTCTGACCGCCGTACTGGACGATGACGCCGAAAGGCTTTTCCTTGTCGACGATCTCGAGAACGTCCTCGAGGGTCACCGGCTCGAAGTAGAGACGGTCGGACGTGTCGTAGTCGGTGGAGACCGTTTCGGGGTTGCAGTTGACCATGATGGTCTCGTAGCCATCCTCCCGCAGCGCCAGTGCCGCATGCACGCAGCAGTAGTCGAACTCGATGCCCTGTCCGATGCGGTTCGGCCCCCCACCCAGCACCATGACCTTCTTGCGATCGGTTGGCTGCGCCTCGCATTCCTCGTCGTAGGTCGAATACAGGTAGGCGGTGCGGGTCTCGAACTCGGCCGCGCAGGTATCCACCCGCTTGTAGACGGGTCTGATGCCCAAGCGATGCCGGCATGCTCGGACTTCGTGCTGATGGGTACCCAGCAATTTCGCAAGCCGCCGATCCGAGAATCCACGCTGCTTGAGCGCGCGCCAGTCCTCGGCGGATAAATCCGCCGCGATGCGTCCACTGAGCGACTGCTCGACCTCGATGAGCTGCTCGACCTGAGCGAGGAACCACGGATCGATCCAGGTCTCTTCGTGGATCTCGTCGAGGCTCATGCCGATGCGAAAGGCGTCGGCGACGAACAGCAGACGCTCGGGCCCGGCCTCGCCGATCTCTTCGACGATCTCGTCGCGGTCAGACTCGCGGCACGAGGTTCGCTCACTCAGCCCATCAATGCCCGTTTCGAGCCCGCGAAGCGCTTTCTGCAGGCTTTCCTGAAAGGTGCGCCCCATCGCCATCACCTCGCCCACCGACTTCATCTGCGTCGTCAGATGCGAATCCGCCGCCGGGAACTTCTCGAACGCGAAGCGCGGAATCTTCGTCACCACGTAGTCGATGCTCGGTTCGAAGCTCGCAGGTGTCGCGCCGCCGGTGATGTCGTTGCGCAATTCGTCGAGCGTGTAGCCGATCGCGAGCTTGGCGGCGACCTTCGCGATCGGAAAACCAGTGGCCTTAGAAGCCAGCGCCGAGGACCGGGAAACACGCGGGTTCATCTCGATCACGACCATCCGCCCGTCCTTGGGATTGATCGCGAACTGCACGTTCGAGCCACCCGTCTCGACGCCGATCTCGCGCAGGATGGCGATGCTCGCATTGCGCAGCAGCTGGTACTCCTTGTCGGTCAGCGTCTGCGCGGGCGCCACGGTGATCGAGTCGCCCGTGTGGATGCCCATCGGGTCTAGGTTCTCGATGGCGCAGACGATGATGCAGTTGTCGGCGCGGTCACGCACGACCTCCATCTCGAACTCTTTCCAGCCGATGAGGCTTTCCTCGATCAGCAGTTCCTTCGTCGGCGACAGATCGAGACCGCGCTTGCAGATCTCCTCGAACTCGTCCGGGTTGTAGGCGATGCCGCCACCTGTGCCCCCCAAGGTAAAACTCGGCCGGATGACGATCGGAAAACCGGTCCCCGACACCTCTTCGGCGATGCGCTTTTGCACTTCAAGCGCCTCGTCCATCGAATGCGCGATGCCGCTGCGCGCCGAACCCAGGCCGATGCTCGTCATCGCGTCCTTGAACTTCAGGCGATCTTCGGCCTTCTCGATCGCATGCTCGTTGGCGCCAATCATCTCGACACCGTATTTGTCCAGAACGCCATGCCGATGGAGATCGAGCGCGCAGTTCAGCGCTGTCTGACCACCCATGGTGGGAAGTACGGCGTCGGGGCGTTCCTTGGCGATGATCTTCTCGACGACCTGCCAGGTGATCGGCTCGATGTAGGTGGCGTCCGCCATCTGTGGGTCGGTCATGATCGTCGCCGGGTTGCTGTTGACGAGGATGACCCGGTAGCCCTCTTCGCGAAGCGCCTTGCAGGCCTGTGCTCCGGAGTAGTCGAATTCGCAGGCTTGGCCGATGATGATCGGCCCCGCTCCGATGATGAGGATCGAGCGGAGATCGGTGCGCTTAGGCATGGGCGACCTCTTTCATCGAAACGACGAACCGGTCGAACAGGTAGCCGATGTCCTGCGGGCCTGGTGATGCTTCGGGGTGGCCCTGAAAACAAAACGCAGGCCGATCGGTGCGAGCGAGCCCTTGAAGCGTGCCGTCGAAAAGACTCACGTGGGTCGGGCGCAGGTTGGCCGGCAGACTCGCTTCGTCGACGGCGAAGCCATGGTTCTGGCTGGTGATGCTGACCCGGCCGGAGTCGAGCTCCTTGACTGGGTGGTTTGCACCGTGGTGACCGAACTTCATCTTGAAGGTTCGCGCGCCTGACGCCAAGGCCAGGATCTGATGGCCCAGGCAGATGCCAAACGTCGGCAGGCCGCGCTCGACGAGTTCACTGGTGGCGCGGATCGCGTAGTCGCACGGCTCGGGATCTCCCGGTCCGTTGCTGAGGAACACGCCGTCGGGACGCAAATCGAGCACTTGCCGAGCCGACGTCTTTGCCGGGACGACGGTGACGCGGCAGCCTCGACTCACCAGCATTCGCAGAATGTTTCGCTTGATGCCAAAGTCGAAAGCGACCACGTGGAAGCGGCCGTCATCGTGAACAGGGTGCCCCGCATCAAGTGTCCATTCGCCTTGAGTCCAGGCGCTGACGGATGTCTGGCTCACGACCTGAGCCAGATCCAGCCCGGACATGCTCGGTGCTTCGCGAGCGCTGGCGAGTGCACGTGCAACGTGGGAATCGTCGATGCGCTGCATGGCTTCGAGCGCCAGGATGCAGCCATTCTGGGCGCCGCTTTGCCTCAACCAACGGGTCAGACGGCGCGTGTCGATGCCGGCAATTGCCACGGTCGCCTCGCGCTGTAGGTAGTCGGGCAAGGACTCCTGCATGCGGAAATTCGAGGGTCTGACCGGCAGATCCTTGATGATCAGTCCCGCCGCGTGGATGGGACCTGACTCGGCGTCTTCATCATTGGCACCGCAACTGCCGATGTGCGGGTAGGTCAGCGTGACGATCTGCCGACAGTAGCTGGGGTCGGTCAGGATTTCCTGGTACCCCGTCATGGCGGTGTTGAACACCACCTCGCCCGTGGTCAGGCCGGGAGCGCCTATCGAATGTCCGATGAACTGGGTGCCGTCTGCAAGAACAAGGAGGGCGGGAGGCAAGACAGGCAGCAAGTAGATCTCCATCGGTGACACCCGACCACGACCTCACTGTGCATCTTGCGGGCCTGTCCGCAAGGCAGTGATCGTGGGAGACGGTGTCGAATCGTTGATTGGACAGCGCAAGGCATTCTAAGGTCCCGCGCTTCGGCGAGTCGGTCGCTTCGCCTGTCGCTCAGCCAACGATGCAGGCTGCGCCAGCCTTCGCGATCTGAGCGTCCTCACTGCTCTTCACACCGCTCACGCCAATGGCACCGACGCAGTGTCCGTCAGCCAACAAAGGCACACCACCTTCAAGCATGCCTTCGAGTTCCGGGGCGCTCAGAAACGACACACGGCCACCGTTGATCACTTCCTCATAGACCTTGCTTTCCCGTCGTCCGAGCGCGGCGGTTCGAGCCTTGGCTGGCGCGATGTGCGACGAGATCGGCGCAGCACCGTCGAGGCGCTGGAAGGACAGCAGATGCCCACCATCGTCGACGATGGCGATCGACACTGCCCAACGGTTTGCGAGCGCTTCGGCTTCCGCCGCTGCCGCGATGCGCTTGATGTCTTCTGAGGTCAGAAATGGCTTGGACAGCATGATGGGTCGACTCGCATGCGGGACATTCGGGGCGCTGAATGTATCCGCTCGGTTCAGGGGCAGGCAGACGGCTCTACCCTAGCCACCGGTTCGACTGCTCTGCGGAGCGGGTCTGCCTGCTTGGCTGTCCAACTGCCTGGCTGCACTTGAAAGCATCGGTGTGGAACTAGAATCGTTCGCAGACGATCTACCGTCTATGTTCATCCGATCACGGAGGCTGTCTTGAACCAAATCCTCAACTCTTCGCCCCTGCCCTACGGCCGCGTCGTCACCTCGGCGGCCGAGCGCAATCGCGTCCTGCGCAACACCTACTGGTTGCTCGCGCTGTCGATGGTCCCCACGGTGTTGGGCGCCTGGATCGGCGTGTCGACAGGCATCTCCGCTGCAATGTCGCCAGGAATCGGGCTGATCGTTTTCCTGGCCGGAGCGTTCGGATTCATGTTCGCGATCGGGAAGACCAAGAACTCTGCCGCTGGCGTGCCGGTGCTTCTCGGTTTCACCTGCTTCATGGGCTTCATGCTTTCGCGCCTCATCGGTGCGGTGCTCGGACTGTCCAACGGCGCCAGCCTGATCATGATGGCGTTTGCAGGCACCGGTGCCATCTTCTTCGGCATGGCCGCGCTGTCGACGATCATCAAGCGCGATCTGAGCTCGATGGGCAAGTTCCTGTTCATCGGCGTCGTCATGCTCTTCGTGGCCGGCATCGCCAACTTCTTCATCCAGTCCAGCGCGCTGATGATCACTTTGTCGGTGCTCGCAGTCGGTATCTTCTCGGCTTTCATCCTGCATGACCTAAAGCGCGTCCAGGACGGCGAGGAGACGAACTACATCACCGCGACCCTGGGCGTCTACCTGAGCATCTACAACGTCTTCCAGTCGTTGCTGTCGATCTTTGGCCTCGTCGGCGGAAACAGCGACTGACGTCGAGTCGTCGAGCGAAATCAATCTGAACGGGGCCGCGAGCCCCGTTCTTCGTTTCAGGTCGGCGTGCGGTCGAATACCGCAATGCTCTCCACATGGGCGGTGTGCGGGAACATGTTGACCACGCCGGCCGCCGACAGCGTGTAGCCCGCCTGATGCACCAGCAATCCGGCATCGCGCGCCAAGGTGGCGGGGTTGCAGCTGACGTAGACGATGCGCTGCGGCGGCTTCCAGCCTGACATCTGCGAAGGATCTGCCGAGATGGCATCGGCGAGCGCCTTCGCCAGCGCGAAAGCGCCTTCACGTGGCGGATCGATCAGCCACTTCTGTGCAGACCCATAACGCTCCAGGTCCGAAGCGGCCAGTTCGAACAGATTGCGCGAAGCAAAGCTGACTTTGTGCGTGAGCGAGTTGTGGCACGCGTTCTCTGTCGATCTCGCGACCAGGGCAGCGCTGCCCTCGATTCCAAGTACCTCACACGCCCGCGTCGCCATAGGCAGGCTGAAGTTGCCGAGGCCGCAGAACCAGTCGATCGCGCGTTCGTTCGCCTGAAGGTCGAGCAACCGCAACGCTTGCCCGACGAGCACTCGATTGATGGCGTGATTCACCTGAGTGAAGTCGGTGGGCTTGAATGCAATCGTTATACCGAACTCGGGCAGCTGGTACGTCAACGCATCACCAGAGTCGTCCAGCCGATGAACGGTGCTCGGGCCTTCAGGCTGCAGCCACCATTGCACGCTATGGGTTGCCGCGAAATCCACTAGCCGAAGCCGATCGTTTGGTGCCAAGGGTTCGAGGTGGCGCAGCACGAGCGCGATCGTCCGGTCGCCAACGGCAACTTCGATCTGCGGCAGTCTGCTGCGCTGGTCCATTCCCTCGACGAGATTCGCGAGCGGAACCAAAAGAGCACTGACACGCGGCGGCAAGACTTCGCAACTGCCCATGTCGGCGACATAGCTCGACTGGCGTTCGTGGAAACCCACCAGCACTTTCGCCTTCTTCTCGACATAGCGAACCGAAAGCCGAGCGCGGTATCGATAGCCCCAGGCCGGGCCATCGATCGGGCGAAGCACCTGCAGAGGTCTGACCTTGCCCAGATGCCACAGAGCATCCTCGACAGCGCGCTGCTTGGCGATCAGCTGAGATGCCGCGTCGAAATGCTGCATCTTGCAGCCGCCGCAAACGCCGAAGTAGCGACACCGCGGCGAGACCCTCTGCGAGCTTTCGGCACGCATCGTGATCATCTCGGCCTGCTCCCACTGCTTCTTGCGGCGGTGCACTTGCACTTGAACCTGCTCGCCCGGGAGCGCACCGTCGATGAAGACGACCTTGCCGTCGGCACGGTGGGCAATGCCCTGCCCTTCCAGGTCGAGCGATTCGACGCTCAGCCACTCCCCATCCGGCGCGATGGGTTTCGCCGCCTGCCGACGCATCAACGCGCAGGAAGCAGCTTGGCCGGATCGACCGGCTTGCCTTGTCGACGGATCTCGAAGTGCAGTTGCACGCGGTCGGCGTCAGTCGAACCCATCTCGGCAATCCTCTGACCGCGCCGCACCGCCTGATCCTCCTTGACCAGCAAGGTCTGGTTGTGCGCGTAGGCGGTGAGGTAGGTCGCGTTGTGTTTGACGATGACCAGGTTGCCATACCCGCGCAGTCCAGAACCGGCGTAGACCACGCGACCATCCGCAGCGGCCAACACAGGGTCGCCCGCCTTGCCGGCGATGGCAAAGCCCTTGCTCTTGCTCTCGTCGAAAGCGGTGGTCACCGGCCCGACAGCAGGCCAACCCCAGTTGATCGCATCGTCGCCCTGTGGCGCTGTCACGGGTGCAGGCGTCGGGCTGGCGGGCGCAGCAGCAGCAGTGGTGGTGGTCGTCGTCGCCGAGCCAGTTGCCGGCGCGGCGGCTGGAGCCGACGTGGCGGTGGCGGGAGCCGTCGATGAACTGGAAGTCACCGACGATGCAGACGGTGCACCTGAAGCCGCCACGGTAGACGGGGTGCCGCGCGTCTCCAGTGCCTTGGTTTCGGTCTTGGGCGCAACCACCGGCTTGGCTCCGGCAATCGGAGGGTCCGCACCGGGCGGATACACCCTCAAGACTTGTCCCACTTCGATCAGGTTGGGGTTCTCGAGGCCGTTCCAGCGGACGATGTCCCGCCAGTTCTGGCCGCTGTCGAGACCGATGCGCACGAGCGTATCGCCTGGCTTGACCACATAGAAGCCGGGCTTCGGCGCAGACTCCAGCGCAACGGGAGCGGCGGGCCGGGCCTCGCGCGTGGCTTCTGAACTCGACGCTGGCGAGGTTGCCTTTGGAGTCGGGCGGCGATCCTCGATGGGGGCGCGGTTTGGTGGCGACGAACATGCTGACAGTAGCAAGGCCGTGCCCAGAGAGATGACCCAGGAAGCGGCTCGAAGACGGCGCAATCGACTGACTTCCAACGGGTTCATGCGCGCGTGCACCAAGCTCAGACGAAACCGGATTTTAGGGCGACGAACTGAACTTCCTCGCATGTCGATTGGCGATAACCCGACTCATCTCGCTCGACGATGCACAGGGTTTGCAGTCCTTGCCCGTTGGCCAGCGGAGCGATGAGTCGCCCGCCGACGGCGAGTTGAGCCTTCCACGCCTCGGGGATCTGTGAGCCGCAGGCCGCGGCGACGATCGTGTCGTAGGGAGCCAGCGGCGAATGACCCAGCATGCCGTCGCCGTAGACCAGCCGTATCTGATCACCGCGCAGAGCTGCCAGACGCTCGCGCGCCTTGTCGTGAAGTCCCTGAATGCGTTCAACCGAGACGACCCGCTGCGCGAGCCGCATCAGTATCGCGGCCTGGTAGCCGCATCCGGTGCCGATCTCGAGCACGTTGCCCAGCGGTTTGCCGCGCTGGGCGCGATCGCCCACGATCAGCAGCGACAGCATTCGCGCCACGACTGAAGGTTTGGAGATCGTCTGTCCATGACCGATCGGCAGACTCGTGTCCTCGTAGGCCTGTGCGACCAACCCGTCGTCAACGAAGGCGTGACGCGGAACCTGGCCCATGGCATCGAGCACAGCCGGGTGCAGGCTGGTGTCCTGTCGCAGCCGCTCGATCAGGCCCCGGCGAACGCCATCGGAGTCGAGCCCCAGACCGGCTGCGGGTCTCGACTCGCGGCCGTGTCGCGCGACGAGAGTGCGTGGTTCACGCACCATGCGTTCAAGGCGCAGCGGAAACCTCCGCTGCGGCGGCTGACTCTCACTCACGGTGCCGGCGCGGCGGTGAGCCTCGAGCGCCACTCATCGAGCGTCACGTGCTCGGTCAGATCGATCTGCAAGGGGGTCACGGAAACCCGGCCCTGGGCGGTCGCATGAAAGTCCGTGCCCTCACCGGCGACGCGCGCGTCACCAGCCTCGCCAATCCAGTAGAGCATGTCGCCACGCGGGCTCTTCTGGCGGATCACCGGTTCGCTCGCGTGGCGTCGTCCGAGGCGGGTCACTTCGATCGGCAAATGGTCTGCATCGGCCCGATTAGGAATGTTGACGTTGAGCAAGAACGCTCGACCCGCCAGTGCACCTTGCAGAGCCGATTCGACGACGCGCCGAGCGGCACGCCCGGCGGCGTCGAGGTGCGTCCAGCCCTTGTCGACCTGAGAGAAAGCGATGGACGGAATGCCGAACAGATAGCCCTCCATCGCCGCTGCCACGGTGCCGGAATAGATGGTGTCGTCACCCATGTTCGCGCCCTGGTTGATCCCTGAAACCACCAGGTCCGGCCGCTGATCGAGCAGCCCTGTCAGCGCGACGTGCACGCAATCGGACGGCGTGCCGTTGACGTAGAGGAATCCGTTGGCCGCGGTGTGAACCGACAGTGGCCGCGTCAGCGTGAGCGAGTTCGACGTTCCGCTGGCGTTCTGTTCAGGGGCAATCACATCGATGTGCCCGAGACCTTCACAGGCCTTGACCAACGCGGTGAGTCCGGGAGCCAGATAACCGTCGTCGTTCGCGATGAGTATGCGCATCGGAGGGATTGTAGGAGCCGCCTCGCACGCAACCGCGCTTGAAAAGCTCGCCTGCTAGCATCGATGCGCAACCGGTCGGAGCGCAAGCCATGCCCGTCAAAGTTCTGATCGTCGAAGACAACCCGGTCGCGCGCACGTTTCTTTCACGTGTCGTTCGCGAGAGCTTCAGTGACGAGATCATGATCAGCGAGGCCAGCGATCTGGAGTCCGCGCGTCGGCTGATCCAGCGGTCTCACGACATGCAGAGCGCACTCGCATTCGCCACGCCCCTGGCAACGCACGAGGGTGCTTCATCGCCGCTGTTCAAGCTGATGATGATCGACTTGGAACTGCCCGATGGCAGCGGCATGGAGTTGCTCGGCGAGCTTGCCCGCTACCCTTCGACCAAGATCGTGACCACGCTGTATTCAGACGATGAGCACCTCTTCCCCGCACTGCAGTGCGGCGCGGATGGCTACCTCCTCAAGGAAGACCGATTCGAGGTGCTCGTCGAAGAGTTGCAGAAGATCGTGCGCGGGCAGCCGCCACTGTCGCCAGCGATCGCACGCCGGCTGCTCACGCACTTCCGTCAGGGCAGTGCGGCCGAGGACAACGTCGCCCCCGACGGCCGAACGTCGTTCCAGTCCAGTCGCCCCGACGTGGTCCCGCGCGATGTCCCGACGTCGCTCGATCGACTCACCCCGCGCGAGAACGAGGTGCTGACGTACCTCAGCAAGGGCTTCACGATCAAGGAGATTGCCAAGCTCATGGGCATCAAGTGGTTCACCGTGAATGATCACGTCAAGTCGATCTACAAGAAGCTGAACGTGTCCAGCAGGGCCGAGGCGGCAGTGCTGGCGATGAAGCAAGGGCTGCTGTAGGCCCTTGCAGTGCCAACGGCCGGCTCATGAACGACAGTAGCCTCGCAGGCGAAGACGAGCCGTCGCCTTTGTTGCGACCCCCGACCTCGCCATGGCGGCAATGGCTGGCCCGACGACTGATCGGAAGCGACAAGTCAGCAACGGAACTGCCGCTGGATCAGTTCTTTCATGTCGCACGCGACATCGAAGCCAATCCGCAACAAGGCACTGTCAGTCTGGCGCGGCTGCTGACGCAGATCTACCGACCAATAGCCACCGAGTGGGTGGCCAGCGGTGCGAGTTGCTCGCAGGTGTCGCATGGGGGCAGGGACTTGCTGGTGCCGATGAGTCTGCTGACCCAAGGGGAAGGCGTGGGACGCGGCGAATCGCTGCTGCTGACGGGTGCACAGCAGGGCCATCGTGATTTCACGGCAGAGGACGCCTTGCACGCTGACCGCATCATCGACCAGTTGCGCCGCGCCGTTGCGTTCGACCAGGCCGTCGAGCGCGGCCGCAACGAGGAGCGGCTTCGCCTCGCGCAGGACCTGCACGACGACATCGGTGCGCGATTGCTCACGCTGATGTACGCCGCGTCTTCGCCAGAGATGGAAGACTACGTTCGGCTCACGCTGCAGGACCTGAAGACTCTCACGCGCGGCCTGTCGGTGTCGAACCAGCTGTTGTCGCATGCCGTAGCCGACTGGAAGTCCGACGCTTCGCAACGGCTGATGCAGGCACGAGTCGAGTTGGGCTGGTCAGCAGAATACGACGCCGACGTGCCACTTGGCGTCGTTCAGTGGTCGGCCATCACCCGCATCCTGCGCGAACTCATCACGAACGTCATTGCCCATGCGCAAGCCCGTAAGCTCAAGGTTCGCCTGATCCTGATTGCCGACCGACTGGACATCACCGTGACCGACGACGGGGTCGGCAAGGATCCAAGCCAGTGGTCACCCGGCCTCGGCACCGGCGGTGTGCGCAAGCGGGTACGCCAGCTCGGTGGCAAAGTGCAGTGGGCGGAGCGTGACACGGGGGGAATCGAGTGTCGGGTCACCGTCGATCGACTGTCGATGCCAGTTCAGGATCGACGCAACTGACCGCACAAACAGAACGACCCGCAGCGCCTGACCAGTGCGGGTCGTTGAATCTGTGGGGTGGCTGATGGGGCTCGAACCCACGACAACAGGAATCACAATCCTGAAGTTTTAGTGTTTGCCTTCGTCGATCGGCATCACTACACTCCATATAAATCAACACTTTACGCTGTTTGTACTGGATGCCCAAACAGCCTAAGTGTCGATCGCTATGTGGCGATATTGCCGAAATCTGCTTACATCCGCTCTTACATCGAGGGGCCTATGTAAGCAAACCGGAGCGACGACGTGGCGAAGATAGCTTTCACTGCTGGCCGGGTAGACAAGTTCAAATGCCCGGCCGACAAGGCACAGGCGTTCCTATGGGACTTAGCCGCGCCGGGGCTCGGACTGCGGGCAACGCCAGCGGGCAAACAGTCCTACGTTTTCCAAGGGCGCTTTAACGGCCAGACCCTGCGCGTGACCATTGGCGGCCGCGACGCGTGGAGCATCCCGCAGGCGCAGGAAAAGGCCCGCGAACTTCAACGGCAGATCGACGAGGGCCGCGACCCCCGCGAAGTGAAGGCCGCCGCCATCGCGGCCGACGTGGCGACGCGGGAAGCGACCAAGGGCGAAGCGCTGACCGTTGGTGAGGTGTGGGCCACCTACCTTGCCGAGCGCCGTCCGCATTGGGGCGACCTTCACTAC
>VYKX01000054.1_pt1 | contig 36751 bp, 34 predicted proteins | sample 5114471 | NCBI WGS metagenome assembly VYKX01 (sample SAMN12291785, study PRJNA351875) | freshwater metagenome | isolation source: freshwater lake | place: USA: Michigan, Gull Lake | collected 2013-08-08
ATGGGCGAGGTTGGGAGCGACGGGCCGGCGTTCCACCGAGAGGTGGGTGCGTATGCCCAGGCGCGCGGGCTCGACACGCTGTGGACCGCGGGCGTGCTGTGCGCCGATGCGGCAGCGGCATTCGACGGCGCGCGGCACTTCGACACGGTCGAGTCGCTCATCGACGCGCTGCCATCGGCTCGGCCGGCCCGCTCGGTGCTGGTCAAGGGCTCGCGCTTCATGCGCATGGAACGTGTCGTGGCCGCGCTGCTCGCCAGCGCCGCCGACATGTCTACGGGAGCCGCCCATGCTGCTTAGCCTCGCCGAGTGGCTGCAGACGCTGTCGCCGGACTACGGCTTCTTCCGCGTCTTCCAGTACATCACCTTCCGTGCGGTGATGGCGGCGCTGACGGCGCTGCTCATCGGGCTGGCGTTCGGGCCGTGGGTGATCCGGCGCCTCGCCGCGCTGAAGATCGGCCAGCCGATTCGCGGCTACGGCATGGAGTCGCACCTCAGCAAGGCGGGCACGCCGACCATGGGCGGGGTGCTGATCCTCATCTCGATCAGCGTGTCGACGCTGCTGTGGTTCGACTGGTCCAACCGCTTCGTGTGGATCGTTCTGCTGGTGACGCTCGGTTTCGGAGCCATCGGCTGGGTCGACGACTGGCGCAAGGTCGTCGACAAGAACCCCGAGGGCATGCGCTCGCGCGAGAAGTTCTTCTGGCAGTCGCTGATCGGGCTGGTGGCGGCGTTCTATCTCGCCTTCAGCGTGAGCGAGACCTCGAATCTGCGCGTTCTCGAACTCTTCATGCGCTGGGTGCAAAGCGGCTTCTCGAACGACCTGCCGCCTGCCGCCGACCTGATCGTGCCGTTCTTCAAGACGGTGAGCTACCCGCTGGGCGTCTACGGCTTCATCGTGCTGACGTGGTTCGTCATCGTCGGCTCGAGCAACGCGGTCAACCTGACCGATGGCCTCGATGGCCTGGCGATCATGCCGGTGGTGATGGTGGGCTCGGCGCTCGGCGTCTTCGCCTACGTCATCGGCAACGCCAACTTCAGCCGCTACCTGCTGTTCCCGCACATCCCCGGCGCGGGCGAACTGCTGGTGTTCTGCTCGGCGATGGCCGGTGCGGGGCTGGCCTTCCTGTGGTTCAACACCCACCCGGCACAGGTCTTCATGGGCGACGTCGGCGCGCTGTCGCTGGGCGGCGCGCTCGGCACGGTCGCGGTGATCACCCGGCAGGAGATCGTGCTCGGGATCATGGGCGGCATCTTCGTCGTCGAGGCGCTGTCGGTGATGCTGCAAGTCAGCTGGTTCAAGTACACCCGCCAGCGCTCCGGCACCGGCCAGCGCCTGCTGAAGATGGCGCCGCTGCACCACCACTTCGAGAAGTCGGGCTGGAAGGAAACGCAGGTGGTCGTGCGCTTCTGGATCATCACCATGCTGCTGTGCCTCATCGGCCTGGCCAGCCTGAAGCTGCGGTGAGCGGAAGAGCTGGCGCATGAACCACCTTCGCGACGTCACCGTGCTGGTAGTGGGCCTGGGCGAGTCGGGCCTGGCGATGGCACTGTGGTGCCTGCGCTCGGGCGCGACAGTGCGCGCGTGGGACTCGCGCATCGATGCGTCGGGCGATGGCAGTGCCGTGCCGAACGCGGCGTTGCTTCGCGCTGCGCATCCCGATGTGGCCGTTCTGGGTGGCGCACTGGACGCATCGGCGCTCGACGGTGTGGCTCGGGTGTTCAAGAGCCCGGGACTGGCTCCCAGCGATCAGCGCATTGCAGGGTTGATGGCCGACGCATCGGCTCGTGCCATCCCGATCGAAGGCGAGCTCGATCTATTTGCCCGCGCGCTCACCGACCTGAAGGCCGAACGCGGCTACGCGCCGCAGGTGCTCGCCATCACCGGCACCAACGGCAAGACGACGACGACCGCGCTCGCTGCCTTGCTCGTCGAACGCGCGGGCCGCCGCGTGGCCACCGCCGGCAACATCGGCCCGACGATGCTGCGCACGCTCGCCGATGCGCTCGATGCCGAAGCCGCCGACAGCGCGGGATCGACGCCGCTGCCCGAGGTCTGGGTGCTCGAGCTCTCGAGCTTCCAGCTCGATGGCGTCACCGGCTTCGAGCCCAGTGCCGGGGCGCTGCTCAACCTCACCGAGGACCACCTCGACTGGCACGGCTCGATGGACGCCTACGGCGCCGCGAAGGCGCGGGTGTGGGGCGCGCGTGCCGTGCGTGTGGTCAACCGCGACGACCTGCGGGTGGTCTCGCTCGCGGAAGTTCCTCCCTCGTCAGCCGCAGAGGTCGAACCTGCCTTGCGCGGTCGGCGCAAGGCGGTGCGCATCGAGCCTGCGGTGACGGTGAGCTTCGGCCTCGACGCGCCGCGGCGCCCGGGCGATTACGGTCTCGTCGTCGACCACGGCATGACCTGGCTGGTGCGCGCGCAACCCCTGGACGCCGCGGCCGGACCGAAGCGTCGCCGCGTGCCTTCGGGCGCCGAAGCCCACCCGAATGCTCTTGCAGACAACGGCACGCCTGCGGTTGCATCCTTCGATGACGACCATCGCGCCCTCGTGCTCCAGCACCTCATGCCTGCCGACGCGCTGCGCATTCGCGGTCCCCACAACGCCGCGAACGCGCTCGCGGCGCTGGCGCTCGCCACGGCCATCGACTGCCCGCTCGCACCCATGCTGCATGGGCTGAGGGAGTACGCCGGAGAGCCCCACCGCGTCGAGCACGTGGCCACGGTGGCCGGCGTCGACGCTTTCGATGACAGCAAGGGCACCAACGTCGGTGCGACCGTGGCCGCGCTCGACGGCCTGGGTGCCGACCGCGCACCGGCCAAGCTGGTGGTGATCCTGGGCGGCGACGGCAAGGGGCAGGACTTCTCGCCGCTGGCCGCACCGGTGGCGGCGCATGCGCGGGCCGTCGCCACCCTCGGTCGCGATGCCGGAGCGATCGAAGCGGCACTGGCCGGCGTGACGGGGCTGACATTGCTGCGCCATGCCACGCTCGAAGCGGCCACCCGCTGGGCGTGGAGCCAGGCTCAGTCGGGCGATGCGGTGCTGCTGAGCCCGGCATGCGCGAGCCTCGACATGTTCCGCAACTACGCCCACCGCGCCGCCGTCTTCGTGGACGAGGTGCGTGCCATCGCCGCCGATGCAGGAGAGACGCTGTGATCGCCGCTCAGCGCCTGGGCATCGACGCCATCGCCAGTCGTTGGCGGGCGATGTGGTCCGCGTTGCGCGAGCGAAGCAGCAGCAGGCCCGGGCCGACCCTCATCCCGGTGCGCGACTGGATCCGGGTGTCGACCGGGCCATCGACGCGCATGCTCGGCTTCGACCAGTCGCTGCTCGTGGTCGTGCTGGCGCTGCTGGCGCTCGGGCTGGTGATGGTCTACAGCGCCTCGGTGGCGATGCCGGACAACCCCAAGTTCGCGCGCTACGCGGCCACCCACTTCCTGACACGCCACATCCTGTCGATGTCGATCGCCTTCCTTGCGGCATTGGTCGTGTTGCAGGTGCCCGTATCGGTCTGGGAACGCTACGGCCCGCTGATCTTCGTCGCCGCGCTGATCCTGCTGGTGGTGGTGCTGGTGCCCGCGGTCAGCGGACGCGGCGTGAACGGGGCGAGGCGCTGGATCCCGCTGGGCTTCTTCAACTTCCAGCCGTCGGAGTTCGCCAAGGTGGCGATGGCGATGTACGCCGCCGGCTACATGGTGCGCAAGATGGATGCGCGCGAGAACTTCTGGCAGGCGGTCATCCCGATGGCCTTCGCGGTGGCGTTCACCGGCTTGCTGCTGCTGGCCGAGCCGGACATGGGCGCCTTCCTCGTCATCGCCATGATCGCCATGGGCATCCTGTTCCTGGGTGGGGTGAACGGACGGATGTTCCTGCTCATCACCGCGGTGCTCATCGGCGCGTTCGTCCTCATGATCACCCTGAGCGACTGGCGGCGCGAGCGCATCTTTGCCTACCTGAATCCGTGGGACGAGAAGTACACCCTCGGCAAGGCCTACCAGCTGTCGCACTCGCTCATCGCCTTCGGACGCGGCGGGATCTTCGGCCAGGGTCTGGGTTCGAGCGTCGAGAAGCTGCATTACCTGCCCGAAGCCCACACCGACTTTCTGCTGGCCGTCATCGGCGAGGAACTCGGCTTCGCGGGTGTGGCCGTGGTCATCGTGGCCTTCTTCTGGCTGGCGCGCCGCATCTTCCACATCGGACGCCGGGCGATCGCGCTCGACCGCATCTTTGCCGGCCTGTACGCCCAGGGCATCGGCATCTGGATGGGCGGGCAGGCCTTCATCAACATGGGCGTGAACCTCGGCGTCCTGCCCACCAAGGGGCTGACGCTGCCGCTGATGAGCTACGGCGGATCGGCCATCTTGATGAACATGATCGCGCTGGCGATCGTCGCGAGGGTCGACATCGAGAACCGCGCCCTGATGCGGGGAGGGCGCGAATGAGCCGTCCCCTGCGACCGCAGCACCTGGTCGTCGTGGCTGCTGGCACCGGCGGCCATGTCATCCCCGGCATTGCCGTGGCCACCGAGATGCAGACGCGCGGCTGGACCGTCAGCTGGCTCGGCACCCGCACCGGCATGGAAAACCGGCTGGTGCCCCCCACCGGCATCCCGATGGATGTGGTCGACTTCACCGGCTTGCGCGGCAAGGGCATCGTGCACACGCTGACCGGCGGGCTGCGTCTGCTTGTGGCGTTCTGGCAGTGCCTGTCCATCCTGCGCCAGCGGCAGGCGAGGGTGGTGCTGGGCATGGGCGGGTACCTGTGCTTTCCTGCGGGGCTCATGGCCTCGCTGCTCGGGCGGCCGCTGATGCTGGTCAATGCCGATGCGGCCCTGCTCATGAGCAACCGTGCGCTGCGGCCGGTGGCCGATCGCATTGCCTTCGGCTTCGATGGGCCCGCCGCGCGCGAGACGCGGGTCGGGCTCGTGACCGGCAACCCGGTGCGCAGCGAGATCGAATCGATGCCGGTGCCCGCCGATCGTTATGCCGGGCGCCACGGGCCCTTGCGGCTGCTGGTGGTTGGCGGCAGCCTCGGTGCGCAGGTGCTCAATGCCTGCGTGCCGGCGGCGCTCGCGCTGTTGCCAGTGGCCCAGCGACCTCGCGTTCTGCATCAGGCGGGTGCGGCGCAGGCGGAGGCGCTGCGCGCCGATTACGCCCGATCCCAGGTCGATGCCGAGGTGCGCCCCTTCATCGACGACATGGCTCAGCAGCTGGCCGATTGCGATCTGATCGTCTGCCGCGCCGGTGCGATCACGGTGAGCGAGTTGTGCGCTGCGGGTGTGGCCAGCGTGCTCGTGCCGCTGGTGGTGAGCACTACCTCGCACCAGCGCGACAACGCGCAGTGGATGGCGGCACAGGGCGCGGCAGTGCATCTGCCGCAAGCCGAACTGACGCCATCGCGTCTGGCCGAGCTGATCGCCGGATTGACCCGTGACGCGCTGCTCGCGATGGCGACCACTGCCCGTGCTCTGGCCCGCCCCAAGGCCGCCGCGCGCGTGGCCGATGAACTCGAACGGCTGGTGGCGGCATGAAGCATGCGGTGAAGCACCTCATCCACTTCGTCGAAGGGCCACGAGTGCCGCCGAAGGCTCGAAGCGTGCGTGAGGCGTGTTCATGAAGCATGCGGTGAAGCACATCCACTTCGTCAAAGGGCCACGAGTGCCGCCGAAGGCTCGAAGCGTGCGTGAGGCGTGTTCATGAAGCATGCGGTGAAGCACATCCACTTCGTCGGCGTGGGCGGCGCTGGCATGAGCGGCATCGCCGAGATCCTGCACAACCTGGGCTACCGGGTGTCGGGGTCGGACGCGAACGACAGCGCCACGGTGCAGCGCTTGGCGGATCTGGGCATCGCGGTGCGCATCGGGCACGACGCGGCACACATCGAAGGCGCCGAGGCGGTGGTGACGTCGACCGCGGTGCGGCCCGACAACCCCGAGGTGACGGCAGCTCGCGCTCGGCGCATTCCGGTGGTGCCGCGCGCGGTGATGCTGGCCGAGTTGATGCGGCTGAAGAAGGGCATCGCGATCGCTGGCACCCACGGCAAGACGACGACCACCAGCCTCGTCACCAGCGTGCTCGCCGAGGCCGGGCTCGACCCGACCTTCGTCATCGGCGGCCGGCTGAACGCGGCGGGCGCGAATTCGCGGCTCGGTTCGGGCGAGCACATCGTGGTCGAGGCCGACGAATCGGACGCGTCCTTCCTCAACCTGCTGCCGGTGATGGCGGTGGTGACGAACATCGACGCCGACCACATGGACACCTATGGCCACGACTTCGCGCGGCTGAAGCAGGCCTTCGTCGATTTCGTGCACCGCATGCCGTTCTACGGCGCGGCGGTGGTGTGCAGCGACGACGCCGGCGTGCGGTCCATCCTGCCGATGCTCTCTCGACCGGTCGTCACTTACGGCTTCGGTGCCGATGCCATGGTGCGCGCGGTCAACGTCGAAGCGCATGCCGGTCGCATGCGCTTCACGGCGCTGCGGCGCAACGGTGTGGCCATGCCCGATCTGGCGGTGACGCTCAACCTGCCGGGCGACCACAACGTGCTCAATGCGCTGGCCGCGATCGCTGTCGCGACCGAGCTCGAACTGCCCGATGCCGCGATGGTTCAAGGCTTGGCCGAATTCCGCGGCGTCGGTCGCCGCTTCCAGCGCTACGGCGAGGTGCTGGTGGTTGCCGAAGGTGCTCTGGCGATTGCGGGTACGGGTGCCGGTGCCACCGTGGGCGCTGGCGAAACTGGTCACTTCACGCTGATCGACGACTACGGTCACCACCCGGTCGAGATGGCGGCGACGCTCGCCGCCGCGCGCGGTGCGTTCCCCGGACGGCGTCTGGTGCTCGCCTTCCAGCCCCATCGCTACACCCGCACCCGCGATTGCTTCGAGGATTTCGTCAAGGTCATCGGCAGCGCCGATCTGGTGCTGCTGACCGAGGTCTACGCCGCGGGCGAGGCGCCGATCGTCGCTGCCGACGCCCGCGCCTTGTGCCGCGCACTGCGGGTCGCTGGAAAGGTCGATCCGGTCTTCGTCGACGACGTCACCGATCTGCCCCGGGCCATCCTCGATCACGCCCGCGCGGGCGATGTGGTCGTGTCGATGGGCGCCGGCTCGATCGGGCAGGTACCGCAGCAGGTGCTGGAGCTGCGCGAGGCCCGCGCCGCTTCGGCCGCGACAGCGCAGGAGCCCACGCCATGACCGATCGCATCGCCGCTTTCGTCGCCCCGCCCGCGCATGCCCTCGGCCGCGTTGCCGTGCTCATGGGCGGCACCTCGGCAGAGCGAGAGATCTCGCTGATGTCGGGCGGCGGTGTGTTGCAGGCCTTGCAGTCACAGGGGGTCGACGCCATCGCCTTCGATCCGGCGACGCGTGATCTGTCGGCGTTGAAGGACGAAGGCGTGGCGCGCTGCTTCGTGGCGCTCCACGGTCGGCATGGCGAGGACGGCACGGTGCAGGGCGCGCTCGAGCTGCTCGGCATTCCGTACACCGGATCGGGCGTGCTGGCGTCCGCGCTGGCGATGGACAAGGTCATGACGAAGCGGCTGTGGTCGGTCGAAGGCCTGCCGACGCCGCGGCATGTGGCGCTCGAACCGGGCGTGCTGCACGCGGCCGATGTCGATCAGCGCCTGAGCGCCGTCATCACTGCGCTCGGCTTGCCGCTGATCGTCAAGCCGCCACGCGAAGGCTCGTCGATCGGCGTGACGCGCATCGACGCCGGTGACGGCGTCGTCGATCGGCTGCGCGAGGCCGTGGCGCTCGGCGCGCGCTACGACCCCGACGTGATGTGCGAGGCCTTCATCGACGGCGAGGAAGTCACCTGCCCGGTACTGGGTGAAGGCGCCACGGCGCAGGCGCTGCCGGTGATCCGCATCCGCGCGCCGCAGGGCGCCTACGACTACCAGAACAAGTACTTCACCGACGTGGTCACCTACCAGTGCCCGAGCGGTCTGCCCCAGTCGGAGGAAGCCGAGATCCAGCGGCTGGCGCTCGCCGCTTACCGCTCGCTCGGCTGCCGAGGCTGGGGGCGTGCGGACCTGATGATCGACGCCGCCGATCGCCAGCCCTTCCTGCTCGAGATGAACACCTCGCCCGGCATGACGACGCATTCCCTCGTGCCGATGTCGGCGCGCGCCGTCGGCCTGTCGTACGAGCGTCTGTGCCTGCTGCTGATCTCGCAGGCGAGGCTCGACGCCCCGTCGCTGCCCGCTCAGGCTGCGTCGACGCCGCCGCCACCGGCATCCACCTGACCACAGCCCAAGCCATGGCCCGCCAACCTCTGCGCCGCCCACCTGCCGCCACTGCCGTGCCCGCGCTCGGCATTGACGTGCCGGGCGACGTGCGGCTGATGCGCCTGACGGCGAACCTGCTGATCGGTCTTGCGGTGCTTGCGCTGCTTGCTGCCGCCACGACCTGGGCGGTGCGGCAGCCGGTGTTCGCGCTGCATGCCATCCGCATCGAAGGCGACATGACACGCAACAGCGTGGCGACGATCCGCGTCAATGCGCTGCCCAAGCTGCGCGGCAATTTCTTCACCACCGATCTCAAGGCCTGTCGGCAGGCGTTCGAGTCGGTGCCGTGGGTGCGCCGCGCGGTGGTTCGGCGGGTTTGGCCGAACCGGCTGGCGGTGAGTCTCGAGGAGCACCGGCCGGCAGCGGTGTGGCGCGGCGGCGAACTCGCCGACCAGATGGTCAACACCGTCGGCGAGGTCTTCGAAGCCAACATCGGCGATGTCGAGGACGACAGCCTGCCGGTGCTCGAGGGACCGCCGGAAAGTTCGGCCGAGATGCTCGCCATGCTGCACCGCCTCGAGACCGTGTTTGCCGCGCAGGACGCCCGCATCGACCGGCTTCGGCTGTCGGGCCGGGCGTCGTGGAGTGCCACCCTCGACACCGGTGCGGTGATCGAACTCGGTCGCGGCAGCGACGACGAGGTCGTGGCGCGGGCCGGCCGTTTCGTCGCGACCGTCGCGCAGCTCACCCGGCAATACCAGCGACCGATCGCCAGCGCCGACCTGCGCCACCGCGACGGTTATGCGGTGCGTCTGCGCGGCGTCACCACCACCGCGCCGCAGAGCGCGGACCCCAGGAACTGAACCGAGAGGACGGGATGGCCAAGGAATTGAAGGACCTCGTGATCGGGCTCGACATCGGCACGGCCAAGGTGATGGTCGTGGTCGCCGAGATCCTGCCCGACGGCGAGCTGCGCGTGGCCGGCATCGGCAGCGCGCCGACACATGGCCTCAAGCGCGGCGTGGTCGTGAACATCGACGCCACGGTGCAGAGCATCCAGAACGCGCTGAAGGAGGCCGAGATGATGGCCGACTGCAAGATCACCCGCGTCTACACCGGCATCACCGGCAGCCACATCCGCGGCCAGAACTCCACCGGCATGGTGATCGTGCGCGACAAGGAAGTCACCCCGATCGACGTGGCACGCGTGGTCGAGACCGCCAAGGCGATCAGCATCCCCAACGACCAGCGCCTGCTGCTCGTCGAGCCGCAGGAGTTCGTGATCGATGGCCACGAGGTCAAGGAGCCGATCGGCATGAGCGGCGGCCGCCTCGAGGTCAAGGTGCACATCGTCACCGGGGCGCAGAGCGCAGCCGAGAACATCGTCAAGTGCGTGCGCCGCTGCGGCCTCGAGGTCGATCAGCTGGTGCTCAACCCGAGCGCGAGCAGTCATGCGGTGCTGACCGAGGACGAGAAGGATCTGGGGGTTGCGCTGGTCGACATCGGCGCGGGCACCACCGACGTGGCGATCTACACCGACGGCGCCATTCGCCACACCGCGGTGATCCCGATCGCCGGCGACCTGATCACCAGCGACATCGCGATGGCGCTGCGCACGCCGACCAAGGACGCCGAGGAAATCAAGATCGAGTACGGCGTCGCGAAGCAGTTGCTGGCCGACCCGTCCGATCAACTCGAAGTGCCCGGGCTCGGCGACCGCGCGCCGCGCATGCTGAGCCGTCAGGCGCTCGCGGGGGTGATCGAACCTCGCGTCGAGGAGATCTACTCGCTGGTGCATCAGGTGATTCGCGAGTCGGGCTACGAGGAACTGCTGTCATCGGGCATCGTGATCTGCGGCGGCGCCGCGGTGATGCCGGGCATGGTCGAGCTGGGCGAGGACATCTTCCTGAAGCCGGTGCGCAAGGGCGCGCCGCTTTACCGCGGCGCCTTGCAGGACATGGTCGCCAGCACCCGCTGCGCCACTGTGATGGGCTTGCTGGAAGAAGGACGTATGGCGCGCACCCGCGGCCTGCGTGCGGCACAGCAGGCGGGCTCGGTCAAGACCTTCGTCGGTCGCGCGCGCGACTGGTTCCTCGGCAACTTCTGAGCGGCAGGCCTCCCATGAACCCGATCCGCCGCATCAACCACGCGTCGTGCCTGCAAGGCACCGCTGCCGTCGATGGCGAGAACCAGAGCGAACGTGCCCGACACCCGGGCGGCAACCGCGCCCCGCCGGGGCACGCACCACCACGGGAGGCGCCCTCCTGAAGCACCACCCTTCGCCCATTCAGAACGACGCAAATCAGACAACACACCACGGCGCGGAACACCAATCCGCTCCATCCACGCAACGGCAACTGCACACACTTCTCCGGAGAGCACACCATGGCCATCGAAATGATCGAAGAATTTGACCTCGGCACCCAGATCAAGGTGATCGGCGTCGGCGGCGGCGGCGGCAACGCGGTCGAGCACATGATTTCCCAGGGCGTCCAGGGCGTCGAGTTCGTCTGCGCGAACACCGATGCGCAGGCACTCAACCGCTCGGGCGCACACCAGCTGATCCAGCTCGGCAGCACGGGTCTCGGCGCCGGCGCCAAACCCGAAGCGGGCAAGGCTGCAGCGATGGAAGCCGAAGCGCGCATCCGCGACGCCATCAGCGGCGCGCACATGCTGTTCATCACCGCCGGCATGGGCGGCGGCACCGGCACCGGCGCCGCCCCGGTCATTGCCCGTATCGCGAAGGACATGGGCATCCTGACGGTGGGCGTGGTGACCAAGCCGTTCGAGTTCGAAGGCAACCGCCGCATGAAGGCCGCCGACACGGGCCTCGCCGAACTCGAGGCCAACGTCGACTCGCTGATCGTCGTGCTCAACGAGAAGCTGCTCGAAGTCCTCGGCGACGATGTCACTCAGGATCAGGCCTTCGCCGAAGCCAATGACGTGTTGAAGAACGCCGTCGGCGGCATCAGCGACGTCATCCACATGCATGGCATGGTGAACGTCGACTTCGAAGACGTGAAGACGGTGATGAGCGAGCCGGGCAAGGCGATGATGGGCACGGCCCAGGCGACCGGCCCCGACCGTGCGACGAAGGCCGCCGACGCGGCCGTGGCCTGCCCGCTGCTCGAAGGCATCGACCTGTCGGGCGCCAAGGGCGTGCTGGTGCTCATCGCTGCGCACCGCAACACGCTGAAGCTCTCGGAAAGCAAGAACGCGATGAACACCATCCGCCGCTATGCCGCCGACGACGCGCACGTGATCTTCGGCACCGTCTACGACGAGAACCTCGGCGACCGCCTGCGGGTGACGGTCATCGCCACCGGCCTGAGCCCCGCGCGCCGCCAGCAGGCACCGATCACGATGGTGCACAACTCGACGGCGCAACGCACTGGCACACACGACCTGCCGATCCCGAACACCGGCATCTCCGCTGCGAGCAATCCGGCGTTGTCATCCCCTGGCTTGGGCATGCAAGGCAGCCCGCTCACGCCCAGCTATGAGCAGATGACCACGCCAACCGTCTGGCGCAGCCGCACCGCGTCGGCGAAGGTCGACATGCTGTCGAGCAGCGGCATGGACGAGATCGAGATTCCGGCGTTTTTGCGGAAGCAGGCCGATTAGGTGTTGACCCCCCAGTCGCTGCGCTCCTGCCCCCAAGGGGCGTCAGCCGGCCTTGGGGCGGCCCGGCGGCCAGCCGTTTGGCCCCCCAATCGCTGCGCTCTTGCCATCCGGCTTGCTTGGCGGATGGCAGGGTGCGGTTCATAGAATGAATCGATGATCGCGCAACGCACACTCAAGTCGATGACCCGCGCGGTCGGGGTCGGTGTGCACGGCGGGCAGCGGGTCGAGCTCACGCTGCGGCCGGCGCCTGCGGACAGCGGGATCGTGTTTCGGCGCATCGATCTGCCGCAAGCGGTCGATATTCCGGTGAACCCGCTGTCGGTGTGCGACACCCGCATGGCGACCACCCTCTCAGCCGGCGGCGATCCGGGGGCGCCGAAGGTCAACACCGTCGAGCACCTGCTGTCCGCCTGCTCGGGCCTCGGCATCGACAACCTGGTCGTCGACATCACCGCGGAAGAAGTGCCGATCCTCGATGGGTCTGCGGCCTCGTTCGTCTTTCTGCTGCAGAGCGCGGGCATCGTGCTGCAGGACGCTCCGAAGCGCTTCCTGCGGGTGCTGCGTCCGGTCGAGGTGCGCGAAGGCGAGGGTGCGAACCTGAAGTGGGCGCGCATCGAGCCCTTCGACGGCTACAAGCTCACGTTCGAAATCGCCTTCGACCACCCGGCCGTCAACCAGACCGGGCAGCACGTCGTCTTCGACATGGGTTCAGGCCAGTACAAGCGCGAGATCGCCCGCGCCCGCACCTTCGGCTTCACCAAGGACGTCGAGCTGATGCGCTCGCGTGGACTCGGGCTCGGCGGCAGCCTGGACAACGTGGTGGTTGTCGACGACACGCGCGTGCTCAACAGCGATGGTCTGCGCTACGACGACGAGTTCGTGAAGCACAAGATCCTCGACGCGATCGGCGACCTGTACGTCATCGGTCATCCGCTCATTTGTGCGTACAGCGCCTTCCGCTCCGGCCACGCCTTGAACAACAAGCTCGTTCGTGCGGTGCTTGCCGACCGTGCGGCGTACGAGATCGTCACCTTCGACGACGCTGCCAGCGCACCGGCCGGCCTCGCCGGGCTGGCGCCTGCGTGGTGAGAGCGTCACGACACGGCGCGCTCGACACCCGATGCTGATCTTCCGCTGGATTCTGTTGTTGCTGATGGTCGCCGGGCTGCTCAGCTTCGCGATGTATGTCGGCACGGGCCAGGTCCGCTACCGGCAGCTGGGCGTGCGAATCATCAAGTGGGTGGTGATCGCGGGCCTGGGGTTCTTCGCGGTGCTCATCCTCGAGCGCTTCGTGGTCATGGTCTGACCAGGTTGGCGCGCGTCATGTTCAACAACCGAGTGATCGAAGGCCCGAGCCGATGACCGTCTTCAACTGGATCATGGGCGTGCTGCTGGCCATCACGGGTGGCTTGAGCGTGCTGTGCTTCGTGGTCTACATCAGCGCCGGCATCGACCTCTGGCTCAAGCGAGCCAAGCTCTTGCGGCACTGGGCCTACATGTTCGCGCTGTTGTGGTTCAACGTCTGGATCTGGGGCACCGTGGTGATGATCATCATCAACTGGTAGCCAGACCCAGGAATCGCAGCACCGCAGGCAGGTGGCGCTCGAAGTCGCTGATGGCGTGATCGCCCCCGGCCAGCGTCAGGCCCTGGCATCCGGCATAGCGCGCCAGCATCTCTCGCGCATCGAGCACCTCATCGCCCATCGCGATGACCGGAAAGTAGCGCTCGGGCTGCGTGATGGACGCGGGCGTCATCGCCCGCAATTCGCTGATGAATTCGGGCCGAAAGTGGAAGGGATCGTTGCCGTGGAACGAGGTGGTCTCGCCGAGGTGGTCGGCGAGGTCGCGCGCCGGGTCAACCGCCGGGTTGAGCAGCACCGCCCGCAGGCCGTGGCGCTGGGCAAGAACGGTGGCGTAGAAGCCGCCGAGCGAGCTTCCGATCACGCCAGTGGCGTCGCGCGGCCACGCCGCCATGCCGTCTTCGATCAGCGCGACCGCTCGTGCAGGCGATGCGGGCAACTGCGGACACCACCGGACCACATCGGGCCGGTGCGCTGCCATCCAGGCCGACACCTGACGCGCCTTGGCCGACTGTGGTGACGAGCGGAAGCCGTGAAGGTAGAGCAGGTGAGTGATGGCGGCCCGAGGCATTCAGCTCGCCACGCCGCCCAGCGCTTCGAGGAGCTTCTCGTGCACGCCACCGAAGCTGCCGTTGCTCATGCACAGCACGTGGTCGCCCGGTTTCGCTGCAGCAACGACGCGTGAGACGAGTTGATCGATGGTGGCACTGACGCTCGCCTTGGTGCCGAGCGGTGCGAGCGCCTGAGCGGCGTCCCAGTCGAGCCCACCGCTGTGGCAAAACGACAGGTCAGCTTCTTCCAGCGCCCATGGCAGCTGCGCCTTCATCGTGCCGAGTTTCATGGTGTTCGAGCGCGGCTCGAACACCGCCAGGATGTGCGGGCGGGCGTGCGTCCCGGCATTCCAGCCGACGTCGACCGATCGGCGCAGGCCGTTGATGGTGGTGTGCATGGCCGTCGGGTGGTGGGCGAAGTCGTCGTAGACGCTCACCCCGTTCACCTGCCCGCGCAGTTCCATCCGTCGGCGCACGTTCTGGAATGTCGACAGTGCCGCCGCCGACACCTCGGCGGACACGCCCAGATGATCGGCTGCAGCGATCGCAGCCAGGGCATTCATCTGGTTGTGCTCACCTGACAGCGTCCACTCGACCCGCGCCGCCCGCAGGCTGCCACGCATCACGTCGAAGGCCTGCGGTTCGCCACGAGCGCGGAACTCGCCGGGTGACTCCTTGCGCGCGCCGAAGCGCACGACAGCGCTCCAGCAGCCCATGCCCAGCACCCGCTGCAGCGCGTCGTCGCGGGCGTTGACCACGAGCCGACCCGAGCTGGGCACGGTGCGCACGAGGTGGTGGAACTGACGCTCGATCGCCGCGAGGTTGTCGAAGATGTCGGCGTGGTCGAACTCGAGGTTGTTGAGCACCGCGGTGCGCGGCCGGTAATGGACGAACTTGCTGCGCTTGTCGAAGAAGGCGGTGTCGTACTCGTCGGCCTCGATCACAAAGGGTGTCGCGGCACCGGGGGCGCTGGCGTCACCTCGTGTGTCTGGCGGGAGGGCGCCCAGGCGGGCCGAGACGCCAAAGTTCAGCGGTACGCCGCCGACCAGAAAACCGGGGGCCAGACCGGCTTGATCCAGGATCCAGGCCAGCATCGAGGTGGTCGTCGTCTTGCCGTGCGTTCCTGCCACCGCCAGCACATGCCTGCCCTGCAGCACGTGCTCGGCGAGCCACTGCGGCCCGCCCGTGTAGGGCAGCCCGGCATCGAGCACCGCTTCCATCAGCGGGTTGCCGCGGGTGATCACGTTGCCGACGACGAAGACGTCCGGGCGCAGGGCAAGTTGATCCGCGCCGTAGCCTTCGATCAGATCGATGCCGAGGGCGCGCAGCTGGTCGCTCATCGGCGGGTAGACGTTCGCGTCGCAACCGGTGACACGATGACCCGCCTCACGGGCCAACGCTGCCAGCCCGCCCATGAACGTGCCGCAGATGCCGAGGATGTGGAGGTGCATGGGGAGTGCGTTCGGCCGGCGGCAAGTTCCCGTCGGACTGTCGATCCGAAAGGATCAGGGCAGCGCGGTGACGGGCAAGGCCAGCGACTCGCGTGCCGCCTGGACGGTGACTGAAATGTCGGCAGCGGAGTGCGCGGCACTCACGAATCCGGCTTCATACAGCGCAGGCGCGAGGTACACGCCTCGGTCGAGCATGGCGTGGAAGAAGTGGTTGAAGCGGGCCTTGTCGGTCGCCAGCACCTCGGCGTAGTGCTGAGGCAGTTTTTCGGCGAAGAAGAAACCGAACATGCCCCCCTCGCTGTCGCCCACCACTGGCACGCCGGCCTCCCGACCCGCTTCGACCAGCCCGGTCACCAGAGTGCGTGTGCTGGACGTGAGCGCATCGAAGAAGCCGGGCTTGCGGATCTCCCGCAGTGTGGCGAGGCCGCAGGCCGTGGCCACCGGGTTGCCCGAGAGGGTTCCCGCCTGGTAGACCGGGCCGAGCGGCGCGAGCTGCTCCATCACGTCGCGCTTGCCGCCAAAGGCCGCGAGCGGCATGCCACCGCCGATGACCTTGCCGAACACACTCAAGTCGGGCTCGAAGCCGGGAATGAGCTTGGCGTAAAGGCTCTGTGCGCTGCCAAGGGCCACACGGAAGCCCGTCATCACCTCGTCGAACACCAGCAATGCGCCGTGGCGGGTGCACAGTTCGCGCAACCGCGTCATGAAAGGCACGCTGGCGCGCACGAAGTTCATGTTGCCGCAGATGGGTTCGAGCATCACGCAGGCGATGTCCGAGCCATGCAGTGCGAACGCTTCGTCGAGTTGCTCGAGGTGGTTGTACTGGAGGACCATGGTGTGCTTGACCACGTCTTCAGGCACACCAGCGCTCGTCGGGTGACCGAAGGTGGCGAGCCCCGAACCCGCCTTGACCAGCAGCGCGTCGGCGTGCCCGTGATAGCAGCCTTCGAACTTGACGATGCGGTTGCGGCCGGTGGCCCCGCGCGCGAGCCGCAGGGCGCTCATCGCCGCCTCGGTACCTGAACTCACCAGCCGGACCTGTTCCATGCTGGGCACGAGAGACAGGATTTCTTCGGCGAGTTCGATCTCGCGCTCGGTGGGCGCGCCGAACGAGAACCCGTCCTGGATCGCCTTGTGCACCGCGTCGAGCACCGCCGGGTGGCCGTGGCCGAGGATCATCGGACCCCACGAGCCGATGTAGTCGATGTAGCGCTTGCCTTCCGCGTCGACGATGGTCGATCCGTCGCCCCGAGCGATGAAGCGTGGCGTGCCACCCACGGCGCGAAATGCGCGCACCGGCGAGTTGACCCCGCCAGGAATGACCCGCTGGGCACGTTCGAAGAGTTGGGCGTTGGTCGTCGTCATGGTCGAGTCTGTGAATGCAGCGCCAGCGGGCGGCGCGCGCGGTCAGTGAATGTGGCGTGAGCCCGGTGCTGCGTCGTCGCCCGAGGCGCAGCCGTCGGCATCGCCCTGCTCGTCCTCACCCGGGCCCAGTGCCCAGAAGAAGCGGTCGGGCACGACATTGCCCATGCCGGGGCGAAATCCGGCGTCGAGCGCCTGGTCGAGGAAAGCGAGCGCTTCGCCGACTGCGGAGTGCACCTCGCTCCCCGAGCCGAGCAGCGCGGCAAGCGCTGCGGACAAGGTATCTCCAGCGCCGACGAAAGTGGCGTCGAAGCGCTCGAATTTTTCGCCGGTGATGGCGCCCTGTGGCGAGGCCAGCACGTTGTCGAGAAACTGATCCGCGCTCTTGCCGCTGGTCACCAGCACGCTGGTCACCAGCACGAAGCGGGTGCCGTGATCGTTGGCCGCGACCGCCAGTTCGCGCGGCGATGCCGGCCGTTCGTTGTCCCAGTCGGGAAGCAGGAAGGACGTGAGCGTCTGATGACTGCCCACCAGCACCTCGGCCTGGGGCAGCACCAGTTCACGGTAGGCATCGAGGTAGGCCTGCTGCTCGTCTTCCTCGAGCCACGACAGATTGGGCATGTAGGCGACGAGCGGGACATCCGGGTAGTCGGACAGGATCTCCGCGATCGCGCCAACACCTTCGGCAGACCCGAGAAAACCCACCTTCCAGGCGGAGATGGTCACGTCCTCGAGCACGCTTCGAGCCTGTTCAGCCACCACGTCGACGTCGAGCGCCTGACTATCGAACACCTCTGCGGTATCACGCATGACGATGGCCGTGATGACGGGCAGCGCATGGGCACCCATGGCGGCCAGGGTGGCGATGTCACCGCTGATGCCACCGGCGCCGGTGGCATCGGAGGCATTGAAGCTCATCACGCAGGCTGGTGCTGGGGCTTCCTGCAACGCATCGGCCGCATCGGCCGCATCGGCGCCCGGTTGGATCTGTGCAGTCATGGCGATCGACTCGGGTGATGGGGTTGGCTTGGAAAACCAGCGTTTCCTGGCGGTCGAATGGCCTTCGAACGGGCCTGCCATACGCAGCAGGATCGCACGGAAGGGATCGTCGAAGACCGCCTCGCTAGAATGAATTTCATTGTAATGACGCCCCGAAAGGCACCGTGAGCGCGACCCGAACCTGGATGTGCCTGATCTGCGGCTGGATCTACGACGAAGAGAAGGGCGATGCGGAGCACGGTATCGCCGCAGGCACCTGTTGGGAAGACGTCCCGATGAACTGGACCTGTCCGGAATGCGGCGCCAGAAAAGAAGACTTTGAGATGGTGAAGATCTGACCGATAACCCCCGTAGGCGGGATGCGGTGACCGCGTCCTGATGAGGAGAACGTCAGTGAACGAGGATACCGGGGCAGCGCTGCCCAAGGCCAGGGTGCTGGTCATCGACGACAGCAACACCATTCGCCGCAGCGCCGAGATCTTCCTGAAGCAGGGAGGTTACGAAGTGTTTCTGGCAGAGGACGGCTTCGACGGCCTGTCCAAGGTCAATGACCATGCGCCCTCCCTCATCTTTTGCGACATCCTCATGCCGCGGCTCGACGGCTACCAGACCTGCGCGATCATCAAGCGCAACCAGCGCTTTGTCGATGTGCCCGTCATCATGCTGTCCTCGAAGGATGGTCTGTTCGACAAGGCCCGTGGGCGCATGGTCGGCTCACAGGATCACCTGACCAAGCCCTTCACCAAGCAGCAACTGCTCGATGCGGTTCGCTTGCACATCCGCGAAGAGACACCTGCCCTGTGACGCTGACGTGATTCGTCACCGGCCAGGCGGCGCGCCGATTGCTTGAAGCCACCGCCCATACCGCAAACCGATCTCGCGAGACAAGAAATGGCAATCAAGAGCATCCTGCTGGTCGACGATTCGAAGACAGAGCTGCACTATGTGTCCGACATCCTGGCTCGCCAGGGCTACTCGGTACGCACCGCAGAAAATGGTGACGAAGCGTTTCGGCGTCTCGAAGAGCAAACCCCGGACCTCATATTGATGGATGTGGTCATGCCCGGTATGAATGGCTTCCAGTTGACCCGCGCCATCACCAAGGATCCGCGGTATTCACGCGTTCCGGTGATCATGTGCACGAGCAAGGATCAGGAAACCGACAAGGTCTGGGGCATCCGCCAGGGCGCTCGCGACTACATCGTCAAGCCTGTGGATCCGCAGGAGCTGAACTCGAAGATCCGCGCGTTCGGCTGACCTGATGGCCAACAAGGAAGCCCTGAGAGCGCTGCAGACCCGGCTGTCCGATCGGTTGCAGGAAGCGCGTTCGACGGCGCGCGGGCGCTCTTGGCTTGCCGTCGAATCGGTCGGCCGGGGTTTTCTCTTTCCGCTGAAGGACGCCGGCGAGATCTTCCCGATGGCGCGGCTCATGCCGGTGTCGCACTCGAACCCATGGTTCCTGGGCGTCGCCAACCTGCGCGGGCACCTGCACGGTGTCGTCGACCTCGGCGGGTTTCTCGGTCTGAAGGCGTCTGCCGGTCCCAGAGAGCAAAGCATGCTGGTGGCCTTCAATGCCGCGCTGGGCGTGAACGCGGCTCTGCTCGTCGATCGACTCGCCGGTCTGCGATCCGAAGAGCAGCTGACTCTGGTCGACGAAGGGTCTCCCGCAGGCGCACCGCCTTTCGTGGGTGAGCGACTGCGTGACGGGGATGGACGTGTATGGCAGGAGATCGGGCTCGACGAACTCGTCCAGCACGAGGCCTTCCTGAAGATCGTGGCATGAGCATCGCCCGCCCGCTCGACGTTCCTTGGCTCGACTCGACGCAGTCGACTGCAGGCTGTCGGGTGCTCCAGTGATTCACCGAATCCGCGCCTTGGCAACGGCCGGCCGCGGGAAGCGTCAAGCCCCTGAACAGGCCTGTAGAACGTGTCGATTTCGGATCGTCTGCGTTTCGTGCACGATTCCACAATCGCGCGGCAAGGGCAACGCAACGGCCCGATCGGCGCTCGCGCCAGGAGAAATGCATGGACATTGAACGAACAGTCGCACTCGAAGGCGCCGGCGGCGCGCGCCGCTTCGAGCCGTCGATCAACACCGAGGCCGCACCCTCCGAAGTGGGCGAGTCTCGTTTCGAGGAGCCCGCGCTACTGGCGGCTGTTGCCGCTTCCGAGGGCTCAGGCCTTCCCCTCATTGGCAGGCAACCGCTCGAGCGGCAACAGAAACTGCTGAGCGGGCTGGTCTTTATCGGCCTGATCGGGGTGCTTGCCGTGGCCGCCACGCTTTTCTTGGGCAGCAACGGGTCTTCTGCCGTCGCGTCGGATGTCGTGCTCCTGGTGTCCGGACTGCTCGTGCTGGCCGGCGTCCTCGGTCAGCGCAAGGTGTTCAACGCCGAGCACTCGCAGCGCACCGCGGAGATGACCCGGCAGCAGGTCGTCGCCGCGCGCTCGCAGGAAGACGCCAAGCGGGTAAATGACGCCAACCAAGCCGCGATCCTGCGGCTCATGAACGAACTGCAAAACGTCGCTGAGGGCGACCTCACCCAGCAGGCGACGGTGACCGAGGACATCACAGGCGCGATCGCCGACTCGGTGAACTACACGGTCGAGGAACTGCGCAATCTGGTGGCCCAGGTTCAGGGGACCGCAAGCCGGGTGACCGAGACCACACAACTCGTCGACGCCACATCCACCGAGCTGATGGCCGCCTCGAGCGAGCAATTGCGCGAGATACGCGACACCGGCGAGTCGGTGCTGCAAATGGCCGGACGCATCAACGAGGTGTCGGCTCAGGCCCAGCAGACCGCTCAGGTCGCCCGGCAATCGCTGAGCGCCACCGAGTCCGGTCTGCGTGCCGTGCAGGACACGATCGGCGGCATGAACGCGATCCGCGATCAGATCCAGGACACGTCCAAACGCATCAAGCGACTCGGCGAGTCGTCGCAGGAGATCGGCGAGATCACCGAACTCATTTCGGACATCACCGAACAAACCAACGTGCTGGCACTCAACGCCGCCATCCAGGCCGCGTCCGCCGGCGAGGCAGGTCGAGGCTTTTCAGTGGTCGCCGAGGAAGTGCAGCGTCTGGCCGAGCGCTCGGCCGACGCGACGAGGCAGATTGCTGCGCTCGTCAAGACCATCCAGACCGACACGCAGGACGCTGTCTCTGCAATGGAACGTTCGACTCAGGGTGTGGTCGAGGGAACGCGACTCACCGACGCAGCCGGTACGGCGCTCAACGACATCGACCGGGTGTCTAGGCAGCTGTCGGACCTCATCACGCACATTTCCAGTCAGGCGCTGGGCGAGGCCCAATCGGCCAATGTGGTGGCGGCGAACATCCAGCACATCTTTGCGGTCACCGAACAGACCGGTGAGGGCACACGATCGACGGCGCAGATGGTGCGCGAGCTGTCGCACACCGCCGAGGAACTCAAGCAGTCGGTCGCACGCTTCAAGATCCAGTGATGCCGGGCACGTCGCAACGCCGAGCCCGTACAACCCACCGCCACAAGGCACCGCATGGACAGCTTGCGCTCCTCACCGTCGACCGACTACCCGACCACCGACGGCCTGAATGACCTGAGCACTGTCTCCTGGATCGCCGATGAGCTGAGGCGTTCACTCGAACAGGCGCTCAAGGCACTGCGGCGCCACTTGAAGGAATCGGAAGCTTCCGACTCGGACATCGACGCGGTCAACCCGTCGATCCTCAGCAGCGCGCGCAAAAACCTTCATCAGTGCGTCGGTGCCGCCGAGATGGTCGGGCTGCACGGCGCCGCGGTCGTTCTGAAGGCCTGCGAAACCGCCGTTGTTCGCTTCATCGGCAAGCCGAAGTTGCTCAACGCCAACGCCGTGTCCGTCATCGAGGGCGCGTCGTTTGCGTTGTTCGACTACATCAGCCGTCTCCTGGCGGGCAAGCAGGTGTCGGCGTTGTCGATGTTCCCCCAGTACCGCGCCGTGCAGGAAGTCGCCGGCGCCGATCGGGTGCACCCGGCCGACCTCTGGGGGCGTGAATGGCGCTGGCAGCCCCTGCCCGACGATGATCGGGCCGAAGCGCGCGAGCCCGATGAAGGGACGCGTTCGGCCATTGAATCGAAGATGCTGGCGTTGATGCGCCAACCCACGCCGGGCGCCGCTCGCCGCATGAGTGACATCTGCGCTGGACTCGGTGCGGGCACATCGCACGCGCAGACAGCAAGCCTGTGGAAGCTGGCCGCAGCGATGTTCGAGGCCCAGTCGCAGGGGCTGCTGTCTCCCGATGTCTTCAGCAAGCGCATCGCGTCGCGGCTGCTGGCGCAGTTGCGCATCCTCGAGAGAGGTGGCAACGAGGTGTCGGAGCGTCTGGCCGAAGATCTGCTCTTCTTTTGCGCTCAGGCGCACTCGCCAGGCGCAGGGCGCAACGCGCCTCGTTTGGCCGCGGTGCGGCAGGCCTACAACCTGATCGATCACTTCAACGCCGATTACCACAACAGTGCGCTCGGGCGTTTCGATCCGGCACTGATTGCGCAAGCGCGCAAGCGCGTCGGCGCCGCCAAGGAGTCCTGGTCTGCCGTGGCGGCCGGCGAGATGCATCGCGTCAACGGTCTGGTCGAGCAGTTCTCGCTGGCGGGTGAATTTCTCTCGCGCCTGTTTCCGTCGGGCGAGGGGCTCGCGGAGGAGCTTCGCCGGGCTGCCGCGCAGACCGTGCAATCGACCACGCCTCCTTCGGCACCGCTCGCGATGGAAGCCGCGACCAGCCTGCTGTATGTCGAGGCCTGCCTCGAGGACGCTGAGTTCGACCATCCCGAGCTCGGCGAGCGCGTGCGGCGCATGACCGAACGCATGGCCACGGTGCGGCAGGGCGCGGCCCCGCATCCGCTGGAAGGCTGGATGGAGGACTTGTATCGCAGGATGTCCGACCGCCAGACGATGGGCAGCGTGGTGCAAGAACTGCGCAGCACCTTGTCTGAAGCCGAGAAATCGATCGACCAGTTCTTCCGCAACCCGTCTGATCCACAGGTTCTGATCGCCGTTCCCCACCTTCTCGGCTCGATGCGCGGCGTGCTCTCGGTGCTTGGGATGGACCAGGCGTCGACGGCTTTGCTGCGCATGCGCGACGAGGTCGACGGGCTGATTTCGACCGAAGTCGACATTGACCGGGTGTCTCAGGCCGGCGTATTCGACCGCCTTGCGGGCAACCTCGGCGCTCTCGGGTTTCTGATCGACATGCTCAGCGTGCAGCCATCGCTCGCCAAGACGCTGTTCGTCTACGACGCCGACACCGACTCTCTCGGCCCGCTGATGGGACGCAGCGAGCGCGCCACCATCGTTCCGGGCGAGCCCGTCCCGACGCCGGCGCAGCCACGCCTCATCGAACAGGCGCAGATGCTTGCCTTCAATGCAGCGCGAGACGATGTGTCGATCGATTCCGTTGCGCGCGACCTCGAACGTCTGTCGCAAGAGGCCACCGCGGCCGACCAGCCGGCGCTCGCCGCCACTGTCGGTCGCGCTCGCCTCGCGCTGGAGCAGGCGGCCGATGAAGCCGATGTCAGCGCAGCGCGCGATCAACTGTCCGAAGCACTGGCCGATTTCGTTCACAGCAGCTCAGCGCCGTCTGGACTGGTGCCCGCTGCGAAGCATGCCGAGGCGATGGTGCCGGTCGATGAGGACGAGGAAATGCGCGAGGTTTTCCTTGAGGAAGCCCGCGAGGTCATCGATGCGGCCGACGGGGCCTGCACCCAACTGGCCGACACCCCGGCCGATCTCGAGCAACTCATCGTTCTTCGCCGCGCCTTCCACACGCTCAAGGGCAGCGCCCGCATGGTGGGCCTGACCGAGTTCGGCAATGCCGCCTGGGTCGGCGAGCAGCTCTACAACACTCGCCTGTCCGATCAGCAGCCCGCCAACGCGCGACTGCTCGAGTTCACCCGTTGGGCGCTCGGGCAGCTGTCGTCCTGGGTCGATGACATCGACGCCCGCCGTGACGAGACGCATTCGTCGGCAGCGATCGAGAGCGCTGCTGAGTTGCTCGCCGAATCGGCCGAAGGGCCGCTTGATCTTCCTGCCGTGGTCGAAGATGCGATCGATGCCTCTGTTGAACCGGCTTGCGTAGAGGCCTCGCCCGACTGGGCCCAGCCGGTGCCCACTCTGCCCACTCCCTCGGCAGCCTGGGACTCGACCGACGTCTACTCCCCGGCGTTGGCGGCTTCAGCATCGGCGGCGACTCATCCGCCCATCGCGGCTCCTCATGTCGCCGATCTGCTGGCCGGATTGGACCTCGATGTGTCGTCACCGGCCACCGTCGACGCGCTGTGGGCCAGGCCGCTGACGTCCGACTTGACGGAATCGACCTCGCAAAGCCCTCCGATCGATCTCCCGCTCGAAGACGCACAGGTCGATTCCGGCATGGCGGTGATCGATTTCGGCGCGGGGGCTTCGTCCGCGATGTTCGAGCCCTTCGATCCCGAGATGACCCAACCGTTGCCGATCGACGCGTCGCCGCAAGAGGGTGACGAGCGTCGCCCCTTCGTGTCCACCGACTCGGCCGGCCTCGACTTGCTGAACCTTGAGTTTCAGGCGTCGACCCACGAGCCGGTGCCGATCGATCCGCCCGTTGAATCGGCCGTGGCGCAATCGTCGTTCGAGCCTGAACCGCTGATGGATGCCGAGCCCGGGGCAAGTGCAGAGCTGGCAATCCCCACCGATGCCGAGGATGTGAAGATCATCGGACCGCTGCGCGTTTCGATTCCACTCTTCAACATCTACTTGAACGAGGCGGACGAGCTTTCGAGGCGCCTGGTGACGGAAATCGCGGAATGGTCACTCGAGCTCGACCGGCCGGTCGACAACAGCACTTGTGCGCTGGCTCATTCGCTGGCGGGCAACTCTGCCACGGTCGGCTTCGCCGAGCTCTCGCAACTCGCCCGCACGCTCGAGCATGCGCTGTCTCGTTCAGCCGCCCTCGGACACGGCACGCCCGATGAGGCGGAGCTTTTCGCCGACACCGCCGAAGAGATCCGCCGCCTGCTGCATCAGTTTGCTGCCGGCTTCCTGAAGTCTCCAGCCCCATCACTGCTCGACAGGCTGGCCGAGCACGAGCTGAGCTCTGCACGCCGCCTCGACACGGCCGTGTCCGAGATCGATGCCCGCAATGGGCGGCTGACCGATGAAGAGGCGCACCCGATCGTTGCGCTGATCGATGAGCCGTTGGTGCTCGAACCTGCCGTCGACGCCGCGGCTTCGCAGCACATCGAGCCTTTCTTGCAGACAGCAAACGATGCGCCATCGCATGAGGCACCTGCGCGCCACAGCGCCCAACTGCCGCATTCGCAGGTCCTTGTCGACGAAGACGGCATCGACGCGATCGACTCCATCGACGAAGAGTTGTTCCCGATCTTCGAGGAAGAGGCCGAGGAACTGCTTGGCCAGTTGGCGACACGCCTGCAGGAATGGTCGTGGCAGCCAAGCGATTTGAGCCAGCCCGCGGGTGCGATGCGCGCCTTGCACACCCTCAAGGGTGGTGCTCGCCTCGCTGGCGCCATGCGCCTGGGCGAACTGGTGCATCGGCTGGAAAGCCGCATCGAGCATCTGACCTCTGCGCCCGACGACAGCCCGGCCACGGTGGCCGACATCGAGCCTCTGCTCGGTAGCGCCGATGTCTTGCGCCAGGCCTTCGAGAGCCTGAGGAAGGCACCGCATGCGGCGATGCCAGCGGATGCCTTGCCATCGGTTGCGGCGCCATGGGTGACCGGCGCAGGCAGCAGCACCTCCATCCCTGCGCATGTTGAGTCAGCACCGGCCGTTTCCGATGCAGCCGTCTCGTCGCAGGCCTTGGCCGACGACTCCCCGTTGGTGCTGCAGGCCCTTCCCGACACCTCACCCAACCCGTCTGGCGAGGCGTTGCCGAGCGACAGCGCAACACCGGACGCTGCGCCCTGGGCTGAAGAACCGGCGATTTCTCACAGCGCCGGTGGCGACACCGAGCAGGCTATCGACTGGTCGCGCTTCGGCAGCGCTGAGCCCGCGGCGCCGCGCGCACCGGCGACTGCCGCGGTGGCGTCTGCCGTTCGCGTGAAGGCGCCGTTGCTGGACAGGCTCGTCAACCAGGCGGGCGAGGTCAGCATCATGCGTTCGCGCATCGCATCCGATGTCGATGTGATTCGGGATTCGCTGTCCGACCTGACCGAGAACCTCGAACGCCTGCGCGGCCAGTTGCACGACATCGAACTGCAGGCCGAGACGCAGATCAGTTCGCGAATGGAGGCTGCACGCTCTGCGGCCGAGGCCTTCGATCCGCTCGAGTTCGACCGCTACACCCGCCTGCAGGAACTCACCCGAATGATGGCCGAGTCGGTCAACGACGTGGCCACGGTGCAGCGCACGCTCCAGCGTTCCTTGCAGAGCACCGAAGACGAGCTTGCCGCTCAGGCTCGCCTGACGCGCGAGTTGCAGGACGACCTGCTGCGCACGCGCATGGTCGAGTTCGAGAGCCTTTCCGATCGCCTGTATCGGGTGGTGCGCCAGGCGGCCAAAGAGACTGGCAAGCAGGTTCGGCTTGACCTCGTCGGTGGTTCGATCGAAATCGACCGTGGAGTGCTCGACCGCATGACCGGTGCCTTCGAGCACTTGCTGCGCAACTGCGTGACCCACGGTATCGAGGCACCAGCAGACCGTACGACAGCAGGCAAGGACGTGACAGGCGCCATCAGCGTGTTCGTCAGCCAGGACGGCAACGAGGTCAGCGTCGAAGTGCGCGACGATGGGCGAGGCCTGAATCTCCAGCGCATCCGCGAAAAGGCGCTCGGAGTCGGTCTGATCCAGGCCGACGCGAACTTGTCCGAGGCGCAACTCGTCGACCTCATCTTCACCCCTGGGTTCTCGACTGCCGACAAGGTGACCGAACTTGCAGGCCGAGGCGTCGGTATGGATGTCGTCCGATCGGAGGTCAACGCCATCGGTGGCCGCATCGAAACCGCGAGCGTGCCCGGTCAAGGGACAAGCTTCAAGCTGGTCCTGCCGTTGACGACCGCCGTCACGCAGGTCGTGATGGTTCGCTGCGGCGAACTCACCGTGGGCCTGCCGTCGACTCTGGTCGATGCGGTGCGGCGTGTGCCTTCGGATCAGGTGGCTGCCGCCTACCAGCAGGGCAGCTTTGTCGAAGGCGACGAGTCGCTGTCTTTTTATTGGCTCGGCGCGCTGCTGCAAAACAGCGCCCGCAGCAACGAACCCGCAGCCCGCATGCTTCAGGTGATCATCATCCGCAGCGCGTCTCAGCGTGTGGCGATCCACGTGGACGACGTTGCCGGCAATCAGGAGGTGGTGGTCAAGAACCTGGGTCCGCAGCTCTCGCGGATGCCTGGTCTGGCGGGCATGACGTTGCTTGCATCGGGCGAGGTGACGCTGATCTACAACCCGGTGGCTCTGGCGACGCTCTACGGCCAAGCTGCGCGCGCCGCGACTTTGGCGGCGACCGGTCGGTCGGCTGCCGATCCTGCGAATCCCGAGGCCGACGCCGTCGAGCGCTCGCATGCACCACCGCTGGTGCTGGTCGTCGACGATTCGCTGACCGTGCGCCGCGTCACTGAACGCATGTTGGTGCGCGAGGGGTATCGCGTGATGCTGGCCAAGGACGGGCTCGATGCCATTGAACAGTTGACCCGGGAGAAGCCTGCGATCGTTCTGAGCGACATAGAGATGCCGCGCATGGACGGGTTCGACCTCGTCCGAAACCTGCGTGCCGATGCACATCTGAAAGATCTGCCAGTGATCATGATCACGTCTCGCATCGCCCAGAAGCACCGGGAACACGCTGCGCAGTTGGGTGTCAACCATTACCTGGGCAAGCCGTACTCCGAGGAAGATCTCCTCGCGCTCATCGCGCTGTACGCCCCAAGCCGAGTCACTGCCTGAGCAGCGTCGGCTGCGGGCGCGATGTCGTTGCGCGGTGAGGCGGCAGCTCGCCGATCCGACGCGCCAGCCTGAGCGTGGAAAGCTGGACGGCTCACCGCACCGGGCCGCGTTTGTGATTCGAGGCGAAGGCGAACACCAGCGGTGTGGTCGAGATCGAGACCACTCTTCCGTTGGAAAACGCAGACAAACGCTTCATGACAGGCGTGCTGCACATCTTGCGCAACTTCTAGGGCCTGCTCGATTGCAGCGAGCGGGATTGATTGAACCGCCTGCTCTTCTGAATCGAGCTGAACTCAGCCGTGGCGGTACGCGTTTGCCGTTTCGTTCAGCGAGCTGCCTTCACCACGGCATAGCGTTGCAGCGTCTTCTGCCGTGCCAGGTCGTGCGCCACGATGGGTGCCGGATAGTTCCGGCCGAGTTCGACGCCGGCTGCAGCCATATCGATCGGCCGTGCTGTCCATGGCGCATGCAGGGCGGCATCGGGCAGCTTCGCCAGTTGCGGCAGGTAGCGTCGGATGAAGCGCCCGTCGGGGTCGAACTTCTCGCTCTGACTCACCGGATTGAAGATGCGGAAGTAGGGCTGTGCGTCGCATCCGCTCGAGCTCGCCCATTGCCAGCCGCCGTTGTTGGCGGCCAGATCGAAGTCGTTGAGTTTCTCGGCGAAGTAGCGCTCGCCACGCCGCCAATCGATGCCCAGGTCCTTCACCAGGAAGCTGGCGACCACCATGCGCAGGCGGTTGTGCATGTAGCCGGTGAGGTTGATCTGCGCCATGGCCGCGTCGACCAGCGGGTAGCCAGTGCGTCCTTCAGACCAGGCGGCAAACGCAGCGTCGGCCGCAGCGCCATGTTCCCAGACGATGCGGTCGTACTCTGGTCTGTAGCTGCGCTCGACCACCTGAGGGTGATGATGCAGGACCTGGTGATAGAAGTCCCGCCAGATCAGCTCGGACAGCCAGGTTTCGGCGCCGCGCGAACCGGCCAGCGCGCGCTCTCGTGCCTCGCGCGCCAGTTGCCGGATGGACACCGTGCCGAAGCGCAGATGCGCCGACAGGTAGCTCGGGCCCTTGACCGCCGGAAAGTTGCGCGCGTCGGCGTAGGCGTCGATCCGCTCGAGAAAGTCTTCCAGAAGCGACTGGCCTCCCAGTTCGCCCGGAAGCATCTTCAATGAGGACAGGTTCGTCGGCTCGAATCCGATCGCTGTGAGCGTTCGCGGTCCACAGGCCACTCCCTCGGGCAAAGGGGCCAGCCGCATCGCCGTGTCGGTGACCGCGAAGGACGCGAGGTCGGTATCCGTCAGCCGCTTGAGCCAGGCGTTCTTGTACGGCGTGAACACGCCGTAGGGTGTGCCCGCACCGGTCATGACCTCGCGGCGCTCGAAGACGACGTGGTCCTTTCCGGTGTGGAGCGCTATGCCGTCATGCGCCAGCTTGCCGCGCACTTGCGCATCCCGAACCAGCGCACCCGGGTCGTCGTCGTGGCTGGCGTAGACCGCCTGAACGCGCAATTGCCGCGCCAAGGCGGTGATCTCATCGCTCGCGTTGCCGTGGCGAACGATAAGCCTCACTCCGGTCGTGCCATGCAAGCGGCCGAGTTCCGCCAGGCGGTTGTCGAGCACGGCCAGGCTGTCGACGATGAACTCGACGCGGCGATCGGCGCGCGGCAGCGGATCGAGAATGTCGCGATCGAAGACGAACACGCACCACACCCGGCGCGCGGCCACGAGCGCGTGATGCAGCGCCGCCTGGTCGTCGACCCTGAGGTCGCGGCGCAACCACACCAGTGCGGAGTCGATGGATACAGGCATCGGCCGAGTGTGCCGCACGAATAAAATGAGCAGCATGTCCACGGGCAACGTCAACTTCACCAACCAGTTCCTGATCGCCATGCCCGGCATGGCCGGTGACACCTTCGCCGGCACGGTGATCTACCTCTGCGAGCACACCGACAAGGGTGCGCTCGGTCTGGTGATCAACAAGCCCATCGACATCAAGCTGCGCACGCTGTTCGAGAAGGTCGAGATTCCCCTCGATCGGGACGATCTGGCTGACGCGCCAGTGTTCTTCGGTGGCCCGGTGCAGGCCGAGCGCGGTTTCGTGCTGCACGAGCAGTCAGAGGCCGAGGAAGGCCGCTTCAGTTCCTCGCTGAGGATTCCTGGCGGCCTGGAAATGACCACCAGCAAGGACGTGCTCGAGGCCTTGTCGAACGGCGTTGGCCCGAAACGCATCCTGGTGACGCTCGGATACAGCGGCTGGGGCGCCGGTCAACTCGAGGACGAGATGGGGCGCAACACCTGGATCAACGTCGACGCCGAGCCGGAGATCATCTTCAGCACGCCGGTCGACCAGCGATACGACAAGGCCCTGTCCCTGCTGGGCATCGATCCCGCGATGCTCAGCACCGACGCCGGGCACGCATGAGCAGCGAACCCGCAGTCACTCAGGCCTTGCCAGCGCGGCGCGAGCGCGGTTTTCTCGGATTCGACTTCGGTCTGCGACGTGTGGGCGTGGCCACTGGCAACACCGTCACCGGCACGGCGCAACCGCTGTGCACAGTGGCGTCCACCGGTTCCGCGCGTTTCGATGCGATCGCCAAGCTCCTCGCCGAATGGCAGCCCGACGCGTTGGTCGTCGGCGTACCCTTTCATCCCGATGGCGCAGCACACGAGAACACCGCACGCGCGCGGCGCTTTGCCCGACAACTCGAAGGTCGATTCGGCAAGCCGGTGTTCGAGGTCGACGAGCGCTACACCACGACCGAGGCTCGCTCGCTCGATGCTCGCGACGTCGACGCGACCTCGGCGGCGATCATCCTCGAGCAGCATCTGCGCAGCGTCGAATGAACCATCCGCTGCAACTCGATGCGGAGGCGCTGTGTGCCGATCTCATCGAAGGCGTGCGCGCGCTGCGTCGACCCGATTCGGTGCTTGTCGGGATCTGGTCTGGTGGCGCATGGCTCGCCGAACGAGTGCATCAGGCGCTCGGGTTGCCGGGTGAGCACGGCGTCATCTCGAGTGCTCTGCATCGCGACGATTTCAATTCACGCGGCATGACCGTGGGCGCCGACCACACCCGGTTGCCGTTCGAGGTCGACGGCGCGCACATCCTTCTGATGGACGATGTCCTGTTCACCGGGCGGACGACGCGCGCGGTGGTCAACGAGCTCTTCGATTTCGGCCGTCCGGCAAGCGTCACTCTGGCAGTGCTGGTCGACCGTGGCGGTCGCGAACTGCCGATCCACCCCGCCTATTCCGCAGCTCGTATCACGTTGCCTGCCGAGCAGCGTCTGTCGCTCGCACGCGAGCCCTCGGGGCAATTGACTTTCGACGTTCGCAATCGGGTTGCCTGACGATGGCGCGTAATCCGCAACTCAACAAGCACGGCGAACTGATCCACCTCTTGTCGATCGAGGGACTGCCGCGAGCACTGATCCACCAGTTGCTCGATACCGCAGGCACCTTCCTGAGCGTCAACGATCGTGAGGTGAAGAAAGTGCCGCTGCTTCGTGGCAAGAGCGTCTTCAACCTGTTCTTCGAGAACAGCACGCGCACGCGAACGACCTTCGAGATCGCGGCCAAGCGGTTATCGGCAGATGTCATCAACCTCGACATCGCTCGCTCGAGCGCAGCCAAGGGCGAGAGCCTGCTCGACACGATCGCCAACCTGAGTGCAATGCACGCCGACATGTTTGTCGTGCGCCACAGCGAGAGCGGTGCGCCCTATCTCATTGCTCAGCACTGCGCGCCTCACGTGCATGTTGTCAACGCTGGTGACGGGCGCCATGCGCACCCGACGCAGGGACTGCTCGACATGTACACCATCCGCCACTTCAAGAAGGACTTCACCAACCTGACAGTGGCCGTCGTCGGTGACATCGTGCATTCGCGCGTGGCACGATCTGACATCCACGCGTTGACCACCCTGGGCGTGCCCGAAGTGCGCGCCGTTGGCCCCAAGACGCTCGTGCCAGGTGACCTCCGTGAGATGGGTGTCAGGGTGTGCCACGACATGGCAGAAGGCATCCGTGGCGCCGACGTGATCATCATGTTGCGGTTGCAGAACGAACGCATGAGCGGCGCGATGCTGCCGAGCGCCGGCGAGTTCTTCAAGAACTACGGGCTCACGCAGGACAAGCTGGCGCTCGCCAAGCCGGATGCCATCGTCATGCACCCGGGGCCGATCAACCGCGGCGTCGAGATCGATTCCCGGGTGGCCGATGGGTCGCAGAGCGTGATCCTTCCGCAGGTCACCTTCGGCATCGCGGTGCGCATGGCGGTGATGTCGACGATTGCGGGGAACTCGGCATGAAGCTGCTCATCCGCAATGGCCGGGTCATCGATCCGGCGTCGGGACGCGACAGCGTCGGCGACGTGTCGATCGCGGCCGGGCGAATCGTCTCGATCGGCACGGTGAGCAGCGATTTCCGCCCAAGCCGCACCATCGACGCCAGTGGTCTGGTCGTCGCACCGGGGCTGGTTGATCTGGCCGTTCGGCTGCGAGAACCCGGCCATGAGCACGAAGGCATGCTCGAGTCCGAGATGCTCGCGGCCGTTGCCGGCGGCGTGACCAGCCTGGTGTGCCTGCCCGATACCGATCCTCCTCTAGACGAGCCCGGCCTGGTCGAGATGCTGAAGTTCCGTGCGCGCAACCTCAACCAGTCGCACGTCTACCCGCTGGGCGCGCTCACCCGGTCGCTGGCCGGCGAGGTGCTGACCGAAATGGCCGAACTGACTGAGGCCGGATGCATTGGCTTCGCCCAGGCAGAAGCCCCGGTGCGCAACACACAGGTACTGCATCGCGCGCTGCAGTACGCCGCGACCTTCGGGTACACCACCTGGCTGCGTGCGCAGGACGCCTACCTCGGCACCGGCGTGGCCGCCAAGGGTCCGCTGGCCACGCGCATGGGCCTCACCGGCGTTCCGGTGATTGCTGAGACCATCGCCCTTAACACCATCTTCGAACTCGTTCGCGACACCGGTGCCCGAGTCCACATCTGTCGCCTGAGCAGCGCCGCGGGCGTCGAACTGGTGCGAAGCGCCAAGGCCGAGGGTCTGCCAGTGACCTGCGATGTCAGCATCAATCACCTCCATCTGATCGATGTGGACATCGGTTACTTCAACGCTGCCATGCGCCTGACACCGCCGTTGCGGCAGGGAAGGGACCGCGACGCATTGAGAGCGGCGCTGGCAGACGGCACGATCGATGCCCTGGTGAGTGATCACACGCCGGTCGACGACGACGCCAAGACCTTGCCGTTTGCCGAGGCAGAGCCTGGTGCGACCGGGCTTGAACTGCTGCTGTCGATGGCGCTCTTGTGGGGCGAGCAAACTCGGCGCAGTCTTTCGGAAACTCTCGCCACGGTGACCGCAGCGCCGGTTCGCGTATTGGGCTCGGCGCTGGGGTCACTCGAGTCGAGCGCCGGCCAGCTCGTCGAAGGTGGTGTCGCCGACCTCTGCGTGTTCGACCCGAGCGCACGCTGGGATGTCCGGCCGCAAGCTCTGCGCAGCCAGGGCCGCAACACCCCGTTCGCCGGAAGCGAGGTGCCGGGTCGGGTGCGGTTCACTGTCGTGTCTGGCCACTTGGCCCACGAGTCGCCTTGATCGCGCGCCGGCTGGTGGCGTCAGCCCGCCTGATCGGCTGCGTGTTGTGCACGCTGCATGGTGCGGTCATGTGCGTCGTGGCGCTTCCGCGCATGTCGACGGCAGCCCGCATGGCTTACGTCGGTAAGTTCTCCAGACGCATGCTTGCCGTGCTCGGGATCGGTGTGTCGGTGTCCGGCACGGCACCTCAGGGCGCCGCTTTGCTGGTGTCGAACCATGTGTCGTGGCTCGACATCCTGGTGATGAACGCCGTTCATCCGACGCGTTTCGTCTCGAAGTCTGATGTGCGGAGGTGGCCGCTGCTCGGCTGGATGGTTGCCTGCGGCGGCACCCTGTTCATCGAGCGCGAGCGACCGCGAGATGCGCTGCGGGTGGTGCATCTGATCGCGCAAGCGTTGACTTCGGGCGACCAGGTGTCGGTGTTTCCGGAAGGGACGACCACCGATGGTCATGGCGTTCTGCCCTTGCACGCCAACCTGTTGCAGGCGGCCATCGCCACTGCGACTCCGATACAGCCGCTGGCGTTACGTTACCGCGATGAATCGGATGCCGTCAGCGTGGCTGCCGCCTACATCGGCGACACCACGCTCATGGAGTCACTCTGGATGGTTGTCTGTGCGCGCGGCCTTCATGCGGATCTGCGCTGGTTGCCGAGCCTTCCGAGCGCCAACCGCGAGCGGCGAGTTCTGGCCTCAGAACTGCGCGAGCGCATTGCCGAGACGCTCGGCGCCAAGGCGTCCCCCTGACCACCAGGCTCAGGTCGGCTGCGCCTCGAGGAATCGACGGCCGATCGGGCGCATGCTCGCGTCGAGGTCGTACACGACCGGCACGGCGTTCGGGATGTTCAGTTCGACGATGTCGGCCTCGGAGATGTTTTCGAGGTGCTTCATCAGCGCCCTGATGCTGTTGCCATGGGCGACGACGACGACGCGCTGACCGCCCATGATCGCGGGCACGATGGTGTCGTACCAGAAGGGCAAGACGCGCTCGACAGTGTCGTGCAGACATTCGGTGAGAGGGATCTGCTGCGGTTCCAGCTTGGCATAGCGCCGATCGCCGCGTTCACAACGCGGGTCGCTCGGGTCGAGCGCTGGCGGTGGGGTGCGATAGCTGCGCCGCCAGATCATGACCTGCGCCTGACCGAACTCGGCGGCCGTGTCTACCTTGTTGAGCCCTTGCAAAGCGCCATAGTGCCGCTCGTTCAGGCGCCAGGTCGGCACCACGGGCAGCCACGTGCGGTCCATCTGATCGAGCAAATGCCAGAGCGTCCATGCCGAGCGCTTCAGCATCGAGGTGTAGGCCACGTCGAAGTCGAAAGCGCTGGCCTTCAGGAGGCGCCCCGCATGCTGTGCCTGGGAAACGCCGAGCGGCGTCAATTCGACATCAGCCCAACCGGTGAAGCGGTTCTCGAGGTTCCAGGTGGATTGCCCGTGACGGATCAGAACGAGTTGGTGCATGGCCATCCGAATGTGCTCGCGCGAAAGCGCGCCCGTTCTCGGGATAAGCCTGAATTCTATAATTCGAGGCTCATCTAAACGCTGTCCACTCCGGGCCCTGCCGTGTCCTTCCTTGCTGAAAACTGGTTCCTGATCGTCACGGCGCTGCTGTCTGGCGGTTTGCTGCTGTGGCCGATGGTGAAGGATGGAGGCGGAGCGTCGCGGGTCACCACCGCCGAGGCGGTCAGTCTGATCAACCGCGAGCGCGGCGTGCTGATTGACGTGAGCGAACCTGCCGAGTTCGCTGCCGGGCGCGCGGGGGGGGCGAAGAACGTACCGTTCGGCACTCTCGAGACCTCGAACGATCTGCCCAAGAACAAGACCGTGCCTTTGCTCCTCATGTGCCCGACAGGCGCCCGCGCGCACCGTGCGGTGGCGACCCTGCGCAAGCGCGGCTACGAGAAGACTGTTTCGGTCAGCGGCGGACTTGCGGCGTGGCGGGAGGCCAATCTGCCGATCGAGCGTTCGGCCTGAGCGCTCGGTGCCAAAGGGGGCCATGCCGATGTCCAACTTCGCCCAGGTGGTGATCTACAGCACTGCCTCCTGCCCGTATTGCATCCGCGCGAAAGCGTTGCTGGCGCAGCGAGGTGTCACCGCCATGCAGGACATCCGCGTTGACCTCGACCCCTCGGAGCGCGAGGCAATGATCGAACGCACTGGACGTCGAACAGTCCCACAGATATTCATCGGTGGCACTCACGTGGGCGGTTGCGATGATCTGATGGCACTCGATCAAAGCGGCGGTTTGGTGCGACTGCTCACCAAAGCTTGACGTCATGACTGAGAGTGCCGCCCGTTTCGTCAAAGAGGGCTGACCGCTCCCTGTCACGGGGTCACCTTGATAATCTAGTGGCCTGCAGCATCCGAGTTGCGGAGCCTGATGTCCCACCACGAGAACCCCCATGGCAGACGAAACCCCTTCCCCCGTGTTCCAGATCCAGCGCATTTACCTCAAGGATCTTTCTCTAGAGCAGCCCAATTCGCCGCGAATCCTTCTGGAGCAGGCTCAACCGCAGGTCGAGATTAATCTCGGTGTCGGCGCAGAGACCATTTCCGAGGGCATCTACGAAGTAACCGTTACGGCGACGGTAACCGCCCGCGTGGTGGACAAGACGCTGTTCCTCGTTGAGGCAAAGCAAGCTGGCATCTTCGAGATCCGCAACGTGCCCGAGGAACAGCTGCAGCCCATCATCGGCATTGCCTGCCCGGGCATCGTCTATCCGTACCTGCGTGCGATCGTGTCGGACGTTTGCACGCGCGCGGGCTTCCCGCCGGTTGTCCTTTCGGAAGTCAATTTCCAGGCGATGTACGAATCGCAGCGCGAGCAAGGACTTGCCACTTCCAACGGTTCGGGCGCCTCGTCGCTTGTGAACTGACCTGCGTTTGCACTGGTCCGCGGCCCGGAAACGATGAATGTCTGCGTGTTCGGCGCGGGTGCCTGGGGTACTGCGCTGGCCGCTGCCACCTGTGATCGCCATCAAACGGTCCTGTGGGCTCGAGACGCAGCGCAAGCTGAGTTGATTTGTCGCGCGCGCCGTAACGAGCGCTACCTTCCGGGCGTCTTGTTGCCAGATGACTTGCAGATCTCATGCGACTGGGCTGCGGTCGTCGATCACGCCCGAGACGGGTTGTTCGTGGTCGCCACGCCGACATCTGGTCTCTCGGGGGTGCTCGAATCACTCGGCAGACAGTCGTCGACACCTTTGCTGTGGGTGTGCAAGGGGTTTCAGTCGGGTACCGGAATGCTCGGGCACGAGGTCGCGGCGCGCATCTGCCCCGATGCACGGGTGGGAATCCTGTCCGGGCCGAGCTTCGCTCAGGAGGTGGCCGCCGGTCAACCTACCGCCCTGGTTGCAGCCAGCGTCGATCCGAGCGTGTGCCAGCGAGCCGTCGATGTCTTTCACAGCGACAGCCTGCGCATCTACACCTCAGACGACCCCGTGGGCGTAGAGGTCGGGGGCGCGGTGAAGAACGTCCTC
>VYKX01000055.1_pt1 | contig 36738 bp, 28 predicted proteins | sample 5114471 | NCBI WGS metagenome assembly VYKX01 (sample SAMN12291785, study PRJNA351875) | freshwater metagenome | isolation source: freshwater lake | place: USA: Michigan, Gull Lake | collected 2013-08-08
CTTTCGTCGAGCCCGTCGATCTCGGCCAGATCGCCGCTGCTGGTGCCCTGAGCCCATACCTCGATACGAGCCAGGGACCGCGCCGCCCAGCGATCTGAGGCATCGAGTGTCGTTCTTGCCTGCTTCAGGCGATGGGTGCACAGGTAGCTGGCTCGACCCTTGAGCAGCGCCAGCGTCGTGGGCACGCCCAGGGCATCGCGCAAACGCGGCAGATCACGCAGGAACAGCTGATCCTGCAAACTCTTCGTGGCCGTGCTGACGAGTGCTCTTGTGCCCGAGAGCAACGTTGGAACGAGGTAGGCGAATGTCTTCCCAACACCCGTTCCGGCTTCGACCACGAGAGCACTTCGCTCGTCGATGGCTTGCGTGACGGCAAGCGCCATCTCGCTCTGCACGGTTCGCTCGGCATAACCGGCATCGCAGCGCGCGATGGCACCCGATACCGAGAAGGCCTCGACGACGGCCTCATGCAGCGGTGTCAAGCCAGTGGTCCGGTGCGGTTAGAACAACAGATGCCCGAGCGCGCGTCACGAGGCTGCACGCCGCAAAGTCTTGACGGGACAGCACAAAAGGACACGTTTATAGTTTTCCGCATGAGTTCCACCGCACAAGGTCACCGCCTCGCTGCAGCCACCGGCATCCACCGTGGCGATCGCACTTATCAGCAAGACCAGGTGGAGATCATCCCTCACAGCCGCGTCCCGGGATGCGCGCTCGCGGTGCTCGCGGACGGCATGGGGGGCAAGAGCGGTGGACGCAAGGCGGCCGATCAGGTCATCCTCACAGCGCAGCAGCTGTTCGAGCGGTACGCGCCGAACCGCGATGACCCGGCAGACACCCTGCGGCAGTTGGTGCTCGAAGCGCATCTCATGATCAAGCTCACCGCGATCACCGCTGAAGAGGAACCGCACAGCACGGTGGCTGCATACCTCATCAGCCCATCCCGCGACTGCCACATGATTCACGCGGGAGACTCACGGGTCTACTACTTCCGCGGCGCTCAGATGATCAGCCGCACCAGTGATCACTCGTTCGTTCAGCGTCTCGTGAACGAAGGCCAGTTGAACGAAGAAGAAGCCAATAACCATCCCCAGTCCAACCTGTTGACCGGTTGCCTGGGAGCCGCCCAGGATCCGCCCATTGCCGTGTCGAAGTTGGAGCGGATGGAGCCGGGCGATTGCGTGCTCGCCTGCAGCGACGGGTTGTGGCACTACTTCGCGCCGAATGAACTCGGCGCCATCGTGAGCGCGTTGCCTCCGCGCGAGGCGAGCGAGATGCTGATCGACAAGGCCCGCCAGCGAGCGCGTGGAGGCGGCGATAACCTGTCGCTCGCGCTCATCAAGGTCGAGTCGCTCGGCGGCCGATGAAAGACCATCCGGTGAGGTGACCAGCGGTGAGGTCCTCTTTCGGGGCTGCCTCAGCGCCCAGAGGCACTCGCCGTTGAGGCGGCATCAGGCACTGGCAAGCCCTTGGCGGGCGGTTTCTTGGCGTCTCGTTCCGCGTTGCGCCGCTCGACTTTCTCTCGACGAGTTCGCGCTTCGGCTGCCTTCCTCTCGGCAGCGGCCGTCGCTGCCGGATCTGGTGCCGGTGTCAATCGCTTCGTAGAAGATCTCGGTCGCTCGGGGGGTACTGGGCTTGAAGGCGCCACCGACGCTTCACCCACGACATCCCCCGGCAGTGTTGAACTCGAGGCCGAGCTGGCAGCGTCTGCCGCTGGGTTGATCTCAATGGAGGACGGCCCACCACGCAGCTTCGGACGAACGCCAGGCATCTCAGGGGCAGAGGCCTCCCCGGGGGGCGAGGCGGGTTGTGAAGAGGCCGCAGACGCAGACGACGCTGCTCTGGCCTGCGCCGCCAGGGACTTGACCCGCAACTGATCGAGCCGATCGGCGGCCCGCTGCTTGCGCTCCTTTTCGTCCAGAAGCATCGACTCCTCGCGCAGGGGCTCTACCGTCTCGCGGTGCAACTGTCGCGCATCGCTCAGACACGAATTGACCACGAAGCGCTGCATGCACTGCGCCTCAGTCCTGGCCAGCGTCGCGTCGGCCTGAGCCCGTGCCTGCGAAATACGCTCGCGCTCTGCGTCGAGCGCCCCCGCCTGCACGTCGATGGACGGCCCTGCAAGCAACGACGCTGACAGCAGGATCACAGCAAACCAGACAGACCGGCGAATCATGTCAGCGTGGTCTCCACGTCGCGGCGCGCCAGGCCCAGAAACTCAGCCGAGCGCATCTCGATCAACCGAGAGACCGTCCGAGGGAACTCGTGTACGAGCGGCCCCTCCGTGTAGAGGGCTTCGGCCGGGACTTCGGCTGACATCACGAGCTTGACGCGACGGTCGTACAGCACGTCGACCAGCCAGGTGAAACGGCGTGCCTCGGAGGCCATTCGAGGCGGCATCGCGACCACGCCCGACAGCAAAACCGTGTGGAAGCGCGAGGCGATCTCCAGGTAGTCGTTCTGCGATCGCGGTCCGCCGCACAGTTCGGAAAAGTCGAACCACACCACACCGCCGGCACGGCGACGCGCGTGAAGCACACGATGTTCGATGTGGAGTTCGGGCGACTCATCCGCTGTCTCGGCGAGTCGCTCGAAAGCGGCACCCAGCGCCGCCTCGGACGCGGCATTCAACGGCGTGTTGTAGAGGTCCACTTCGGCGAGGGTCTGGCCGCGATAGTCGCAACCGTTGTCGACGTTGACGATCTCGAGCCTGCTCTTGAGCAATTCGATGGCGGGAAGGATTCGCTCCCGGTGCAAGCCGTTGGGGTACAGACCATCCGGGTGGAAGTTGGATGTCGTGACGATGCTCACCCGGTGATTGAACAGGGATTCGAGCAAGCGATACAGGATCATCGCGTCGGTGATGTCCGCCACATGAAACTCATCGAAACAGATGAGGCGGAATCGCCGCGACATCCGCTGCCCCAGCACATCCAGCGGATTTACCGTGCCGTGCATATCGGCCAATTCGCGGTGCACTTCGCGCATGAACTCGTGGAAATGCAGGCGAGCCTTGCGCTCGAGCGGCACGGCGTTGAAGAAGCAGTCCATCAGGAAGCTCTTGCCCCGACCCACACCACCGAACATGTAGACGCCACGCGGGATCGGCGGGCGCCTGAGAAGCCTTGTCAGGGTGCTGCTGCGCTGCGCCTTGTAGTCCGCCCATTCGGTTGCACAGCGCTCCAGCGCCTCGATGGCACGCAACTGCGCGGGGTCGGCCTTGTAGCCGCGTTCGCTCAAGGCGTTGTCATAAACCTGACGGACCGTCATGACTTGCACCGGGTGCGACCGCGATTCAAGGGGCCGTGAGCGCTCAGAAGTTGAGCGTCCGCTTGTCGACCGCGAGCGCCGCCTCCTTGGTCGACTCGCTGAGCGACGGGTGCGCGTGGCAGATGCGCGCGATGTCTTCGGCGCTGGCGCGGAACTCCAACGCCATCACCGCCTCGGCGATCAGTTCGGACGCCACGGGCCCGATGATGTGCACGCCGAGGATCTCGTCGGTGACTGCATCGGCCAACATCTTCACCATGCCGGTGGTGTCTCCCATGGCGCGGGCACGTCCGTTGGCCAGAAACGGAAACGTTCCTGCCTTGTAGGGGCGGCCTTCGGCCTTGAGTTGCTGCTCGGTCTGGCCCACCCAGGCGATCTCGGGGCTGGTGTAGATGACCCAAGGCACCGTGTTGAAGTTGACATGCGGGTGCTGCCCAGCAATGCGTTCAGCGACCGCCACGCCTTCTTCTTCGGCCTTGTGCGCAAGCATCGGACCGCGCACGACGTCGCCGACGGCCCACACGTTCGGCAGGCTGGTTCGGCAGTCACCATCGACCACGATGGCGCCGCGCTCGTCCTGCTTCAGTCCCACTGCTTCGCCGTTGAGTCCGGTCGTATTGGGCACGCGACCGATGGAGACGATCAGCTTGTCGACAGCCAACGTCTGCGCCGCGCCCTTGGCATCGGCATAGGTGACGCTCACGCCCTTCTTGGCCGACTTGACCTCGTTGATCTTGACGCCGAGTTCGATCTTCAAGCCCTGCTTGCTGAAGATCTTGAACGCCTCCTTGGCAATCTGCTGATCGACAGCACCCAAGAAAGTGGGCAGAGCCTCCAGCACGGTGACTTCTGCGCCGAGGCGCCTCCACACCGAGCCCATCTCGAGGCCGATCACGCCCGAACCGATCACGCCCATCGTCTTCGGTACGGCACCGAGGCGCAGCGCACCGTCATTGCTGAGGATGTTGTCCTCGTCGAAGGCCGCGCCGGGCAGCGATCGCGCGCTCGACCCAGTGGCAATGATCACGTGCGTGGTCATCAGTGTGTCTGCTGACGCTCCCGCGACCGCGATCTCGTAAGCACCACCTTCGGCCTTCACGAACGAGCCGCGCCCATGGAAGAAGCTGACCTTGTTCTTCTTGAACAGATAGAGGATGCCGTCGTTGTTCTGCTTGACGACCGTGTCCTTGCGCGCCTGCATGCGCGGCACATCGATGCTCAGATCCTTCAGGCCGATGCCGTGATCGGCAAAGCTGTGCCCCGCATGCTCGAAGTGCTCGCTCGACTGCAACAGCGCCTTGCTTGGAATGCAGCCGACATTGGTGCAGGTGCCGCCAGGCGCCGGGCCGCCAGCGGCGTTCTTCCACTCGTCGATGCAAGCCGTGCTGAAGCCGAGTTGTGCCGCACGAATCGCGGCAACGTAGCCACCCGGGCCGCCGCCGATCACGACCACGTCGAATGATTTGCTCATGGATGAATGCTCACGTGATTGGGGTACTGCGCGCCGAGCGCCGGGCCGCTCTCAAGCCGGCCTGCGTCACCCTGAGGAAGAGACCGACGCACGCGTTTGGCAAGTGGCGTCATGCCTAGATGTCGAACAACAGTCGCGCCGGGTCTTCGAGCGCTTCCTTCATGGCCACCAGGCCCAGAACCGCCTCGCGGCCGTCGATGATCCGGTGGTCGTACGACATCGCCAGGTAGTTCATCGGTCGCACCACGACCTCGCCGTTCTCGACCACCGCGCGGTCCTTCGTCGCGTGAACACCCAGGATGGCCGACTGCGGCGGGTTGATGATCGGCGTCGACAGCATCGATCCGAAGGTGCCGCCGTTGCTGATGGAGAACGTGCCGCCTGTGAGTTCGTCGAGCGACAACTTGCCGTCGCGCGCCTTCTGTCCGTACTCGGCTATCTTCTTCTCGATGTCGGCGAAGCTCATCTGGTCGGCATTGCGCAGGATCGGCACCACCAGCCCTCGCGGCGAGCCGACCGCAATGCCGATGTCGAAGTAGCCGTGGTAGACGATGTCGTTGCCGTCGACCGACGCATTGATCACCGGGTACTTCTTCAGTGCCGCCACTGCAGCCTTCACGAAGAAGCTCATGAAGCCGATCTTGACGCCGTGCTCCTTCTCGAACTTCTCCTGGAAGCGCTTGCGCATCTCCATCACCGGCGCCATGTTCACTTCATTGAACGTGGTCAGGATGGCGTTGGTCGCCTGCGATTGCAGCAGCCGCTCGGCCACTCGAGCGCGCAGGCGTGACATAGGCACGCGCTGCTCGGGTCGGTCGCCCAGGTTCACCATGACCGGCGGCGGCACCGAAAGCAGGGGTCGTGCGACCGCGGGCGCGACGGGCGCCGTCACCGAGGCCGTCTTGACTGGCGCAGGTGCAGCCTGCGCCGCCGGTGCAGCCGCACCCGCCGCCAGCACGCCGATGACGTCTCCCTTGGTCACCCGGCCACCCTTGCCCGTGCCGGCCACCGACCCGTCGGCAAGTTCGTTGTCGGCCATCAGCTTCGCCGCCGAAGGCATCGCCACGGCGCTCGCCGCGCTGGTCGCGGGCGCTGGAGCAGCAGCAGGCGCCGGAGCCGATGCTGGTGGCGTGACCGCCGCCGCAGGGGCGGCGACCGCCTCGGTATCGATGCGCGCGATGACCTCTTCAGCGACGCAGCTCTCGCCGTTGTTCTTCACGATGGCCGACAAGACGCCTGCAGCTGGCGCGGGCACTTCAAGAACGACCTTGTCGGTCTCGATCTCGACCAGGATCTCGTCGATCGCGATGGAGTCGCCGGGTTTCTTCTTCCACTGAAGCAGCGTGGCTTCAGCAACCGATTCCGACAGTTGCGGAACCTTGACTTCGATGATGGACATGGTGAGGTCTTCTTTCGATGCTGATTCTTCTGGACGTGGCGCCCGACATCACGTCAACCGTGGCGGGCAGCGGTGCCGTCACTTCGACAGGACGAATCCCTTGAGCTTGCCGAAGGCCTGATCGAGCAGCGCCTTTTGCTGTTCCTGGTGTAAGTGCGCATAGCCCACCGCCGGCGACGCCGACGCGGGCCGCCCGGCGTAGCCGAGCTTCTGCCCTTCGAGCATGTTCTCGTGGATGTAGTGCTGCACGAAGAACCACGCGCCCTGGTTCTGCGGCTCGTCCTGGCACCAGACGATCTCCGCGGCGTTCGGGTACTTCTTGAGCTCGGCAGCGAAGGCCTTGTGCGGGAACGGGTAGAGCTGCTCGACCATCAGGATGACGGTGTCGTGCTGCTTCTTCGCGTCGCGTCGCTTCATCAGGTCGTACGCGACCTTGCCCGAGCAGGCGATCAGCCGCTTGACCTTGGCGGGATCGAGCTCGGGATGGTTCGGTCCGATCACCGTGCGGAACTCGCCCCGCGTGAACTCGCTGAGCGGCGAAGAGGCGTCCTTCGCCCGCAGCAGGGATTTCGGCGTCAGGATGACCAGCGGCTTGCGGAACATGCGCACCATCTGACGACGCAACAGGTGGAAGATCTGGCTGGCCGACGTCGGCTGCACGATCTGCATGTTGTTGTCGGCCGCCAGTTGCATGAATCGTTCGAGCCGCGCTGACGAGTGTTCCGGGCCCTGTCCTTCATAGCCGTGCGGCAGCATCAGCGTAAGCCCGTTCGCCCGGCCCCACTTCACCTCGCCCGAGGCGATGAACTGGTCGATGACCACCTGCGCGCCGTTGGCGAAGTCACCGAACTGCGCCTCCCAGATCACCAGGGTGTTGGGCTCGGCCGAGGCGTACCCATACTCGAATCCGAGCACGGCCTCTTCGGACAGCAGCGAGTCGATGACGACGAACGGCGCCTGCCCATCGGCCACGTGCTTGAGCGGCGTGTAGGTGCCCTCGTCCCACTTCTCGCGGTTCTGGTCGTGCAGCACCGAATGGCGGTGGGTGAACGTGCCGCGACCGCAGTCCTCGCCCGATAAACGCACCGCGTAGCCACTGGCCACCAGAGAGGCGAAAGCGAGGTGTTCGCCCATCCCCCAATCGACGTTGATCTCGCCTCGACCCATCGCCGCGCGATCGGCGAGCACCTTCTCGACGAGCGGATGGACCTTGAAGTCCTTCGGGAGGGTGGTGATCCGCTCGGCCAGGCGTCGGATCTCGGCGAGCGGCAGTGCGGTATCGGCAGCGTCGGTCCACTTCTTGTTGAGGAACGGCGACCAATCGACAGCGAACTTGCCCTTGTAGTTGGTGAGCACCGCACTGTGGGCATGCCGGCCCTCGTCCATCGCCGCGCGAAAGGCCTTCGACATCGCGTCGGGTCCATCGGCGGGCAACACATTCTGGGTCACCAGCTTGTCTCCGTAGAGCCTGCGCGTGCCCGGGTGCTGGGCGATCTTCTTGTACATCAGCGGCTGGGTGAGCGCCGGCGTGTCCTGCTCGTTGTGGCCGAGCTTGCGGAAGCAGACGATGTCGACGACCACGTCCTTGCGGAACTGCTGGCGGTAGTCGAGCGCCATCTGGCTCGCGAGCACCACCGCCTCGGGATCGTCGCCGTTCACGTGCAGCACCGGCGCTTCGATCATCTTCACCACGTCGGAGCAATACAGCGTCGAGCGGCTGTCGCGCGGGTCGCTGGTGGTGAAGCCGATCTGGTTGTTGATGACCACATGCACCGTGCCACCGGTGAAGTAGCCGCGCGTCTGTGCGAGCGCCAGCGTTTCCATCACGACGCCTTGACCAGCGAATGCCGCGTCGCCGTGCACGATGATCGGCAGCACCGACTGACCACGCTGGTCGCCACGGCGATCGAGGCGCGCCTTGACCGATCCCTCGACGACCGGGTTGACGATCTCGAGGTGCGACGGGTTGAACGCGAGGCTCAGGTGCACTGGGCCACCGGGCGTGGTGACGTCGCTCGAGAAGCCCTGGTGGTACTTGACGTCGCCCGAGGGAAGATTCTCCGGAGCGGTGTGATCGAATTCGGAGAACAGTTCCGCTGGCGTCTTTCCGAGCGTGTTGACGAGCACGTTCAAGCGCCCGCGATGCGCCATGCCGATGACGATCTCCTGCACGCCCTTGATGCCTGCCCGCTGGACGAGTTCATCGATGGACGCGATGAAGCTTTCGCCACCCTCGAGCGAGAAGCGCTTCTGGCCGACGTACTTGGTGTGCAGGTAGCGCTCGAGCCCTTCGGCGGCCGTCAGCCGTTCGAGGATGTGCTTTTTCTCGTCTGGCGTGAAGTTCGGTTTCGAGCGGATCGACTCGAGAGTCTGCTGCCACCAGCGCTTCTCTGTCGGATCGGTGATGTGCATGTACTCGACGCCGATCGAGCCGCAATAGGTCTCGCGCAACGCCTGCACGATCTGCCGAAGCGTCATGTGCTCGGCGGTCGAGAAATACGTGTTCGACGCGCTGAACGGGATGTCCATGTCGGACTCGGTCAGGTCGTAGAAGGTGGGCTCGAGCTCCGGGATCTTTGGACGCTCCTGGCGCTTGAGCGGATCGAGATCGGCCCAGCGCGAACCGAGGAAACGGTACGCCGCGATCAGAGACTGCACATGAACCTGCTTGCGCGCGACGGCCAGATCGGCACCGCTGGCCTTGGCGCCGAAGGCGTTGGCCTTGGCGCGCTGGGCAAACGACTCGACCACCGGCGCATGCGCCACATCGCGTTCGTCGCTGCCATCGACTGCGGGCAGGTGCTGCAACGCGTCGAAATAGGAGCGCCAGTTCTCGGGCACCGAACCGGGGTTGTCGAGATAGGCCTCGTACAACTCCTCGACGTACGGCGCATTACCGCCGAACAGGTGCGAGTTCGCCCTGTATTCCTGCATCATTTCGCTCACCTCGTGCGCCGGTTTCCAGCGCGTTAGTGGGTTGATCAACCTTCCGCGGCCCGGTTCAACCGGTGGCGGACTAGCGACCCGCTTTTCCTGTTGCCAGAAAAGGGGACGGGAAGGACCGTTCAGATAGCCAAGTCAATGTAACACCGGCCTGTTGCCCAGCCTGTTTGACGGAAGCATTCGACAGCGTTGACGCAACATGGAAAACCAGAAGTTCGCGTCCGCCTGATATGCAACACGTCATCGCCATCGCACTCGAAGCGCCGACCAAACCGATACTCGGTCAACCCTGCAACGGTTGCGGCGTGTGCTGCGCGGCCGAACCCTGCCCGGTCGGCGTTCTCGTCAGCCGCAGCACCACCGGGCGTTGCGCCGCGCTGACGTGGCAGGACGAGCCCGTGCCTCGGTATGTGTGCGGCGTGGTCAGCGATGCCCAGCGCTTCCTTCCCTCTTCCCTCCGAGCACTCGCCAGGCCGATGTCTCGACTCGCACAGCGATTCATCTCGGCCGGCACCGGCTGCGACTCGGACGCGCAAGCGCTCGACTGAAAGATCTCGATGCCACCCAGGCCCAGCCGATTCACCGGCCGGGCAATCGTGCCATCGCGGCACCGAACTCACGCCGCAGCCGCTCAACCAGTTCCCCGGTAGACACCACCGACTTGACCGCGGCGACGCCCTGTCCACACCCCCAGATGTCCTTCCAGACCTTCGCCCCATCGCCGCCGAAATCCATATCGCCGGGGCTGCCGTCAGCCAGAGCATCAGGGTCCAGGCCGGCACGTACGATGGACGCGCGCAGGTAGTTGCCGCTGATGCCGGTGAAGAGACTGCTGGTCACGATGTCATCGCTGCTGGCCTCGACAACCGCCTGCTGGTAATCGGCCGACGCGCGGGCCTCGTGCGTGGCGATGAACGCTGAACCGATGTAGGCCAGATCGGCGCCCATCGCCAGAGCTGCGAGCACCGCGTCGCCGGTGGCGATGGCACCGGCGAGCGCGAGCGGGCCGTCGAACCATTCGCGGATCTCCTGAACCAGCGCGAACGGACTGCGCGTGCCTGCATGGCCACCCGCTCCAGCCGCCACCGCGATCAACCCATCAGCGCCCTTCTCGATGGCCTTGTGGGCGAAGCGGTTGTCGATGACATCGTGCAACACGATGCCGCCATAGGCGTGCGCCGCCGCGTTGATCTCCGGGCGCGCACCCAGCGAAGTGATGAGGATCGGCACCTTGTGCTTGATGCACATCGCCATGTCCTGATCGAGACGGGAGTTGCTGCGGTGGACGATCTGGTTGATGGCAAACGGCGCGGCGGGACGATCAGGGTGGGCCGCATCGTGCGCCGCAAGCGACTCGGTGATCTCGGCAAGCCAATCGTCGAGTTGCGAGGCGGGCCGCGCATTGAGCGCTGGCATCGCGCCGACGATCCCACTGACACATTGCGCGATCACCAGCTTGGGCGTGCTGACGATGAACAGCGGTGCGCCGATGACCGGCAACGACACGCGTCGCAGAATCGAGGGCAGCGCCATCCTCAAAACGAGTCCGTGGGCATGGCCAGGATGCCTTGTGCACCCTCGACGATCGCGTCACGCATGGCGGGCACCGTCACCAGAACATGCTCGGCAAAGAACCGTGCAGTGACGATCTTGGCCTGCAGGAAGTCGACATGACTTGCCCCATCGTTCAAAAGATCTTCGGCGCAGATCAGCGCGCGCGCCATCTGCCAGCCGCACAGCAGCTTTCCACACAGCATCAGGTAGGGGACCGACCCGGCGTACACCGCCTCGGGTTTCGCTTGCGCATGGGTGACGATGAACTCGACAACCTCGTCGAATGCCACTCGTACGGTGTCCAGCCGCCGCGCCATCACTGAACAGGCCTCGCCGCTTCGGGCACTCAGTGTCAACACGGTCTCGGCGATATCGCTCGAGATGCGGCGAGCCACCGCACCGCCATCGCGCACAGTCTTTCGTCCGACGAGGTCGTTCGCCTGGATCGCGGTGGTGCCTTCGTAGATCGTCAGGATGCGGGCGTCTCGCAGATGCTGGGCGGCACCGGTCTCTTCGATGTAGCCCATGCCGCCGTGAATCTGCAGACCGAGACTCGCGACGTCGATGCTCATCTCGGTGGCAAACCCCTTGACGATGGGAACGGTGAACTCGTGAAACGCGCGACGCTCTGCGCGCACCGCTGCGTCGGGATGACGAGTGGCCAGATCGAAGGCTGATGCCGACACGCTGGCGAGCGCGCGGCAGCCTTCGATGTGCGCACGCATCCACATCAACATGCGTCGCACGTCAGGGTGGTGAACGATTGGCGCAGCCTCCTCGGCGCTGACGCCTGGTGGCTTGCCCTGTACCCGGTCACGCGCATAGCGCACGGCCCGCTGGTACGCCCGTTCGGCGACACCGATCCCCTGGAGGCCGACGGCGAACCGAGCGGCATTCATCATGACGAACATCGCTTCGAGTCCGCGGTGCAACCCGCCGACGAGATGGGCAACCGCGCCAGGCCCGACAGCGCCGTGACCACCGCCAAAGATCAGCACGGCTGTCGGGCTGGCACGGATACCCAGCTTGTGCTCGATGGCGGCGCAGTGCACGTCGTTTCGCGCGCCCAGTGAGCCATCGGTGGCGACGAGGAACTTGGGACAGACAAACAGGCTGATGCCCCGGATCCCGGGAGGCGCATCTGGCGTTCGCGCCAGCACCAGGTGCACGATGTTCTCGGCCAGGTCGTGCTCGCCCCAGGTGATGTAGATTTTCTCGCCGGTGATGCGCCAGGAACCGTCAGCCTGCGGCACTGCCATCGTCCGCAGGCCCGACAGGTCGGAGCCGGCCTGTGGTTCAGTCAGGTTCATCGTGCCTGTCCATCGGCCTGCGACGAGCGGGGGCAGGTAGAGCGCGCGCTGCTCGGCGCTTCCCGCCGTGAGCAAGGCCTCGATCGCACCATCGGTGAGCAACGGGCACAACGCGAAGCTCACGCTGGCGCTGTTGAGCATCTCGGCGCAGGCTGCACCGAGAGTCTTGGGGAGTTCCTGCCCGCCGTATTCCGTCGGGTGCTGCAAGCCCTGCCAGCCGCCAGCAGCGAAAGCGCGGAACGCCTCCCGGAAGCCTGCAGACGCCGCCACGGCGCCATTGCTCCAGACCGGTGGAACTCTGTCGCTCGGGCCACTCAGCGGCTCGACCACCTCACCGCAGAATCGCGACGCCTCGGCGAGCACGGCCTTTGCGGTGTCGACCCCAGCGTCCGCCCAGCCCGACAGGCGGGACAGTTCGTCGAGCCCCGCCAGTTCCGTCATGCAGAACAGCATGTCGTCGACGGGGGCGACGTAGACCACGACGCTAAAGGGCGGCGATCAATTCGGGAATGGCGACGAACAGATCGGCCTCCAGCCCGTAATCGGCCACGCTGAAGATCGGCGCTTCGCCATCCTTGTTGATGGCCACGATCACCTTGCTGTCCTTCATGCCGGCCAGATGCTGGATGGCGCCGCTGATACCGCAGGCCACATACAACTGAGGCGCGACGATTTTTCCGGTCTGACCGACCTGCCAGTCGTTCGGCGCATAACCCGCGTCGACTGCGGCCCGGCTGGCTCCGAGTGCAGCGCCAAGCTTGTCGGCCAGCGGAGTCAGCACCGCATCGAAGTCTTCGGCACTGCCCAGCGCTCGCCCGCCGCTCACGATCACGCTGGCCGCCGTGAGTTCGGGGCGGTCGCTGCGTGCGATCTCGCTGCCGACGAAGGTCGACAGCCCGGCGTCTGCGACTGCGGCCAATGTATCGATCGGCGCGTTGCTGCCGGTCGCTTCCGCAGCATCGAAACCCGTCGTGCGCACGGTGATGACGATGATGGCATCGAGGCTCTGCACGGTGGCCACTGCATTGCCGGCATAGATGGAGCGCTCGAAGGTATCTTCATTGACCACCTTCGAGACATCGCTGACCTGTGCCATGTCCAAGATCGCCGCCACCCGCGGTGCCACGTTCTTGCCAGACGCCGTCGCAGGGAACACGAGGTGGCCGTACCGAACCGCAATGTTCAGAACCTGAGCGGCCACGTTCTCGGCCAGACCGTGTTCCAGCCCGGGCGCATCGACGTGCAGTACCCGGCTCACGCCACTGATCTGCGCGGCGGCGTGCGCGGCTGCGCTGGCGTGGTGACCCGCCACGAGGACGTGTACCTCGGCGTCGCACTGCAACGCTGCGGTCACGGTGTTGAGGGTGGCACCCTTGATCGACTTGTTGTCGTGTTCGGCAATGACGAGTGCGGGCATGGTCAGATCACCTTGGCTTCGTTCTTGAGTTTGGACACCAGCGTGGCGACGTCAGGCACCTTGACGCCGGCAGCGCGAACGGGCGGCTCGCTGACTTTCAGAGTCTTGAGGCGCGGGTGGACGTTCACACCGAGATCGGCCGGCTTGAGCACCTCGAGGGCCTTCTTCTTGGCCTTCATGATGTTGGGCAACGTCACGTACCGCGGCTCGTTCAGCCGCAGATCCGCGGTGATCACCGCCGGCAGCGCGATGGAGACGGTTTCCAGGCCACCGTCGACTTCGCGTGTGACCAGCGCCCTTCCATCGACGATCTCGAGCCTGCTGGCGAAAGTAGCCTGCGGCATACCGGCGATCGCGGCGAGCATCTGACCGGTCTGGTTGCAGTCATCGTCGATGGCCTGCTTGCCCAGAATCACGAGCTGCGGTTGCTCCCGGCCGACCAGCGCCTTGAGGATCTTGGCCACGGCCAGAGGCTGGAGTTCGACGTCGGTCTCGACGAGGATCGCCCGGTCGGCACCGATGGCCATCGCGGTGCGCAACGTCTCCTGGCATTGGGCGACGCCGCAGGACACCGCGACGACCTCGGTCACGACGCCCTTTTCCTTGAGCCGCACCGCCTCTTCGACGGCGATCTCGTCGAAGGGGTTCATGCTCATCTTGACGTTGGCGAGGTCGACCCCGCTGCCGTCGCTCTTCACGCGGATCTTGACGTTGTAGTCAACCACGCGCTTGACCGCTACCAGAACTTTCATTGAGTGCGCTCCGAGAGGCCACACGCCAACTGCACGAAGCGCGCAAGACGGGGCAGAGACGGTTTGATGATGCGTTGAAATCCGTGGTGCCCGGGACGGGGGTCGAACCCGTACGCCCCTTCTCAGGAAGCGGCGGATTTTAAGTCCGCTGTGTCTACCAGCTTCACCACCCGGGCTGTGTACCCGACGCCGATTATGGGCGGGGACATCGGTGCAAGCGGTGGAGGCGCGGCCCAGAGTCGAACTGGGCTAATCGGATTTGCAATCCGGTGCATAACCGCTTTGCTACCGCGCCGCTGGAACTTCTTCCAGAGAAAAAGGGAAGCTGACGCTTCCCTTGACTCTTGTTCCTACGTTTGTGGAGCGGGAGACGAGGCTCGAACTCGCGACCTCAACCTTGGCAAGGTTGCGCTCTACCAACTGAGCTACTCCCGCACACGTTCACCCGTTGTGGGCGAGCCAGAATTATAGAGCGATAACTCTCTGCCGGCGATGCCGATCTCAGTGCTTGATGGCCTCACCGCCAGTCGGCACCACCGCGGCAGCAGCGACTTCTTCCTTGATCTCCGGCTTCGCAGCAGACTCCTCATCGGGCAGAGGTTGCGGCAGGCTTTGCAGCGCAATCTCGAGCACCTGATCGATCCACTTGACCGGAACGATCTCAAGGTGGTTCTTGACGTTCTCAGGAATGTCCTGAAGGTCCTTGACGTTCTCTTCAGGAATGATGACCGTCTTGATACCGCCTCGATGCGCAGCCAGCAGTTTCTCCTTGAGGCCGCCAATCGCCGTGACCTCGCCTCGCAAGGTGATCTCGCCCGTCATGGCCACATCGGCTCGAACCGGGATTCCAGTCATGGCCGACACGAAGGCCGTCGTCATGGCGGCGCCCGCGCTGGGACCGTCTTTGGGTGTCGCCCCATCGGGAACGTGAATGTGGATGTCTCGCTTCTCGAACAACTCATCCTTGATCCCAAGTCGTCGAGCGCGTGACCGCACCACCGAACGCGCCGCCTCGACAGACTCCTTCATGACATCACCGAGTGAGCCGGTGCGAATGATCACGCCTTTGCCGGGCATCATCGCCGACTCGATCGTGAGCAGATCGCCACCCACTTCGGTCCACGCCAGTCCGACGACCTGACCGACCTGATTCTGCTTTTCGGCCTGACCGTAGTCGTACTTGCGCACGCCCAGAAAGTCATTGAGGTTCGACTCGGTCACGACCATCTTGCCCGCGATCTGCTTGAGTTGGATGCCCTTGACAACCTTGCGGCAGATCTTGGAAACCTCGCGCTCGAGAGAACGCACTCCCGCCTCGCGGGTGTAGTAGCGAATGATCCCGCGGATGGCTGACTCCGCGACCTCCATCTCTTCGTCCTTCAGGCCATTGTTCTTGGCCTGCTTGGGCAAGAGGTACCGCTGCGCGATATTGACCTTCTCGTCTTCGGTGTAACCGGACAGACGGATGACTTCCATCCGGTCGAGCAGCGCAGGCGGGATGTTCATCGAATTCGAAGTCGCGATGAACATCGTGTCCGACAGGTCGAAGTCGACTTCGACGTAGTGGTCGCTGAAGGTGTGGTTCTGCTCCGGGTCGAGCACCTCAAGCAGTGCGCTCGACGGATCGCCGCGGAAGTCCGTCCCGAGCTTGTCGATTTCATCGAGCAAGAACAGCGGATTGCGAGTGCCGATCTTGCTCAAGCTCTGAAGCACCTTGCCCGGCATCGAGCCGATGTAGGTGCGACGGTGCCCTCGAATCTCGGCTTCATCGCGCACGCCGCCGAGCGCCATGCGGACAAACTTGCGCCCGGTGGCCCGAGCCACGCTCTGTCCGAGCGAAGTCTTGCCGACGCCGGGTGGGCCGACGAGGCAGAGGATTGGCGCCTTGACCTTGTCGACGCGTTGCTGAACCGCGAGGTACTCGAGGATGCGGTCCTTGACCTTCTCCAGACCGTAATGGTCTTCATTGAGCACACTCTCTGCGAAAGACAGGTCGTGCTTGATCTTGGTCTTCTTCGTCCAGGGAAGGTTGACCAGGGTGTCGATGTAGTTGCGCACGACAGTCGCTTCTGCGGACATGGGCGACATCAGCTTGAGTTTCTTGAACTCGGAGTCGGCCTTCTTGCGCGCGTCCTTGGGCATCTTCGCGGCGATGATTTTCTTCTCGAGCTCCTCCATGTCGGCGCCTTCTTCGCCGTCACCGAGTTCCTTCTGGATCGCCTTGACTTGCTCGTTGAGGTAGTACTCCCGCTGACTCTTCTCCATCTGGCGCTTGACGCGGCCACGGATGCGCTTTTCAACCTGCAGGATATCGACCTCGTGCTCGAGTTGCTCGAGCAGCTTTTCCAGCCGTTTGTCGACGGCAAAGAGATCGAGGATCGACTGCTTGTTCTCGAGCTTGAGCGGCAGATGCGCCGCGATGGTGTCGGCCAAACGGCCGGCATCATCGATTCCCGCAATCGAGGTCAGGATCTCGGGGGGGATCTTCTTGTTGAGCTTGACGTACTGGTCGAACTGTTGCGTCACCGCGCGTCGCAAAGCCTCGATCTCCGACTTGGTCTCGGTCTCGGGGGGAAGCGGAGTCAGCTCGGAGATGAAGTACTCGCCGTTGTCGGTAATGCTGTGCGTGTTGGCGCGCTGAATACCTTCGACGAGGACCTTCACCGTCCCGTCGGGCAACTTCAGCATCTGAAGGATCGTCGATACACATCCCACGTCGAACATGTCGTCGGGCTTGGGTTCGTCCTTTCCGGCTGCTTTCTGCGCCACGAGCATGATCTGTCGCCCGGCCTCCATGGCCGACTCGAGGGCCTTGATCGACTTGGGTCGACCAACGAACAGTGGAATCACCATGTGGGGGAACACGACCACGTCCCGCAATGGCAGAAGTGGAAGGGTGATGCGTTCAGCTGGAAGAACAGGATGTCCGGACATGTTTACCTCTCTTTCTCAAACCCATCTAGGGCTTGAGCACACGATTGCAAGGAGCCCGTCGCGGTGGCGAACCGCGCAACGAAAGCGTCAGGCACTTGCCTTGATCTGCTCCCGGTAAACCAGCAGGGGCTTGGCATCGTCCTCAATGGTGTGATCGTCGAGCACCACCTTGACAACACTTTCGAGCGATGGGAGCTCGAACATCGTGTCGTTGAGAGACTGCTCCATGATCGATCGAAGGCCGCGAGCACCCGTCTTGCGGGCCAGCGCCTTCTTGGCGATCGCCGCGAGCGCCGAGGGCCGTATCTCGAGTTCAACGCCATCCATGCTGAACAGCTTCTGGTACTGCTTCACCAGAGCATTCTTGGGCTCGGTGAGGATCTGGATAAGTGCGTCCTCGGTCAGTTCACCGAGTGTGGCCATCACGGGCAGTCGGCCGACGAGTTCGGGGATGAGTCCGAACTTGATGAGGTCTTCGGGCTCGGCGTCTCGAAAGACCTCGCTGACCTTGCGATCGGCCTTGCTTCGAACGTTCGCGCCGAAACCGATACCGGATTTCTCCGAACGGTTCTGGATCACCTTCTCCAGACCATCGAATGCACCGCCGCAGATGAACAGGATGTTGGTCGTGTCGATCTGCAGAAAGTCCTGGTTCGGATGCTTGCGACCGCCTTGCGGAGGCACGCTCGCCATCGTTCCCTCGACCAGCTTGAGCAACGCCTGCTGTACTCCTTCGCCGGACACGTCGCGGGTGATCGACGGGTTGTCTGCCTTGCGCGAGATCTTGTCGATCTCGTCGATGTAGACGATGCCCCGCTGCGCCTTCTCGACGTCGTAGTTGCAGTTTTGAAGGAGCTTCTGGATGATGTTCTCGACGTCCTCGCCGACATAGCCTGCTTCAGTCAGCGTGGTGGCATCGGCGATCACGAACGGAACGTTGAGCAGCCTGGCGAGTGTCTGAGCCAGCAGGGTTTTGCCAGAGCCTGTGGGACCGATCAGGAGGATGTTGCTCTTCGACAGTTCAACGTCGTCCTTCGAGCGGCTCATGTGCTTGAGACGCTTGTAGTGGTTGTAAACAGCAACCGCCAAAGTGCGCTTGGCCGGCTCCTGACCGATCACGTACTGGTCGAGGCTGCTCTTGATTTCGCTAGGAATCGGCAGGTCCGACTTGGGCGCCTTCGCATCGATCGTCTCCGCGGGGATCTCGTCGCGGATGATGTCGTTGCACAGTTCGATGCATTCGTCGCAGATGAACACCGACGGGCCGGCGATCAGCTTCTTCACTTCGTGCTGGCTCTTGCCGCAGAACGAGCAGTAAAGAACCTTTTCGCTCGAAGAGCCCTTTTTCTCGGCCATGAAGGATGCCACTCGTCAGCGAAATTGCTGAATCGATAATAGAGCAAACATCTAAGGGGCCTGACTTCGAAGAAAGGCCTTGTTGAGCGGTCTGATCGGCCCGCCAGCGCGTCAGCCGCGCTTGGCGATGACCTGATCGATGAGCCCGTAGTCCTTCGCCTCGTCGGCCGACATGAAGTAGTCGCGCTCGGAGTCGGCGCACACCTTCTCGAAGGTCTGGCCGGTTCGCTCGGCAAGGATGCGGTTGAGGCTTTCCCGCAGCCGCAAGATCTCGCGTGCCTGTATCTCGATGTCGGTGGCCTGACCCTGAGCGCCACCCGAGGGCTGGTGGATCATGACGCGAGAGTTGGGCAACGCGAAACGCTTGCCCTTTGCGCCAGCTGCCAGCAAGAAGGCGCCCATGCTCGCGGCAATGCCCATGCACAAGGTCGATACATCGGGCTTGATGAACTGCATGGTGTCGAAGATCGACATGCCCGCGCTCACTGAGCCGCCCGGTGAGTTGATATAGAACGAAATGTCCTTGTCGGGGTTCTCGCTCTCCAGGAATAGCAACTGAGCCACGACGACGTTGGCCGTCTGGTCGTTGACCGGCCCGACCAGGAAGATGACTCGCTCGCGGAGCAACCGCGAATAGATGTCGTAGGCCCGCTCGCCACGACCTGATTGCTCGATGACCATGGGCACCATGCCCAAGCCTTGGGGTTCGAATCCGCTCATCGCCATGTCCTTGTGATGGACCGAGACGGCGCCCCGGTCACTTGCGCGACGATTATGTGTGTGGCCCGAGCGTGCAGCCCAGTCCGGGGGTACCGGGGCGGCAAGCGCTCAGCACGACGGCGGGCAGCAGCGAATCAGCCAGCCATCAACTCGTCGAAGGGCACGTGCTTGTCAGACACCTGAGCTCGGGCCAGAACGAAATCGGCCACGTTGTTCTCGACAACCACCGCCTCGACCTCGGCCATTCGCTGGCGGTCGCCGAGGTACCACCGCACGACTTCGGAGGGCTTCTCGTAGCTGAGCGACATTTCTTCGATGTGCGCCTGGAGTTGCTCGGGCTTGGCCTGTAGGCCGTTGGAGCGCACCAGTTCGGCGACGACGAGGCCGAGCCGAACGCGCCGCTCCGCCTGCGGCTTGAACAGGTCAGTTGGGATCGGGGCCTTGTCGGCGTCCTTGACCCCACGTTGCTTGAGATCGGCACGCGCGGCCTCGACCATGCGCTCAGTTTCGCCTTCGATCAATGCTGCGGGCACATCGAGTTGGCTGACCTGCAACAGTGCCTCCATCACCGAGCCCTTGTTGCGGGTCATTACACGCGCCTTGACCTCGCGCTCGAGGTTCTTGCGCACATCCTGCCGCAAACCTTCCACCGTGGCCTGGCTGATGCCGAGCGACTGAGCGAAAGCGTCGTCGAGCATCGGCAAATTCTGCATCTCGAGCTTCTTCAAGGTGACGAGGAAGTCGGCTTCCTTGCCCGCGACTTCCTTGCCCTGATAGTCGTCAGGGAACTGCAGCGGGAAGGTCTTCGACTCACCGACCTTCATGCCGCGGACAGCCTTGTCGAAGGCCTCGAGCATCTGCCCCTCGCCGACCACAAACTGGAAGTCGCTTGCCTTGCCACCGTCGAAGGGCACGCCGTCGATCTTGCCTTCGAAGTCAATCTTGACGCGGTCGCCTTCTGAAGCACCTTCGACCGTTGCGCGCTGCGCAAAAGTGCGTCGCTGCTTGCGCAAGATGTCGATCGTGCGGTCGATCGCTGCGTCGGTCACGTCGGTTGAGTAGCGCTCGACCTGCGCGGTTGCAAGATCGCCGATGCTCACCTCGGGGTAGACCTCGAATACGGCATCGAAGGCCAGTTGGCCGGCATCGGCACTTTGCCGCTCGGTGATGCGGGGCGCACCGGCCACACGAAGCCTGGCCTCGGTCGCGGCCGCGGCGAACGCCTGGCCGACCTTGTCATTCATGACTTCGCTGTGCACCGAATAGCCATAGCGCTGCGCCACCACGCTCATCGGCACCTTGCCTGGTCGAAAGCCGTCGGCCTTCACGGTGCGCGACAGGCGTGTGAGCCGGCTCGACACCTCGCTTTGCACCGTGTCGAGGGACAGCGTCAGCGTGATCCTGCGCTCGAGCTTTTCAAGGGTTTCGACATTCACGGCCATGGTCGATGGTCACTTTCTGTTTGACATTGCTGAAGGAACGGACTGGTGCGCGGGGCGGGACTCGAACCCGCACACCATTGCTGGCGTCAGGACCTAAACCTGGTGCGTCTACCAATTTCGCCACCCGCGCGTTCCGGTGCGATCGGCGGACAGCGTCGCTCGCATCTGGCGTGCTCGCAACCGCCGCGGAAAGCCGCAAAGTTTAACCGTGCCTTGCCGTTGCGACGGGGCATAGACAATCGCCCGCGTGAGCATCGACCACTATGAGAACTTTCCCGTGGCTTCGTGGCTTTGCCCGCCTCGCCTGAGACCGGCCATTGCCTCGATTTACCACTTCGCGCGCACAGCCGACGACCTCGCTGACGAGGGCAATGACGCACCTGATGAACGCCTGCACAGCCTGGCGCTTTTTCGAGGTGATCTGGACATCGCAGCATCGGGTTCCGGGGCATCGACCTCAGGCCGGTGGCCGGGCCTGTTCGAGCGGTTGGCCATGACGATCCGGTCGCACGATCTGCCCACCGCTCTGCTGGTCGACCTGCTGAGCGCCTTCGAGCAGGATGTGGTCAAGCACCGCTATGCCAACAAGGCCGAGCTGCTCGACTACTGCAGCCGTTCCGCAAATCCGGTCGGGCGGTTACTGCTGCACCTTTACGAGGTGGGTGACGAGGTCTCCCTGCGGCAGTCCGATGCGATCTGCACCGCCTTGCAACTGATCAACTTCTGGCAGGACCTCAGCGTCGATTGCGCTCGCGATCGCTTGTACGTGCCGAGCGACGACGCTGCGGCCCATGAAGTTGCGATCGACGATCTGCTGCAACGGCGCGATGGGCCAGCAGTGCATGCACTGGTTGCCGAACTGTGTTCCTGGGCACGGGGACTGATGCTGGAGGGCTCACCACTCGTTCACCGCGTTGCGGGGCGAGCTGGCTGGGAGTTGCGCTTGGTCGTTCAGGGAGGTTTGCGCATCCTTGATCGCATCGACTCCTTAGGCTACGCCACGCTCACCCAACGACCCACCCTCGACAAACTGGACTTACCGGTGATGCTGACCAGAGCCATCGTTATGCGACGTCGGCCGACGCGCTTGAGCCAGGCAACGGCATGACCCCCGAACAGTACGTGCAGGACAAGGCCGCGCGCAGCGGCTCGAGTTTCTATTACGCGTTCCTCTTCCTGCCAGCCCCCCGACGGGCAGCGATCACCGCGTTCTATGCCTTCTGCCGCGAGGTCGATGACGTGGTCGACGAGGCCACTGACCTCGGAGTCGCCGCAGCCAAGCTGGCTTGGTGGCGGCAAGAAGTCTCCCAGGCCTTCGCGGGTCGACCCACTCACCCGGTGATGAAGGCGCTGATGCCTCACACGCAAGGCCACGGCATCGAATCCAAGCATCTGCAGGCCGTGATCGACGGCTGTCAGATCGACCTTGAACAGACCCGCTTTCTCGATTTCCCGGGCCTCGCGCGCTACTGCCATCTCGTCGCCGGTGTGGTCGGCGAAGTGGCATCAGGCATCTTCGGCCGCTCCAGCGATGCCACCGTCCAGTACGCGCATCGCCTCGGGCTTGCGATGCAGTTGACCAACATCATTCGCGACGTCGGCGACGACGCCCGGCGCGGCAGGATCTACCTGCCAGTCTCAGAATTGCAGCGCTTCGACGTCAAGGCCAACGAGTTGTTGCAACGCAGCGCGCCTTACGGCTACAGCGACCGCTTCACGAAGTTGATGGAGTTTCAGGCAGAGCGAGCTCACCGCACCTACGACGAGGCCATGTCCTTGCTGCCCGAGGTCGACCGGCCGTCGCAGAAGTCGGGGTTGATGATGGCCAACATCTATCGCACGCTCTTGAGGGAGATCGAGTCCGATGGCTTCCAGGTGCTTCACCAGCGCACGTCGCTCACGCCGATTCGCAAGTTGTTGATCGCTCTGGGCACGCATTGGCGAGGACGCTGATTGGCTGATCGCCTCGGCGAAACACTCGCTGTCGTCGGCGGCGGCTGGGCAGGAATCGCCGCGGCGGTCGAGGCGACGCGACTCGGCCTTGGGGTGACCCTGTTCGAGATGGCCTCCAGCCCAGGCGGGCGGGCGCGCACCGTCCGCACGAGCGAAGGCGAGTTCGACAACGGTCAGCACATCCTGATCGGTGCCTACCGCGAGACCCTGTCGCTCATGAAGACGGTGGGCGTGGACTGCGAAGCCGGGCTGCTGCGTTCTCCGCTTGCCCTGATCGATGCTGACGGTATCGGCCTGAGGCTACCCGGCGGGCCCGCGTCATGGGCGTTGCTGAGGGCGATCCTTTCCCACCCGCGCTGGTCGCTGCGCGACAAGTGCGCTTTGGCGGCCACGGCGGCCCGCTGGTCGGCTACCGGTTTCCAGTGCGCTCCCGAGATCAGCGTCGACCATCTGTGCGCCAGGCTGCCGCCAGCGGTTCGGCGCGACCTGATCGATCCTCTTTGCGTCGCAGCGCTCAACACGCGGGCCGACGCAGCGTCCGCGCGAGTGTTCCTGCGTGTGATGCGCGATGCGCTGGGCGCTGGACCCGGCTCGGCAGACCTCCTGCTGCCGAGGATGCCACTGGGTGAGCTTCTTCCAGTACCCGCCGCACGGTGGCTGGCAGACCGCGGCGCGCGAGTTCGCTTGTCTCAGAGGGTCAATTGCATCGAGCCCTCGGGCAGCATCGGATGGTGTGTCGATGGCGAACGCTTTGACCGAGTGGTGCTGGCCTGCAGCGCAACCGAGGCCGCTCGGCTCGCACGACCGCACAACGGCACCTGGGCAGATCTGGCAACGTCGCTGGTGCACGAGCGCATCGTCACGGTGTACGCCCGATCTGTGGGGACTAGGCTGTCCGATCCGATGCTGATGCTGCGCGATCAGGGAGCCATCGCACCAGCACAGTTTGTCCTTGATCACGGATGGCTCACGGATCGCGAAGGGCTGCTCGCGTTCGTGATCAGCGCGCCGCCGACTTCGTTGGATGGGTCTGACGCCTCACTGGTCAAGGCCACCCTGGTTCAAGGCGAGGCACAGTTGCGCTCCAGGCTGAAGGCACCGCTGAGTCTCGTTCGCAGTTTCTCGGAGAAGCGCGCGACCTTTCGCTGCAGCCCACAGTTGCATCGCCCCCCACTGGCAATCGCGCCGGGACTGATGGCGTCGGGCGACTACGTCGATGGCCCGTACCCTGCAACGCTGGAAGGCGCAGTGCAATCCGGGCTGGCTGCGGCTCGCGCGAGCCCAAGCCCGGCGGCCGCACGATCGCAGCGTGGGTGAGAATCAACCGCATGAAGAGCGATGCCCCTCGAACCCCTGCGGTGCAGGTGCTCGCAAGGGCATTTGCAGTGCTGGACCTGCTCGCGCTGCACAAGGAGCCGCTGTCGCTGAAGACCATCAGCGAGCACACCAGCCTGCACCCATCCACCGCCCATCGCATCTTGAATGATCTTGTCGCAGGCAGGCTGGTCGAGCGACCCGAGGCCGGGACATATCGGCTGGGCTTGCGGTTGCTCGAACTCGGCAATCTCATCAAGGATCGTCTGGACATCCGGGATGCGGCGCTGCAACCCATGCGGGGCTTGCACGAGCTGACCGGGCAGCCGGTCAACCTCTCGCTGCGGCAGGGCGACGAAATCGTCTACGTCGAGCGGGTCTTCAGTGAACGTTCGGGCATGCAGGTGGTGCGCGCCATCGGCGGTCGGGCGCCGCTGCACCTCACCTCGGTTGGCAAGCTTTTCCTTGCCCATGACGAGGCCGCGCTGCTGAAGGACTACGCCGAGCGCACCAAACTGAGCGGCCACACGCGCAACAGCATTTCCGATCTGAAGAGACTGGAGCGCGAGTTGTCGACGGTGTTGGCGCTGGGGACTGCCCGAGACGACGAAGAACTCGAACTCGGTGTGCGATGCATGGCCGCCGGGATCTTCGACGACCAAGGCGCTCTGGTCGCCGGGCTGTCGATCTCGGCACCAGCCGATCGCCTGGAGGACGTCTGGCTCGACCAGCTCAAGCGCACCGCTTTAGCGATCTCTTCGGCACTGGGCTACCGCAACTCGCCACCGTTCAAGCCTTAGGCCGATAGTCGCGAATCGGTCAGGACGCCGCCTTCGGTGTCAGCTCGGTGATCCAGCGGCGTACACGCTCCGCATCGGCGAGACGGGAATTGCGGCCACTCGAGTCAAGGAAGATCAGGATGAGCTTGCGGCCGGCCATGCTCGCCTGCATGACCAGGCAACGCCCAGCCTCCGCGATGTAGCCCGTCTTCTGCAGTCCGATGTCCCAGGAGGGGCTGCTCACCAAACGGTTGGTGTTGTGGAACTGCATCTGGCGGTTGCCCACCTCGACCTGGTAGGCCGGAGAGGTCGACAGCTCGCGAATCAGCGGGTTGTTGTGCGCCATCTTCACCAGTGTCGCCAGGTCTCGGGCGCTCGACTGGTTCCGGCTAGACAGGCCGGTCGGCTCGACGTAATGGGTATCGGTCATGCCCAGCAGTTGAGCCTTGGCGTTCATCGCTTCGACGAACGCAGGAAGTCCGCCCGGATAGTTGCGTCCGAGTGCATGAGCCGCACGGTTTTCCGATGACATCAACGCCAGGTGAAGCATCTCTTCGCGGGTGAGCTGGGTGCCAACACGCAGTCTTGAACTGCTGCCCTTCTCGGTGTCCACATCTTCCTGCGATACGGTGAGGGACTCTTCCAGCGGCAGCTGCGCCTCCATCACCACCACCGCCGTCATCAGCTTGGTGATCGATGCGATCGGAAGAATGGCCTGGGAGTTCTTGCTGAACAGAACCTCCTCGGTGTCTTGGTCCACGACCAAAGCGACGCTCGACTTCAGGGCCAGTTCGTCTGAGGTCATCCGCAGGCCAGCCATCTCGCCCATGGACAGCCGCTCAGGCACGACGATGCGCTTGCTTCTTGCCATGCGACGCTTCTGGGCGTCTCGGCTCTTGGCGTCCAGGCGCACCGACACCCGTGCCGAGTTGGCCTTTCGGGCTTTCACCGTCGGCGGTGTAGCGGCAGTTCGGCTCGCTCGCGCTTTCGGCGTCGGCTTGGTCGCTTTCGGCGTGGATGCCTGCGCCATGGCCGATTCGGGCAGCGAGAAGGTCGTCAAGCCCAGGAAGACCAGCGCCAGGATCAGCCTTGTCAGTGCAATCACTTCAAATCCTCAAGTCACGCGTGCGGCGGCCGGAGGTTAGCGGAAAACCTTCGACGGATCAAAGATTTACAGAATCTTCCTCATGTGCTTTATCGGTCAGAGCCGACGCAGCTTTCGTTCAACCCTGAGCGGCAACCCGCTCGATCGTGCTGCGCAGCTTGTTCAATGCCGACAGGTACGCCTTGGCCGATGCCACGACGATGTCGGGATCGGCGCCGACGCCATTGACCACACGTCCACCGCGCTGCAGCCTCACCGTGACTTCTCCCTGGGATTCTGTGCTGCCGGAAGTGATGGCATTGACCGAATAGAGCAGCAGTTCAGCCCCGGTTCCGAGCCTGGATTCGATCGCCTTGAGGGTGGCGTCGACAGGTCCGTTGCCGTCGCTGTCGGCGTGGAACTCTTCGTCGCCGGCGGCGAATACGACCTGCGCGTGCGGGCGTTCACCTGTCTCGGAGCGCTGCGACAGAGAAAGCAGCCGGTAGTGCTCCTGCTCTGCGGTGACCGACTCATCCATGACGAGGGCCGTGATGTCCTCGTCGAAGATCTCGCTCTTGCGATCAGCGAGTTCCTTGAACTTGGCAAACGCGGCGTTGGCTTCCGATTCGGTTTCGAGGTGGATACCGAGTTCCTGCAAGCGCTGCTTGAACGCGTTGCGGCCTGACAGCTTGCCCAGAACGATCTTGTTCGCCGCCCAGCCGACGTCTTCGGCGCGCATGATCTCGTAGGTGTCCCGCGCCTTGAGCACGCCATCTTGGTGAATGCCTGAGGCGTGTGCGAACGCATTCGCACCGACGACCGCCTTGTTGGGCTGAACCACGAACCCGGTGGTCTGGGACACGAGACGAGAGGCCGGCACGATCTGCGACGCATCGACTCCGACATCGAGCCCGAAATGATCGCGGCGCGTGCGCAAGGCCATCACCACTTCCTCGAGGGCGCAGTTGCCTGCGCGCTCGCCCAGACCGTTGATCGTGCACTCGATCTGCCGTGCGCCGCCGATCTTCACCCCGGCGAGCGAGTTCGCCACCGCCATGCCGAGGTCGTTGTGACAGTGGACGGACCAGATCGCCTTGTCCGAGTTGGGGATGCGCAGGCGCAGGTTGGCAATGAACTCACCGTAGAGCTCGGGGATCGCGTAGCCGACGGTGTCTGGAATGTTGATCGTTGTCGCACCTTCGGCGATCACCGCCTCAAGGACGCGGCACAGGAAATCAGGGTCGGAGCGGTAGCCGTCCTCCGGCGAGAACTCGACATCGCCTGACAAATTGCGTGCAAAGCGCACTGCGAGGCGAGCTTGCTCGTAGACCTGGTCCGGTGTCATGCGCAGCTTCTTCTCCATGTGCAGCGCGCTGGTGGCCAAAAACAGGTGAATGCGCGTCGAGGCACCGCCTTGCAGTGCTTCGGCCGCGCGCGCAATGTCCTTGTCGTTGGCGCGGGCGAGCGAACAGACGGTGCTGCCCTTGATCGCTTGCGCGATCGCCCGGACCGCCTCGAAGTCGCCATTAGAAGAGGCGGCAAAGCCAGCCTCGATGACATCGACCTTGAGCCGCTCGAGCTGACGTGCGATGCGCAACTTCTCGTCGCGCGTCATCGAGGCGCCAGGCGATTGCTCGCCGTCACGCAAGGTGGTGTCGAAGATGATGAGCTTGTCGGACATGGAGCACTCCTGAAAGGCCGGACCGATCCGGCCGTAAAAAGCAAAAAGCCCGCTGCGACTGCAAGCGGGCTGGTGTGACGACGACGAAAATTCGCAAACGGTCAAACTGCCCGGGAAGACTCCAGAGGTAGATCAAGCGGAGCGAGGAGGTTTGTTGACATGGCCATGGCAATGTAGCACGCAGGTCCGCGCAGCAGAGTTTCAGCGGTGAAGGCCCTGCTCTTCGGGTTCGTCGGTCGACATCGCAATCACGCTCGCCCGTCGGCCTGTCATTCGCTTCCAAACGTACACACCGTAACCTGACCCGCCATACACGCAGAACACGATGAACAGCACGATCGGCGGATGCAGGTTGATCAGCGCGATGCCCAGCGCCAACGCAACGATCACGACGAAGGGGACGGTGCGCTTCAGGCTGAACTCCTTGAAGCTGTAAAACGGAAGATTGGTGACCATCGTCAGGCCCGCCAGCAGGGCGAAGGTGAATGCCATCCAGACGACCCAGCCACGCACGTCAGCGCCCTGATAGCCGGCATCGTCCATCACCCAGATGAATCCCATCACCACAGCGGCTGCCGCCGGACTCGGAAGCCCCTGGAAGAAGCGCTTGTCGACAACAGTCAGGTTGGTGTTGAAACGCGCGAGTCGAAGCGCAGCGCAGGCGCAGTAGATGAACGCTGCCACCCAGCCGAGCTTGCCGAGGCCCTTGAGTGCCCACTCGTACAAGATCAAAGCCGGCGCGGCGCCGAACGACACCATGTCGGACAGGCTGTCCATCTGTTCGCCGAAGGTGCTCTGAGTGTTCGTCATCCGCGCGACGCGTCCATCCAGGCTGTCGAGGACCATGGCGCAGAACACGCCAATGGCTGCCTGCTCGAACTTCCCATTCATCGCCATCACGATGGCGTAGAAGCCGCCGAACAGAGCCGCGAGGGTGAACAGGTTCGGCAGCACATAGACGCCCTTGCGGGGCCGACGAAGCGCGGGCTCCTCGTCGGCCCCGCGGTCGACCGGTTCGAGGTCTGGACTCATGCAGGCAGGGTGGCGATCACGGTAGAGGTCGCGCTGACCTTGTCACCAGGCGCCACCTTCACGATCGCGGACAGTGGTAGGTAGACATCGACCCGAGACCCGAAGCGAATGAAACCGTAGCGCTGTCCTTTCGTCAGATCGTCTCCGACGTGGACGTAACAGAGGATGCGCCGGGCGATCAGCCCAGCCACCTGCACCAGAGTCACCGTATGCCGACCGGTGCTGATGACCACCGCATTGCGCTCGTTCTCGGTCGAGGCCTTGTCCAGATCGGCGTTCACGAACAGTCCTGGAAAGTAGGCCACCTTGGTCACCGTTCCATCGACGCTCGATCGGTTGCTGTGAACGTTGAAGACGTTCATGAACACGCTCACGAGCAGTGCGTCGCGATCCCCGTAAGGATCGCGTACCTTCTCGATCTTCACGATCCGGCCGTCCGCAGGAGACAGTACGGCGTCGGGCTGCGTCGGCACTGCGCGAGGCGGATCACGAAAGAACTGGACCACAAACGCGCAAACCAGCCACGCCAGCATGCTGGCCACTCCGAGACCCGTCCAGAAGGTCAAGATCAACGCGAGCGCCAGCGTACCGCCAATGAATGGCCAGCCTTCCCGCGCCAGCAGCGGATGGGGATAGTTCAAGCGTGCGTCCGACGTTGCCTTCACGCTCAGTTCTTCGACTGGTCGACCAGCCGGTTCTTGCGGATCCACGGCATCATGGCCCGCAACTGCTCGCCAACCACTTCGATCGGGTGCTCGGCAGTCAGGCGACGACGAGACAGCAGCGTCGGCGCTCCGGCACGGTTCTCGAGGATGAAGCTCTTTGCGTACTCCCCGGTCTGGATGTCCTTGAGCGCCTGACGCATGGCGTCCTTGGTGGCCTCGGTGACGATCTTCGGGCCGGTCACGTACTCGCCGTATTCGGCGTTGTTGCTGATCGAGTAGTTCATGTTGGCGATTCCGCCTTCGTAGATGAGGTCGACGATCAGCTTGAGTTCGTGCAGGCACTCGAAGTACGCCATTTCGGGCGCATAACCGGCTTCAGTCAGCGTCTCGAATCCGGCCTTGATCAGTTCGACGGCACCGCCGCAAAGCACGGCCTGCTCGCCGAACAGGTCGGTCTCGGTCTCTTCGCGGAAGCTGGTTTCGATGATGCCGGCCTTGCCGCCGCCGTTGGCTGTCGCGTAGCTCAAAGCGAGATCACGCGCCCTGCCGGACTTGTCGGCGTAGATCGCGATCAAGTGCGGCACGCCGCCACCTTGTGTGTAGGTCGAACGGACGGTGTGTCCGGGGGCCTTGGGAGCCACCATCCACACATCGAGATCAGCACGCGGAACCACCTGACCATAGTGCACGTTGAAGCCGTGCGCGAAGGCCAGCGACGCGCCTTGCTTGATGTTGGGCGCGATCTCGTTGTTGTAGACGGCAGCGATCTGCTCGTCAGGAAGCAGCACCATCACGACGTCGGCCGATTTCACCGCGTCGGCAACCTCGGCGACCATCAGCCCGGCCTTCTCGGCCTTGGCCCACGACGCGCCGCTCTTGCGCAGACCGACAGTCACCTTGACGCCGCTGTCATTGAGATTCTGTGCGTGGGCGTGGCCCTGCGAGCCGTAGCCAATGATCGCGACGTTCTTGCCCTTGACGAGGCTGAGGTCGGCGTCCTTGTCGTAGAAAACTTTCATGCTGAATCTCCTGGGGGGTTCGGTTGGGAATGGGTCAGGCCGTCGATCAGGGCAGCGCCCGGGTCACAGGCGCAGGATGCGTTCGCCGCGTCCGATGCCACTGGCTCCGGTGCGTACGGTCTCGAGGATCGCGGCACGGTCGATGGCCTCGATGAATGCGTCGAGCTTCGGGGAGTCGCCGGTCAACTCGATGGTGTAACTCTTTTCGGTCACATCGATGATGCGGCCTCGAAAGATGTCGGTCATGCGGGTCATCTCCTCGCGCTCCTTGCCGACCGCACGCACCTTGATCAGCATGAGTTCGCGCTCGGTGTAGGCGCCTTCGGTCAGATCGACGACCTTCACCACCTCGATCAACCTGTTGAGGTGCTTGGTGATCTGCTCGATGACCTCGTCCGACCCGGTGGTGACGATCGTCATGCGCGAGAGCGACGGGTCTTCGGTGGTCGCGACAGTCAGGCTCTCGATGTTGTAGCCACGGGCAGAGAAGAGCCCCACCACGCGGGACAGGGCGCCAGCCTCGTTCTCGAGGAGCAAAGCAATGATGTGTTTCATGGATGGTGTCGTTTCACTGAGCAGCACCGGGCGCTCCATGGCCGGTGAACCTGCAAAGGCGTGAGAGTCAAGAAAGTGCCGGGCCGATCGGCCCGGCCTTGTGCGATCGGACAGGTAAATCAGTTCGACGTCGGCTCCGCTGGGCAACGGCGCGCTCAGAGGTCCTCGGATCCGAGGAGCATCTCGCTGATGCCCTTGCCTGCCTTGACCATCGGCCAGACGTTCTCCTCCTGGTCGGTGCGGATGTCGAGGAACACCGTGCGGTCCTTCAGACGGATCGCTTCGCGCAGTGCACCTTCGACGTCCGCCGGCCGTTCGATCTTCAGCCCTACGTGGCCGTAGGCTTCGGCGAGCTTCACGAAATCGGGCAACGCGTCCATATAGCTGTGCGAGTAGCGGCTGCCGTAATCAAGCTGCTGCCACTGTCGGACCATGCCCAGGTACCGGTTGTTGAGCGAGATCACCTTCACCGGCGTGTTGTACTGAAGGCAGGTCGACAGTTCCTGGATGCACATCTGGATCGAGCCTTCGCCGGTGACGCAGAAGACATCGGCCTCGGGCTTCGCGAGCTTGATGCCCATCGCATACGGCAGCCCGACGCCCATGGTGCCGAGCCCGCCGGAGTTGATCCATCGGCGCGGCTGGTCGAAGCGGTAGTACTGCGCCGCCCACATCTGGTGCTGACCCACGTCGGACGTGACGTAACAGTCGCTGTCCCGGGTCAGTTCCCAGAGCTTCTCGATGACGTACTGCGGCTTGATCACCTCGTCACTCGGCACGTACTTCAGGCAATCGCGTCGACGCCAGGAAGCGATGTCGGCCCACCAGGCGTCGAGCGGGACAGCCTCGGTCTTCTGACGGGCTTCCCGGATCTGGCTGATGAGTTCGTGGAGGACTTCCTTCACGTCACCGACGATCGGAATGTCGACCTTCACCCGCTTCGAGATCGACGAAGGATCGATATCGATGTGGACGATCTTGCGCGCAACCGAGGCGAAGTGCGCCGGATTGCCGATCACGCGATCATCGAAACGCGCCGCGACGGCAAGCAGGACGTCGCAGTTCTGCATCGTCATGTTCGCTTCGTAGGTTCCGTGCATGCCCAGCATACCGAGGAACTTCGGGTCACTCGACGGGTAGGCGCCGAGACCCATGAGCGTGTTGGTACACGGAAAGCCCAGCAGATCGACGAGTTCACGCAACTCGGCCGATGCATTGCCGAGAATCACGCCGCCACCGCTGTAGATGTAAGGGCGCTTGGCGGCCATCAGCAACTGCACGGCCTTGCGGATCTGGCCGCCGTGACCGCGTCGCACCGGACTGTAGGACCGCATCTCGATCGTCGCAGGGTAGACAAACGGTGTGGTCTTCAGCGAGACATCCTTCGGGATGTCGACGACCACTGGACCCGGCCGACCGGTGCGCGCGATGTGAAACGCCTTCTTCATCGTCAGGGCCAGATCCGCCACGTCCTTGACCAGGAAGTTGTGCTTGACGATGGGCCGCGTGATGCCGACGGTGTCGCACTCCTGGAAAGCATCGAGGCCGATGGCTGGCGTCGGCACCTGCCCGGTGATGATCACCATCGGGATGCTGTCCATGTATGCGGTCGCGATACCGGTGATCGCGTTGGTGACGCCCGGGCCTGAGGTGACCAGTGCGACGCCCACTTCGCCCGTGGCTCGGGCATAGCCATCGGCAGCATGCACTGCAGCCTGCTCGTGGCGCACCAGCACGTGTTCGATGACGTCCTGCTTGTAGAGCGCGTCGTAGATGTAGAGAACCGCGCCGCCGGGGTATCCCCAGAGGTACTTCACGTTCTCTGCGTGCAGGCAGCGGATGAGGATTTCCGAGCCGTTCGGGTCGGCGGGAGCGGCCGGCAGCGGCGGGTGCGCCGAGGCGGCGCGCTTGACTTCAGCTTCTGACATGTCCATGGTGAACCTTTGCGAATTTCTCTGACGAAAGACCATTGGTGGGCCTCTCCGCGCTCTCGTGAAGCGGGTGTGGCCCCGAAGAAAACCCAACGCACGATCCGGATCAAATCGCACGCAGGCGGCAAGCACAGCGGGGTGGGAGATGAATTATCACACCCCGTCCAATGGCCGCGGTCGACCACCACTCACCGCAGCGGTGCAGTGAGATACTGGGTTGCCCTGTTTTTCGCCCAGTCTTGAGGCGCCCGCCCCTTGGCCTCCAGCAAAGAACTGTCCGATTTCCTGAAGAGCGCCGAGAAGCGCGCCTTCAAGCGAGCGGTCTATGCGGTGCGCGACGAGGATGCGGCCCTGGACATCGTGCAGGACGCGATGATCAAGCTGGCCGAGAACTACCCGGACCGCCCGGCGAACGAACTGCCGCCTCTGTTCCAGCGCATCCTCTCCAACGCGACCATGGATTGGTTTCGTCGTCAGAAGGTGCGCAATGGTGTGTTCCGCAACTTTTCGGACTTCGAGGGTGCTGGAACGGACGATGACTTCGACATCCTCGAGACTCTCGAGGCGCTCGATGGCAGCGCCGCTGCCGAGAGTGCGTCAGACACCGTGTCGCGGGAACAGGTATTGCTCGCGATCGAGGCCGAGATACAACAACTGCCTGCGCGTCAACGAGAAGCGTTTCTCCTGCGTTACTGGGAGGAGCTCGACGTATCTGAGACGGCCGCGGTCATGGGGTGCTCGGACGGTAGCGTTAAAACGCACTGCTCCCGCGCCATTCATGCATTGGCCAGGAGCCTGAAAGCCAAAGGAATCGTGGCATGACCTCTCAGCAGACCTCCCGCACAGCGGCACTCGAAGTGCGTTTCGCCCGGCGCTTGGCATCACGTTTGTCCGAGGGCGCCGGGCAACTTCCCGATGACATCGAGGAGCGTTTGCGTCACGCTCGCGGGCAGGCGATCGCCAGACTCGGAGCCGTTTCGACTCCGGTGGCAGCGATCGGTGTTTCCGGCCGAGCAGGTGGTGGAACTGTCTCCCTCAACGGGCCATCGACAGGTGTTGGGTGGTGGAAGCCGCTCGTCACCCTGCTTCCGGTTCTGGCTCTGGTCGCTGGCCTTTTCCTGATCGAGCACCTGCATGCGCAAAAGCAGATCTCGGCTGCTGCCGAGATCGATGCGGCCCTTCTTGCCGACGATCTTCCCCCGGCGGCATATCGAGATCCGGGCTTCCTCGAGTTCCTCAAGAGCGCGCGAGACTGAGCAGGCTGTGGCGTCATTTGCAGAATCTGGTCGAGCACGACCTGTCACGCGCCTGATCAGGTCGGGTGCTGTGGTGTGGATCGCGGGTTGCGCGACCCTGACCTGGGCGGGCGGCTCCGCAACCCCGCCTTTGGCGTTGCCAGGGGTCTCCGCAACAGTGCCGGCTTTCCCTGCTGAACAGGGCCCCCGATGGTCCGCACTGACCCCTGGTCAGCAGGCCGCGCTCAGGCCGTTGGCCGCCGATTGGCCTTCGATCAACGCCGACCACAAGAGCAAGTGGTTGGAACTGGTGTCGCAATGGCCGAAGCTGTCGCACAACGAGCAACAAAGGATCCAGGAGCGCATGGCGCATTGGTCCACCCTCACTCCCCAGCAACGTGGAGCAGCACGAGCCCAGTACAAGCAGGCCCAGGAGCTTGCCCCCGTGGACCGACAGGCGCGCTGGGAGGCATACCAGGCGCTGCCTGAAGATGAACGCAAGGCATTGGCCGCGCGAGCCGCTGCGGCCCCTTCGGCGCCAGTTGCCAAGCGTCAGCAGGCACCCCGATCCCGCGACGATTCAGACGACGGCCGTTTGTCTCGCGTGCAGTCCAAGTCGAACGTCGTTGCGCTGCCCGAGTCGGGTCAGCCTGTGCGCCCGGTGACACCCAGCATGATTCAGGCGCCGACAGGGGCCACCACGACGCTCATCTCGAAGCGCGCCGATCCACCGGCCCACCAGCAGACCGGCCTGCCCAAGATCTCAGGCACACCCGCTTTCGTGAATCCGTCGACCCTTTTGCCCCAGCGCGGGCCACAAGGCGCTGCCGTGATCGCGCCAGCGGCGTCCGTGCCACTGGTGCGGCCATGAGCGTCGCCGCACCTGCGCCGACTGCAGCAGCAGCGGCGCCCGGACTGTGGCGGCGCATGGCCTGCTTCGTCTACGAGGGGATGATCCTCTTCGGCATCGGCCTGATTCCAGGGGCAGTCGGTGCTCTCTTCGTCGCTGAAGGAAAGAGCGGACCGCTACAAAGCGACACGTCGCTGCGCCTCATCGCTTACGCGATCTACGCCATCTACTTCACCTGGTTCTGGTCGCGACGCGGCCAAACCTTGCCGATGCAGACATGGCACATCCGAGTGGTCACCACATCGGGTGGCCGCCTGAGTCAACTCAGAGCGCTTGGCCGCTACGTCGCCTGCAGCCTGTGGTTCGCACCGGCGGTGATCCTGGCCTCGGTCAATGGCTGGCGAGGTTGGGGCGCTTTGGCGGCGGTGGCCATCGGTATCGTGGCCTACGCCCTTCTTGCGCTGGCCCATCCGCAGCGCCAGTTCTGGCATGACGTGCTGTGTGGTACGCGCCTGGTGCATTCGCCACCAGAAGCCACTGGCAAGCGGCAGGCGCGCGCGGCCTGAGTTGCCTGGGCTCAATGTCGCCCGTCGAGCACACTAGGCCCTGAACTTCGAGGTGATCGGGTAGCGCCAATCTCGCCCGAAGGCCCGGTGGGTGATGCGAATACCGATCGGTGCCTGCCGTCGTTTGTATTCGTTGATCTTGATCAGTCGCGTCACGCGCTCGACCGCAGCCCGGTCGAGGCCCGACGCGACGATCTCCTCGACGCTCTGGTCGTTCTCCATGTAGCGCTCGATCACCTCGTCGAGCACGTCGTAGGGCGGCAGGCTGTCCTGATCGGTCTGGTCGGGCCGCAACTCGGCCGACGGCGGGCGAGTCAGGATGCGTTGCGGAATCACCTCGCCGCACGCCTGCGCGTTCTTCCAATGGCACAAGCGGTAGACGAGCGTCTTCGCGACGTCCTTGATCACCGCAAAGCCGCCGGCCATGTCGCCGTACAAGGTGCAGTAGCCGGTGGCCATCTCGCTCTTGTTGCCGGTGGTCAGCACGATCGAACCCGACTTGTTCGACAGCGCCATGAGCAGCGTGCCGCGGATGCGCGCCTGGATGTTCTCTTCGGTGGCATCTTCAGGCAGGCCAGCAAACTCAGTCGCCAGAGCGCTCTTGAACGCCTCGAACATCGGTGTGATCGGGATCTCGTCATACCGCACGCCGAGGCGCCGGGCCATCTCGCGCGCGTCGATCCAGGAGATGTCAGCGGTGTAGGTCGACGGCATCATCACCGCACGCACCTTGTCGGCGCCCAGCGCATCGACCGCCAACGCGAGCACGAGGGCCGAATCGACGCCGCCGCTCAGTCCGATCAACGCCCCCGGAAAGCCGTTCTTGCCGAGATAGTCGCGCACGCCGGTCACCAACGCCGACCACGCCTGCGCCTCGAGCAGAGGCACCGGCGCGATCTCGCCACTCACCTGCTCGGGCGACACGCGAAGCAAGGCCAGCGACTCCTCGAACATCGGTGCGCGTGCAGCCACCACACCATCGGCACCCACAGCGAACGAGGCGCCATCGAAAACCACCTCGTCCTGCCCTCCGGTGAGGTGGGCGTACAGCAGCGGCATGCCGACCGCCCGAGCCCGGTCGCCCATGCGCTGCTCGCGCTCCTCGACCTTGCCCAGGTGGAACGGCGAGGCGTTGATCACGCACAGCACCTGCGCACCGGCAGCACGCGCGATCAGCGCCGGTTCGTCGAACCACGCGTCCTCGCACACCAGCAGGCCGAAGCGCAGGCCGCCGACCTCGAAGACCACCGGCCCGCGCCCCGCATCGCGCCCCGATTCGAAATACCGGCGCTCGTCGAACACCTGGTAGTTGGGCAACTCGCGCTTGAAGTAGGTCGCGACGATCCTCCCCCCCGACAGGACCGAGGCGGCGTTGTACCGACGGGGCACCGAATGGGACTTGGTCCTAACATCCTCCTGCCCTTCGACCTGATGCGGATGTCCCACCACCACATGCAAATCCGGCAGATCGGCCAGCGATTCGGCCAGCTTGGCGAGGGCGTCTCG
>VYKX01000056.1_pt1 | contig 36454 bp, 31 predicted proteins | sample 5114471 | NCBI WGS metagenome assembly VYKX01 (sample SAMN12291785, study PRJNA351875) | freshwater metagenome | isolation source: freshwater lake | place: USA: Michigan, Gull Lake | collected 2013-08-08
GTCGTCGCGCCGCCCAAGACGGCCACCGGTCAGAGGACCTACTCACTCAAGGACGTCGACCGCCTGCGGCTCATCAAGCGGCTGACCGTCGAGGGTCACGCCATCGGCACGCTGGCCCATCTGGACGTCGCCGCGTTGGCCGAGTTGTCGTCTGGCGGCGCGTTGATCTCGAAGAACACGCAGCGCGTCGTCATCGTCGGCCGGGCCGCCGCGCGAAAAATCGAGGGCCGGCTGCGTCCCGCGCCCACCTCCGTCTTCGACGACCTGGAGCATGCCGAGCGTGATTTCGCGCATGCAGGCTCAGTCGACGTGCTCGTGATCCACCTGTCTTCATTGCACCAGTCGATGACCGAGCGTCTCGTCGCGCTGGCCCGCAACCTGGCGGCACCCCACGTGATCGTCGTCTACGCCTTCGGAGCAGAGGGGGTTGCCGATGCCCTGCGCACTGCCGGCATCACGGTGCGCCGGGAGCCCGTCTCGGGCCGGGAGATGATCAGGCTGATCGTGGCGTCGCGGCCGATCGTCGAGGCCACTGCGAGCGCCTCGATGTCGAGCAGCAAGCGCTACAGCGACGCGGAGCTGATGGCGCTGACCGAGATAGCGTCGGCGGTGGCCTGCGAGTGCCCGCGTCACCTGGCGGAGATCGTCACGCTGTTGTCGAACTTCGAGCGCTACAGCGCGGAGTGCGAAGCGCGCGACGAGAACGATGCGGCCCTGCATCGCCACCTGCACGAGGTGACGACCGCCGCAAGAGCGATGTTCGAAGCAGCATTGGAGCGCGTCGTCGCCGAAGAAGGCCTCGTGATCTAGGGTCCGGGGCGCAGGGATTGCTACCCTCGCCCCATGTGCAACCGCTACACCAGCCCGAGCGACGGCGACATCGAGCGCCAGTGGCATCTGGGCCGCAGCCAGCCGTGGCGGGCGGCCGGCGTGTACCCCCGAGCGCCAGGGCCCTTTATCCGCGCGGCTCGCTCGGTGTCGACGACTTCCGCCTCAGTCGTGTCGAGCGAACTGGTGATCGGCCAGTGGGCGCTCATCCCCTGGTTCGCCAAGACGCCGAAGTTCGGCTTTGCCACCAACAACGCCCGGGCCGAAGAACTCGCAGCCAAGCCGAGCTTCAAGCACCCGTGGGCGCGGGGGCAGCGCTGCATCATCCCGGCAACATCGTTCGACGAGCCGTGCTGGGAAACGGGCAAGAACGTCTGGTGGAGCTTTCGCCGAGCCGATGGCATGGCCTGGGGACTGGCCGGACTGTGGGCGACATGGACCGATCCGGCGAGCGGCGAGATCCACGAGAGCTACACCATGCTCACGCTCAATGCCGACAGCCACCCGCTGATGTCGCGCATGCACAAGCCCGACCCTGCCCTGCCGCCCGACCGGCAGGACAAGCGCTCGGTGGTGCCGATCGACGACGCCGATGCGGCCATTTGGCTGCACGGCAGCGTGGAGGACGCGCAGGCACTGCTGCGGCTCACGCCAGCGGATCGGTTCGTGGCCGAGGGGGTCGCCTGATGCCAGCACGTCCAGCCAGCGCGTGATGCGGGCACGCGGCTCGATGCTCGGTTGACCCGATGACCGAACGAACCGTGAGCCGGGGCAACGCCCGCTGCGACATTCATCCGAAGGGCTCGCTGTCCGTCACCTCATAGCCACCCATCGCCGCCAGCAGCCGATCGGCCGGCAGCGGTTTGGCGAACAGGTAGCCTTGGCCATAGTGGCAGCCCATCGCCTGCAGGGTGGCCAGTTCGGCCGGGCTCTCGATGCCCTCGGCGACGCTGATCATGCCGAGGTGGTCGATGACGCTGACGGTGGCGTGGGCCACCGCCAGCACGTGGGGGTTGACGCTCAGGTCGGTGACGAAGCTCTTGTCGATCTTGATGGCGTGGAACGGGTAATCGCGCAGGCAGGCCAGCGACGAGGTGCCGGTGCCGAAGTCGTCCATCGCGAGCTTCACGCCGATCGCCACCATGCGCTCGAGCAGCACGCGGGCGCCCGCGGGGTCCTTCATCACGTCGCGCTCGGTGATCTCGAGCTGCAGCGCGGTGGCCGGCATGCCGGTGTCGGCCAGCGCCGAGCGCACGGTGTCCAGCAGCTGATCGCCCAGACCGACCTGCACCCGCGACAGGTTCACGCTCATGCAGTCCGGCGCCGCGGCGGGATTCTCGGCATGCCACTGCACCCACTGGCGGCACGACTCGCGCAGAACCCATTCGCCGATGGCGATGATCTGGCCCGAGTCTTCGGCCACCGGGATGAACTCGGCGGGAGACACCGAACCCAGGTCGCCGCTCTGCCAGCGCAGCAGCGCCTCTACTGAAGCCATCTGGCCGGTGCTCAGGTCGACGATGGGCTGGTAGACCACGGTGAACTCGTGCTGATCGATCGCGCGGCGCAGCCCCGCTTCGATGCGCAGCACACGGGTCAGGCGGGCGTGCATGGCGCAGTCGAACACCACCGTCATGCCGCGCCCCAGGCGCTTGGCCTCGTACATCGCGGTGTCGGCGTTGCGGATGAGCTCGTGTGCCGCGATGGCGGTGTGGTCGCCCATCGCAATGCCGATGCTCACGCTCGACTGGATCGTCTCGCCCTGCAGGGCGTACGGCCGCGACAGCGAGGTGTGCAGCCTTTGCGCCACGGCGAGCGCGTCGGCGACGCCAGCGATGCCCGCAGCGACGAAGACGAACTCGTCACCGCCGAAGCGCACCGCAAAGGAGTCTTCGACACGGCCATGCGTGCACATCGACAAAGACGCTTCGCTCAGGCGACCTGCGATGGACACCAGCAGTTCGTCACCGGTCTCGTGGCCGAGCGTGTCGTTGACGAGCTTGAAGCGGTCGAAGTCGATGAACAGCACTGCGAACACCGCAGACGGATCGCTTTGCCGCCGCCTCAGCGACACGTTGAGACGCTGCATCAGGACGGCACGGTTGGCGAGCCCGGTCAGGCGGTCCTGCTCGGCGGCAGCACGCAACTCGCGCTCCATCGCCTTGCGCGCACTGATGTCCTCGTGGGTGCCGAGCATCAGCAGCGGTTTGCCGTGCGGGGTGCGCGACGCCAGTCGGCCGCGGTCTTGCACCCAAACCCAATGCCCGTCGCGGTGGCGGATGCGCGACTCGACGTCGTAGTAATCGAGTTCGCCCGCGAAGTGCCGGCGTATCTGCTCGTGCACCCTTGCCTGATCCTCAGGGTGGTCGCGACCGAACCAATCGTCCATGGTGAAAGGCTGCAGCTCTTCGAGCGTGTAGCCAATGATCTCGGCCCAGCGCCTGTCGATGGTCACCCTGCCGCTGGGCACATTCCAGTCCCAGATCGCAGTGCGCGAGCCGTCGAGCGTCTGCCGCAGGCGCTGCCACTGGTCGTGCACCTGGGCTTCGAGTTCGCGGCTTGAACTGACGTCGGTGAAGCTCTTGATCATCCAGGGCCGACCGCCATCGACAGGCAGCAGAGCCGAGTTCACCGACAGCCAGATGCGCACCCCGCTGGGCAGCAGCACGCCGATGAGTTCGTCGCGCGTCGGCGTGCCAGTGCGCAGCGTGCGCTGGTGCGGCAGCTGATCCGCCGGGATCGGCCGACCCGTCCCGTCGACGCAGCCCCAGCGCGGGTCGTCGCCGGCCAGGCCAATCAAGTTGTCGCGGGCCAGACCGAGGATGCGCTCGGCAGACCGGTTGCAGTCGATGATCCGCCCGGTGTCATCGAACACCAGGGCCCCTGCGGCCAGACCTTCGATCAGCGAACGGATGCGCGCGACCGATCTGGCCTTGATCACGTCGTCGGGCTGCACCGCGATGAATCCGATCGGTGCACCGGCGGGGCCGAAGGGCGTGATGTCGAGATCGACCCAGTACAGGTCGCCGGCGCGTGTTCGGTTGCGCAGACGCGATCGCACGGCTCGCCCGGCGCTGAGCGCCGTGCGAATGCGCGCCACCTCGGCGGGATCGGTTTCGGGGCACTGCAGCATCTCGCCCGGCGAGCGACCCAGACTCTCTTCGAGGGTGTAACCCGTCTGATCGACAAAGGCCTGATTGACCCAGACGATGCGGCGCCGGGCGTCGGTGACGATAGTCGGGTAGGCAACGCTGGTCAGAAGCCCCTCGAGCTTCGACGTGGACGTGATGTGGGCCAGGGGATTGGCCAGAAGCGAAGGCAACTCCTGAAGCGACGTCGGCATGACTGGCCTCCTGTGGCAGTGGATCAGCCGGCCGCCAGCCGATCCATGAGTGCGGGCAACTCGGCGGCGACTTCGGCACAGACGTCGGCCGACAAACCGAGCGATTCGACCCAGTGCAGGTCGGGCTGGCCCGAGCCACCCGGCCACAGGCCGAGACCGGCGTCGTTGACAACCGCGTCGGCCATCGCCAGAACTGCGGGCAGTGCCGCATTGCCAGTGAACGCATCCGGTGCGACGAGCGCGGGCGAGTGGTGAGTGGCCAGCGCTTGGCCGAGCGCTGCGGGCAGCCCCCAGGCGGTGACGAGCGCCGCCGACAACTCGGCGTGCTGCGCGCCGAAGGTCGCCGTTTCAGCAGCGAGCAGCGAGGCCGCGTCGCCCGCTGGCAGATCGAGATGGATCGAATCGGCGTCGGGCCGCAACCGGCCGATCAACAGGACGCCGATGTCGTGCAGCAGGCCGGCCATGAAGGCCTCGGAATCGATCTGCGCATTCAGTCGCCTGGAAATCTCTTGCGCGGCACAGGCCACCGCCAGGCTGTGGCGCCTGTAGCGGTCGGCGTCCATCGCTCCGCCGAAAGACGGCACCGGCAGCCGATCCATGCAACCGGCCGCCGCAATGCCACGCACGGCTGCGAAGCCGAGCACCTGCAGCGCGCGATCGACAGACCCGACCGTGCCCGACTGGCGATAGAAGGGCGAGTTCGCGACCTTGAGGACACGCGCCGCAAGGCCGGGCTCTGAGTTGAGGCAGCGCACCACGTCGGCCGCATCCGCGTCGGCGTCGCACAGAAGGGCCATCGACTGGGTGACGCCCGCACCGCCCCCACAGGCGCCCAAGGCGCGGGCCGCAACCGCCAACTGTGCCGCACTGGGTCGCTGGGTACCGGATGCAAGGACCTGAACTTCAGACTGCATGGCTGTGTATCCCTTCATGCCGCGCTGCGTCACACCCGAAAACGCCCTGTCGGGCGACTTGGCACCATCTCGGAACCTCAGATTCACCGTGAGTGTGCGCCGCCACACACCAAGAAAGTTTGAGCCAGCGCAAAAAAGATTGCTGGTTATGCCTTCGGGTCATGCCGACGGCAGCTTCAGGCGGGTGGAAGGGTCCATGTCCTCGACAGAGGGCATGATGCCCGGGGGCGAAACGCTCGCACAAGCCCGCGGCCGACCCGTTCCGTTCGCCGATGGCACCCCACTTCCCTGGCCTTCCCCTTGACGGAGACACCCAATGACCACGACCCTGACCGCCCTCCCCGACGACCTGCCAGCTCCCGTCGATGACGGCGCGGCCGACCACCTGCCCGGCACCGCGATGCCGCCGATCGCACTCACCGCCACCGACGGCACGACGGTCGACTTGTCGGCGCTTTCCGGGCGCTGGGTGGTCTACGTCTACCCGCGCACCGGTCAACCCGGCGTGCCGCTGCCCGACGGGTGGGACAGCATTCCTGGCGCGCGGGGCTGCACGCCGCAGTCGTGTGCCTTTCGCGATCACCACGACGAGTTGCGCCGCCTGGGGGCTGCCGGCGTCTACGGCCTGAGCTCGCAAACCACCGACTACCAGCGCGAGGTGCACGACCGCCTGCACCTGCCCTTCCTGCTGCTGAGCGACACCGAGTTGCGCCTGAAGGCCGAGCTGCGCTTGCCGACCTTCACCGCCAGCGGCATGGAGCTGTACCGCCGCATCACGCTGGTCATCGACGGCGGCACCATCACCAAGGCGTTCTACCCGGTGTTCCCGCCCGACCGCAGTGCCGGCGAGGTGATCGACTGGCTGCGCGCCGGCGCCTAGACGATGTCGCGCAGCCGGAAGTAGGCCATTCCGGCGGCTTGCATCAGCGCGCCGAAACGCTCGCCGAGCGGGAAGTCGGGGTTGTGGAACTCGAGCATCCAGTCGAGCTCTTCGGTATCGCCGAGCACCGCCGCGCTGACCACGCGAGCGGCCGCGCGTGTCGGCACGACGCCATGCCCGCAGAAGCCCTGCGCCCAGAAGACGCGGCGATCGCGGTGGCCCCAGTCGGGCGTGCGCTTGACGGTGATGTCGATGTGCCCGCCCCAGGCGTGGGTGATGGCCACATCGGCGAGCTGCGGGAACACGCGCAGCATGTCGGCGCGCATGACCTCGGCCAGGTTGTCCGGCGTGCCGCCGAGGTAGGTGCACTTGCCGCCCCACAGCATGCGGTGGTCGGCGCTGGTGCGGAAGTAGTCGAGGATGAACTGGTTGTCGCACACCGCCTCGTTGCCCGAGATCAGGCTGCGCGCCCGCGCTTCGCCCAGCGGTTCGGTGGCCACCACGAACGACCCCACGCCCAACACCTTGGCGGCGCGCTGCGGGTCAAGCCGGTCGATGTAGGCGTTGCAGGCCAGCACGATCTGCCCAGCGCGCACGCGGTGCGGCCCGACGTGCAGCTCGATGTCGTGGCCACGGTCGACATAGCGCTCGACCTTGCTGCCTTCGTAGATGCGCACGCCTTCGCTCTCGGCGGCGCGCGCCAGTCCCAGCACGTACTTCAGCGGATGCAGGTGGCCGCCTTCGGGATCGAACACACCGGCCTGGTAGCGCGCCGAATCGACCCGTGATCGAAGGCCAGCGCGGTCGATGAACTGCAGCTTGTCGTAGCCCCAGTCGCGCGCGGACTCTTCGATGCCTTCGCGCATGCCCGGCACGCGACGCTGCTGCACCGCGACTTCGAGGTAGCCATCGCGCTGCTCGCAGTCGATGGCGTAGCGGCGAATCAAGTCGCGGATGTCGGCCGCAGCGGCGCGGGTGTGGTCCCACATGCGGCGGGCCCGGTCGTGGCCGAGGGTGGCGGCGATGGGCTCCATGCCGCTCGAGTAGCCGAGGATCATCTGCCCGCCATTGCGCCCCGACGCGCCCCAACCTACGCGGCTGGCTTCGAGGACCGCCACGCGCTTGCCGGCGCGGGCGAGTTCGATCGCGCAGTTCAGCCCGAAGAACCCGGCGCCGACGATGCAGACGTCGACATCGAGGTGCTCGCGCAGGGACGGCCGGTCGACGATGCGGTCGGCCGCGCTCGCGGCGTACCAGGAATCGATGTGGGTGGTGGCGCTGTGGAACATCGAAAGATTATCGACAGCGGCTTGGTGGTGGCCTCACACGCGCGACGGGCTCAGCAGCGCACCCAAGCTCGGAAAGAATAGGAGCCATGCCCCGCTTCTCGGCCAACCTGTCGATGCTCTACACCGAGGTGCCGTTCCTCGATCGCTTCGAGCGCGCGGCGCGGTCGGGATTCACGGCCGTCGAGGTGCAGTTTCCGTATGCCTTCGACGCGCGCGAAATCCGCAGCCGACTCGACGACCTGGGCCTCGTCATGGTCCTGCACAACCTGCCGGCCGGTGACTGGGCCGCAGGCGATCGCGGCATCGCCTGCCAGCCCGAGCGCAGCGCCGAGTTCCGTGGCGGCGTCGACCGCGCGATCGACTATGCGCAGGCGCTGGGGGTGTCGCAGCTGAACTGTCTGGCGGGCATCTCACCGAAAGGGGTCGAACAGCCTGCGATCGCGACGCATCACCTCATGTTGAAGCAGATGGAACCGCGCGGAACCGCGCAATCGCCGGCTCACGACACGATGGTGTCGAACCTCGCGTTCGCAGCCGCCGCGCTGAAGCGGCACGGGCTGCGCCTGTTGATCGAGCCGGTCAACACCTTCGACGTGCCGGGCTTCTTCGTCAGCCGCACGCAGCAGGCCATCGACCTCATCGACGAGTGCGGCGCCGACAACGTCTTCGTGCAGTTCGATGTCTATCACGCACAGCGCATGGAAGGCGAACTCGCCGCGACGCTGCAGCGGCATCTCGCGCGCATCGGGCATGTGCAGATCGCCGACAACCCGGGGCGCCACGAGCCGGGCACGGGCGAGATCAACTTTGCCTTCCTGTTCGCTCACCTCGACCGGATCGGCTACGCCGGATGGGTTGGCTGCGAGTACATGCCGGCGAATGGCACCGAGGCGGGGCTGGGCTGGCGCCAAATGAAGAGCCTGGGCGCGGCTGGCGATACGTGCTGAGGGCGACTCGCCTCATGCTCTGCCAAGACAGGCGTCTGAACCTCTTTGCGTTTGCCCAAAGGCCAGAGCGCAAACGCCTTTGGCAAGGATCAAGCCGGTGACTTCTCATTTCGCTGCCCGGCGCATCGCGCTGGCCACGATGCATGGCAAGGCGCAGGCCATCGCACCGGCCTTTGGCGACGCGCTCGGCGCGTTGATCGTCGCAACGACCGACGTCGACACTGACCGCCTTGGCACCTTCACCGGCGAGGTGCCACGCGCTGGTTCGATGCTCGACGCTGCTGTGGCCAAGGCGCGGCTCGGGATGACCGCGCTCGGCCTGCCGCTGGGCGTGGCGAGCGAAGGCGCGTTCGGCCCTCACCCGATGGTGCCGATGCTCGCCAGCGGTACCGAACTGATGGTCTTCGTCGACGACGAGCGCGGTCTGGTGATCGAGGAGGCGATGAGCGTCGAGCGCACGAACTTCGCGCACTGCACCGCTGCGACCGGCGACGACATCGGGGCGTTCCTGACACGTGCCGGGTTCCCGTCGCACGGGCTGCTCGTGCGGGCACATCGGCTCGAAGCCTCGCCCGGGCTGCCCAATGGCGCGGCAGCATCTGCTGCCCTGGTCAAGGGCATCCAGGACCGAGATGGGTTGATCCAGGCGATCGATCGGGCGGCTGCGCTATCGACCGATGGTCGCACGTGGATCGAGACCGACATGCGGGCGCACTTCAATCCGACGCGGATGGAGTCGATCCGAACGCTGGCCCGGCGACTCGCCGAACGCCTTGCCACGCCCTGCCCCAGTTGCACTGCTCCGGGCTGGGGTCGCGTCGGCACGACGACTGGCCTGCCATGCGAGGACTGCGGCATGCCCACCGGGCGCGTGCTGTTCGAGCGGTATGGCTGCCTGGCATGCGGTCACGAGGGGTCGCTGCCGCGCAGCGACGGCCTGACGCACTCGAGCACCACCCACTGCCCTGCGTGCAACCCGTGACGCGGTGCGCCGTCGCCGTCAGGGCGTTGCGGCCGCCAGCTGACGCAATCCCTGCGCAGCCTCGCCTCGCGCTGGAGCGAGACGGTCGAGTTCGCCCAACAGCGATCGGGCAGCCTGAGGGTCGCTGCGGCCCACTGCCATCGCCATGCGCAGCAGCGGGTCATAGGCAGGTCGGAAATCGGCGCTGATGCGCAGCACGTCGAGCAGCGGTTCGCGGACTTGCGCGAGCATGGCCGCCGCATCACCCGACGGGCGCACTGCTCGGCCGGCTTCGATGAATCGCTGGCGCGCCGTCCAGTAGGCGGCCAGCCGCGTTGAGGCAGGCGCCTCGCTCGCATCGGCGATCACCTCGTCGGGCGACACCGTCAATTGCGCCAGCAACTCGACCAGCCTGTCGCGCGGCAACGAGTCGGGCGCGTAGGTGATGCGTGGGGCGAGGTACGCCACCACAGGGTGATCGTCGGTGTTGAGCGCCGCATCGCCAGCAAAGGCGGCGAGCGACTTGGGGCCGGCGACGATGCTGCCCAGCAAGGCGTACTCGTCGCCGATGCCGTAACTCGCCAGCCCTTGCGGAAGCTGCGACGCCGCCAACCGCGTGCGCAGCGCGGTCACATCGAAGCGGGCGCCATCGGCGCGACCGACGAGCCCGATCACCGGTGTCTCGAGGCTGTTGCTCGCGAGGATGGCCATGCCCTGCGGAAACGCCACCCGGAACGAGCGAACGATGCTGCGCAGGGTCGTCAGGTCGAGCTGGTGCAGGGGCAGCCATTGGCAGAACACGCCGCTTGGCGCAAGGCGCTCGCGCACCGCGCCGAAGTGCTCGACGGTGTAGAGCGACCCGCTGCCACTGCGCGCTGGATGGAAGTTGTCGGAGACGATCACGTCGTAACGCTCGCGGCTTGCACGCACGTGGCGGCGCGCGTCGCCGGCCATCAGGTTCAGACGCGGCACCGGCTTGCCATCGGCCTCGCCGAACACCTGCGTGAAGTGCGGCGATGTCTCGATCACCTCGGGCAGCAGTTCGACCGCGTCGACTTGAATCGTCGGATCCTGCGCTGCGGTGGCCGCCGTGATGCCGGTGCCGAGGCCCAGAAACAGCGCGCGCTGTGGCTGCGGATGCAGCATTAACGGCAGCAGCGCCTGCCGGCCGTCGACCAGCATCGTTGCGCTGCTGCCCTCTTGCTGCCGGTTGTTGATGCGCAGGCGCGAGACGCCAGCGGCATCCTCGACCACGCTCACCGCGCCCAGCACGCCTTCGCGGTAGATCATCACCTTGCCACCCTCGGGCAGATCGACGAAAGCGAGTGGCGGCGCGCCGAAGGCGAGCGCGGCGGTCGCGGCTGCCGGCAGCCACACGATGGGGCGCCGCCAGGACGAGACAACAGCCAGCGCGAGGTAACCCGACGCCACCAGCAGCAGCGTGAACTTGGCACCCAGCGCCGGTACCAGAAGCACGCCGAAGACCAGTGGTGCCGCGGCGGCAGCCAGCGTGTTCACGCCGAGCGCCCTGCCGAAGCTCACGCCGGCGCGATGCGCCTCGGTGGTCAGCTGGCTGAAGAGTGCGCCCATGACCACGGTGGGCAGAGCGAACGCGGCGAACGCCACGATGACCTCGGCGGCGAGCGCACCCCACATGCCCGCGCCCGACCCGCCCATGCCGAAGGAGTGCTGCGCGCTGTCCCTCAACCATTCGGCGCCCCACAGGCTGGCCGTGCCGATCAGGCATGCCGCAGCGAGCGCGCCAAGCAGGCGATCGCGCGTGCGCTCGGTGTTGGTCGACGCGTTGACCGAAAACGCCCCACGCTGCCAGAGCGCCGCGCCGATCGCCGTGCCCACCAGGTACACCGCGAGCAACAACGCAAAGGTGTAGACGGTGTCTTCGGCCACCTGGCTCAGCACCCGCACCACCAGCACCTCGTAGCCGATGCCGAGCAGGCCCGTGGCGGCCAGTCGCACGAGTGTGGCGTTGGAACCCGACGAGCCCGCCGCGTCACGAGTGGCCAACGCCCGATGCGGCAGCGTGCCCGTTGTCTCGGGGGCTTCGCGCGTCGATGCGCTTCCCTCCGCCGCCGTCTTCACGCCCGCCACCGCTCGTCCGAAGGCCCACACGGAGCCCACAGCGCACAGCAGATTGAGCCCCGCGCAGACCATCGCGGTGCGGATCAGGCCGAGCTCAGGCACCAGCCAGAACGCCGCTGCGAGCACGCCCGCCACGGCGCCGAGCGTGTTCGCCGCGTACAGGGCCGCAATGGAACGGCCCTCGCGCTGAGCCTCGGCGGCCAATCGCTCCATCGCCGGCAGCGTTGCGCCCATGGCAGCGGTGGCCGGCAGCAACAGCAAGAAGGTGCCGGTGAATGCAACTGTCCACTGCCATGCCGGAGACGGCTGCACTCCAACGAGGCCAAGCAACGCATCGGCGACCGGCGCCATCAGCACCGCCAGCAGCAAGCTCCATGCAGCGATGACGAGTTCGCAGCCGACGTACCAGCGCACCGGCCGCGGGCTCGCCTCGATGCGCGATCCGAGCGCCAGAGCGCCCAGGCCCAACCCGCCGAAAAACGCCGCGACCACGGCCAGTACCGCGGCCGACTCATGACCCAGCCACAGCGCCGATTGCTGTGTCCAGACGATCTGGTAGCCAAGCCCGGCGAACCCCGAGGCCGCCATCAGCAGCAGTGCCAGACTCTGGCGCGATGCGGTGCTCATCAGCCGGAAAAGCCGATGGTGTATCCCCACGAATCGAGCCGCGTCGGAATGACGTTGAACGACAGGGTGATGCGCCGCGCGCCCTGGTTGGGCGGCACGGCATGCATCAGGTAGCTCGGGAAGAGCACCATGTCGCCGGGCGACGGCGCGGGGCTGATCCACTTGTCGGCATTGAATGGCCCGGGCGTCATGCGGGCGTGGTCGTTCTTGAACGCGAAATCAGTGCCGCCGGGCGACTTCATGAACACCGTCTGCGACCCGGGGTGCGTAGGAGTCAGATAGACCACGCCCGAGATGAAGCTGTTGGCGTGGTTGTGCATCGCCTGCCTGCCACCCTCGTCGAGCACGTTGACCCACATCTCCTTGAGCGACCAGCCCATGCGCTCGCCGAACAGGTGCACGCCGAAATCGACGAGCTTGGGCGTGACGAGTGTGGCCACATCGACGAGCAACGGGCTGTCGCTCGGCTTGAGCATGGTGGTGTGCGACAGGTTCTGCGACGAGATGTTGGGCTGGAAAGCCTGCGCCTCGAAGTGGGTGATCAGCTTGCCCACCAGCGGGAGGGGCAGCACCGCTGGCGCGCGAAGGAACGGGATCGGAAAGAGGGGGATGACTTCGTCCATTCGACCGATTCTTGCGGGCGTTCTTGACAGTTCGTCAGCCGCGCCCGCAAGTCCTTAATGATGAATCGTCGACCCGCATCAGTTGCCCTTCACCCCCGACAGCCGCGGACCACTTCCATGCCCTGCACCGTGGTCAGGCCGCCGATCTCGGGCGTGCCGATGCCGGGCGCGCGCGACGGGTCGAGGCTGTCGACGTCGAAGGTCCCGTACACCGGGCCCGCGCCGAGTTGCTCGCGCACCTCGGCCATCAGCGGCGCGAGCGAGCGGTGCCAGCACTCTTCGGCCTGCACCACCCGAAAGCCCTGCTGGCGTCCCCAGTCGAAATCGGCCGCCGAATAGCCCGTGCTGCGCAGACCGATCTGCACCACGCGACGGCCTTCGATCAGCCCTTCCTCGACCGCGCGGCGAAACGGCGTGCCGTGGGCGATCTTCTCGCCGCACATCTCGTCGTTGGTGTCCGAATGCGCGTCGACACGCACCAGCCCTACCGGCGCACGCACCTTGGCGAGTGCGGCAGGGTCGGCAGCGTGACGGTGTGATCGCTTCCCAGCGACAGCGGCTTGCAGCGCGTGCCGGCGAGCCGGTCGTAGAACAGCTCGATACGTCCCACGCTGTCGAGCGTGTTGTACGGGTTTGCTGAAGTTCGAAGCGCAGCCTGTGGCGCAATGACCCGTTCGGACCATGATGGTGTGATGTCGTGTCGCCAACGATTCATCGACCTTGACTAGCGTCATCAAATGCAGTTCTGGTTCTTTTGCGTTCGGCCAAGTTTGCGACTCTCGAGGGCATCCCCAACAGCTTCGACGAGGCGAGCTTGCAGCCCGCTTGTACTGTCGATGTCAATCGTCTCCGGATGCGGCGGCAATACATCCAGCACGGCCACTGTCACGGGGACCGAAGCGAGTGTTCGTCAAGCAACGGCAGTCGCGACGCAGGTGGCGCCGGCACTCGTCGAAAGACCGCGGGCCAGCGCCTTAGCAAGCCAACTTGCCGAATCTGACACGCCTGCAATCGTCGCAGTTCGACCTGGCGCAGTGCGCCGACTCAAGGACGACACCGTCGACTGCACGTACGCCCTCCAGGTGCGAAATGGTGATGTCGCCATGCGCAGCTTGGCCATCGATCTGCTGGCTTCCGGAACATCCTCGGGCATCGTTTCGGGTCGCGTCACCGTGGGCGCATTGGCGCCCGGACAGACAGGCTCATCGGACGATTCGATCGTCCTGCGAGACCGCGAGGCCTGCAGCATCGATCTCACCAAGGCCCGCTGGCGGGTCGATGCCATCCCGTCGAGTGCCGAACGCGGCGTCTTGCTGGCCGGTTCCCCTGGCTCAAGTGCCGTCGCAGCAGTCAGTCAGATGGTCGACGACGACCCGCGCGCACGTGGAGTCGACGCGGGCGTTCTGCGACTCGCCGCGGTGATTGACGACGGCGCCACGGTTGGGCAAGTCAACGACGCCTTGCGAATGGCTGGCGTGCGCATCGTCCAGATGACTCCAGGCAACCGAAGCCTGCTGCTCGAAGGACAAACAGGGCAATCGCGTCCCGGCGAGCAGGACGTCCTTACCGGTCTGGCCGCGTCACAGGCCTTCGAATCCATCAACGGCATTGTTCTGCGCCCGCAGCGCACAGCCGATGTGCCCCTACCCCCTCCGGTCGAAGACCACCAACAACCTCAAACCAACCCGTGACCGCGGCACCCAACACCGCGCTCGCAGACTAGGAAGAGCTCATGCCGCTTCAATTTGATCGACGCCAATTTGCGCTGACCTCCAGCGCATGGGGCTTGAGCCTGTTCGTGCAGCCAGTTGGCGCCTGCGAGTTCATGACCAACAACTTCAAGGTGGTCCATCCATGGACCCCGCCGACGGCCCACGGCGACACCATCGCCCGAGTGAGCATGATCATCACGGACATCACCATGGACGACCGTTTAATCGGCGCGGAAAGCTCCGCGTCCGAGGCTGTGGAATTGGTGGTGGACGGCAAAGAGCTTCCGTCAGGTCTGGGCTTGAAGCCGGGCGAGGAACTGCTGTTCACCCCGTCCGGCACTCACCTGAAGCTCATCGGGCTCAAGGCCCCACTGATCGTGGGCAAGTACTACACCCTGATGCTGACGTTCGAGGCGATCGGGGTGGTTCCCACCCAGCTCACCGTCGAACGTCCCAGGTTCTTTTAAACCGCAGCGGCAGCCTTGCGGCGACGAGCCGCAGCGCCCAGCGCGGCGGCGCCAAACGGGAACAGCAGGAGTGCAGCAGGCAGTGGCACTGCCGTCACTTCGATGTTGTCGTACAGCGCGAACCCGGCGTCTCCACCAAACTCGATGCTCGTGGCGCCCGCTGCCAGAGACGTCACGTTGAACAGACTCCATGTGTTGCCCGAACCGTCATCGTTGCTAAGCAGCGAGTAGGTGCTCAGCAAGTTTGAATTTCCGTCGAAGACCTTGACGTCCACTGCATTCAGCGTCGAATAGCTGAAGCTGAATGGACCTTCCAGGAACGCCTTGTCGACTGGGCCGAAAGCGCTCAGGGTGAAGCTGGCACCCGTCTCATTCAAGGCGGCAACGGCGAAGGCGGAAGTGTTCGCGCCCGTAGAAGTCCACGAGTTGCCGTTGGCGAGCGCTCCTGCTCCGCTGAAAACGAGTCCTGCAGACGCTTGGTACTCGGTGCTGACCGGGCTTAGGTCGGCGAAACCGACGCTGTCGAATGTAATCAGCGCCGCAAACGCCGGCGAAGCCGCGCAAATACTCGCCGCTGCGGCGATGGCAGAAATGAACTTCATGAACCTGCTCCTGAATGATTGATGACCGGGGCAATATGTCTAGGCATATCGCTTATGTATTGAAAGGCACGCCGACCTTATTGAGAAGCCCCCGAACGGATCAATTTGTGTGAAGAACACAAGACAGTTCGCACCCTCTTGGAGAATGTGTCACGTTTGCGACATTGTTCACGCAATACATAGCTATAAAGGATGCCCCTCGCACCTACCCCATGGCTATATCGGATGGTCGTATGGCTATATCAGATCATTCAACCGGATCATATTCGTCACGATATTGGTCACGCCAAGGTCATCGCCCTGCCCTAACGTCGCGTAGCAAACTTCGTATTTGGCGCTTCCTGCGTTGATCAGCAGTTTGTCCCGGCAAAACCAAAACCCCTTTCAGGAGCAGTTTCGATGAAATTCGCGTTTTCCAAGACCCAGATTGCGCTTGCCGCAGTCGCCGCCCTCGGCGTGACTGCCATGGGCACCGCGCCGACGGCCGCCACCGCCGCCAAGCCCGCAGGCAAGTACGTCTCTGGTGACTTTCACAACCACACGACCTGCTCGGACGGCGCGCTGTCGATGCAAAAGGTGGTGAAGAAGTCCACCGAAACTGGCGCCAACGGGTATGGACTCGACTGGTTCGTGCAAGCCGGCCACGGCGGGCGGGGTAACCGCAACTGCACGCTGGTTGAAGACGAGTCGCTGGCGACACCGGTATACCCTGTCCAGCTGTCGACCACCGGCGTCATTCAGGGCCCGGACACGACTTGGCAAAGCTCCAATCCGTCCATCGCGCCCAAGGGCCTGGCTTCGGGCACCTCGCCCAACCGGAACATGTGGCGCTGGCAGGCACTGCAGGAGTTCCAGTACCCAGTGATTGAGTACCTCTCGAAGTACAAGAACGTCCCCCTGTTCCTTGGCGTCGAGTCGGTTGTCGCTGGCCACGAGCACTCTTCGATGGCCGTCATCACGGGGCAGATTCCTGCATCGCTCGACTCCTTCACACTGCCCACCGCACCGGTCATCGGTCCAAACACCAGCCGGTACGCTGCCCTGGGCAACGCCAACGCCTTGGCTGAGTGGGAGTACTGCTTTGACCGCAATGACACCGATACCAGCCGCGGCAACGCAACGGTAGGCACCACTTTCGTCCAGGGTGGCAACAACTGGAATTGCGCCGTGCCAGGCAGCGACTACAGCAACACCGCTCTGTATCAATTCGACGCTACGGCACAGAAGCTGATCCCGACCACGGGAACGGGCACTGGTCAACGTGGTCACCTGAAGACCATTGAAGCCGTGAAGTGGATGGCTGCAAAACATCCGAACGGCAGCTACTACGTGCCGGCTCACTTGGAGCGTGCCGGCCCGTTCAACCCGAACGGCAACAACGGTTTCAACATCGAGCACCTTCGCAACATGAACAACGCGGCGCCTAACGTCGCGTTCGGCATGGAGACGCAGCCGGGCCACCACGCGTCGGACCAGCGCGGCGAGTACGGCGTGCTGCGCAATAACTTTGGCACTGGCAACTTCAACACCGGCTCAGGCTTGGTCAACGTGGACTCGGTCGGCGGCACGACCTACGGCGGCACCGGCGTCTACGGTGCGCAAGTCGGCGGCGTGTGGGATGCGCTGCTGGGTGAAGGGCGCAGGTTCTGGTTCTTCGGGAGCTCTGACTGGCACAACCGCGGAATCTTCGGTCCGGACGATGTTCGTTCGACCCAGGACTTCTACCCCGGCGAGTACCAGCGCAACTACACGATGGTGCGCACTGGCTCGACGACCCCGACCAAGCTGACACCGCAGCAGATCGTCGACGGCTTGCGCAGCGGCAACACCTGGGTCGACAGCGGTCAACTGATCGATCGCCTGGCATTCGTCGCCTGCGCTTCCTACCCCGGTCGCACCGCGAAGACCAACGCCTTTGTCGAAAACCTCGCAACCAACGCTGCAGTCAACAACACCGACATCGACGCCGCAGGCTGCGCGACCATGGGCGAGAAGCTCAAGGTCAACCGCGGTGCCGAGATCGTTGTGTCGGTTGTGGTGCGTGACCCGGCTGGCACCAGCTACTCGCCGTACACCTTCGACAATCCGTCGCTGGCACAAATCGGCATGTCGCAGCCGCTGAACGCGCCTGTGCTTCACCACGTCGACCTGATCCGCGGCCTGGTCACGGGCTTCAAGACGCCGGGCTCGGCGGACTATTCGGGCGAATGGCCACGTAACACCGACTGGCTGAAGGCTGATGGAACCACCACTGGCCTGTCGGCAGTCCCGAACGCGGCGAAGAACACTTCCGCGGCCGTGATCAAGACCTTCAGCGCGGGTGGCGGCAGCACGCCAGCGTCGTGGGTGGCGTTCACTGGAACGGACGGCACGCAGTACCTGAAGATGACGTACCGCATCCCGGCGGTCAGCGCGTCGCAATACGTCCGCCTGCGCGGCACGAACCTGCCGCCCGCTGTGCCCTTCGAGACCGACGCCAGTGGCAACCCGCTGGCTGATGTGTACACCAACGCGGCCACTCCCACCCGACTGAGCATCCCGTGTACGGATACCGTCGGCACGACAGAGTTCGACCGCTGCCCGGCGCATATGGAAACGGCCACCGGCGGGCCGATCATCGGTCAAAAGGCAGTGTCGTATGACGTCGCCGCCTGGGCCGATCTCTGGTTCTACAGCAACCCGATCTACGTCGAAGTGGTTGGATCGTCGATCGTTGCTGGCGTGAACTGAAGCGTTGATCGATAGAAGCACGGGCTGACACCCGTCAGGCGCCGCGCAGCAATGCGCGGCGCCTTTTTTTGACAGCGTCCAGCATGAAATGAAGGGGCAGTGATGGGCTTTGGCGGTTTGAAGCATGTCGTCTGGTTGACCTTGATCGGCTTTGCGGTAGCGACGAATGCTGCTGCGGCGTGGAACGAGTCGGTTCAGGGCGATCTCTCTGGCAACGGCCTCACGCCGACCAACGTGCCGATGACGCTCGGCAGCAACCTGATGAGCGGAACCATCGGCAATGCCGGGCAAGGGGTCGACCGGGACTACTTCACCTTCACCGTGCCGGCTGGTGCAGTTCTTTCGGCAATCCAGTTGCTCCCCAACACTTTCGTCTCAGGCAGTGCGTCGTTTATTGCTATGCAGGCAGGGCCACAGTTGACGGTGACGCCGTCAGGCGTTGGAAGGGAAAACCTGCTGGGCTACTCCCTCTACGGCAGCGACCTGATAGATACCAACATCCTCTCGATCTTCAGTGCCAGCGGCCCGCTCCCCCCTGGGACCTATTCGGTGTGGCTGCAAGAGACCGGTGGCACGGTCGAGTACGGCCTCGACTTTCAGTTGACATCGACAGCACCGCCCGACGGTGATGTGCCCCTGCCACCATGGGCGCTGGGGGCATTGGGGCTGTTGTTGCTGTCGGCTCGCCAACGCAAGAAGCGCAGCGCCTGACCGGGGCGCGCCCGCGCCTGGCAGTTGCGGCTTGCATCTGGGGGCGAGCCCAACGAACGAGACTTCTTTCTGTCTTCAGTGCGACCTAGGATGTGAGGCTCACACGAACTCCCATGCCCAATGTCTTCCTCTGCTGTTTCACCCTCTTCCCCCGCTTCATCTTCTTCGACGAGCACACCCGCCTGGCTGCGTGAACCGCTGCTGCATTTCGTGGTGCTGGGCGCGATGGTGTTCGCTGTCGATCACTTCGTCGTCGGGCGATCGGACGACCCACGCAACATCGTCGTCGGCGCCGAAGTCGACAAGGAAGCGAAGCAGGTTTTCAAGGCCTCGCGCGGTCGTGATCCGAACCCACAGGAGCTCGCCGCCTTGCGCCAGGTCTGGCTCGACAACGAGGTGCTGTACCGCGAAGGACTGGCACTGCGCGTCGACAAGGGAGACCCTGCGATCCGCGAGCGCGTCATCTTCAAAGCGCTGAGCGTTCTTGAAACGGGTCTCAAGCTGCCGCCAATTGAAGAGAAGGCCTTGCGAGATTGGTTCGAGAAGAACCGCACCAAATACGACGAACCGGCGCGCTTCGACTTTCAGGAAGCCGTGCTGTCCGATGACAACACCGAGGTCACCGTGCGCGCCTTCGCCGGCGCCCTGAATGCCGGGACACCCGGCGACGCCAAGGCAGGCTTGCGGGTCTTCAAGGGCCGACCCCAAAGCAACCTGGTGCAGAGCTACAGCGCCGATTTCGCCAAGACACTTGAAGAAGCCCCAGTGGGCGAATGGCGCGCGTACTCGACCCGTGAAGGATGGCGCGCCATTAAGCTGGACGCGGTGACCCCTGCCAAGCCCGCGAGCTTCGAGGTGCTGCGCGGCGTCGTGCAGCAGGACTGGACCGACGCAACCATGTCCGAACAGCGGACCGCTGCTGTCCGTTCGCTGGCCACCAAGTACCGCATCACATTCGAGGAGCCGGCAAAGTGATGCGCTGCGTCAAAGCCGCGCTGCTTGCCTTGATGGCGGTGTTGTCGTCGGGCACCAGCGCGCATGAGATCAGCATGGCAGAGTTGCATCTGCGCGAGATGTCGCGTGGCGAGTTCGTCGTGCGGTGGGGAGCCGGCGAAAAGAAGGCGCCAGCAGATGTGCTTGCGCCGGTCTGGCCCGCACAGTGCCAGACGGAAGCCAACCTCCTTCGATGCGGCGAGACCGGCCTCTCAGGCGAGCTGGCCATCGACGGTGTCGGCAAGATCTATTCGGCCGTGCTCGTGCGCATCACCTGGCTCGACGGGCAGGCCAAGGTCTACACCGTCACGCAGGGTCAGCCCAGCGTGCGACTCTTCGGCTCGGCCGACGATCAGCGTGGCATGGTCGAGATCGCGCAGGCCTACACGACGCTCGGCATCCAGCACATCCTCTCCGGCACCGACCACGTTCTCTTCGTCATCGGCCTGCTGTTCCTGGTGGGCTTCCACAAGCGGCTGGTGTGGACGATCACCGCCTTCACTGCGGCACACAGCCTGACGCTGGCGAGCAGCGCGCTCGGTTTGCTGACGCTGCGCTCACCGCCGGTGGAGGCAACGGTGGCGCTGTCGATCCTGCTGGTCACGGCTGAGGCCCTGCGCAAGCGCGACACGCTGTCGCGGCGCTGGCCGGCGCTGGTGGCGTTTGTGTTCGGGCTGGTGCACGGCCTGGGCTTTGCGGGTGCGCTCAAGCATTTCGGCCTGCCGGAGAACCACCTGAGCGTGGCGCTGCTGACCTTCAACGTCGGCGTGGAGATCGGCCAGTTGCTGATCGTCGCTGCCGCATGGATCGTCTACCGCACGGTGCGGCAGTTTCCGGTGATGGAACAGGCACGGCTGGCCACGCTCTATGCCATCGGAACGTTTGCTGCGTACTGGTCGATCTCGCGCATCGTGGGAATCGTCAGCTGAACCGGATGGATGTTGCGGTGGGCCGCGATCGATGCATCCGGCGTCCCACCGATCGCGTACGGATGTGAGTCTCAAGGAGTCGCCATGAACACACTGAATGCCCCCCAGCGCGCCATGCGTTCGGCCCTGGGCCTCGCCATCCTGTTGGCCACCACCACCACCGCTCACGCGCACAGCGAAGGCGGCCTCGCAGGCGGCTTTCTCAGCGGGTTCTTTCACCCCATCAACGGTATCGATCACGTGATCGCGATGGTCGCGGTCGGGCTGTGGGGTGCGTTCCTCGGGTCGCCTGCGCTGTGGGTGCTGCCGATGGTGTTCCCGCTGGTCATGACCATCGGCGGCGCCTTGGGCGTGATGGGCGTGCCCGTGCCGGCGGTAGAAACCGGCATCGCCGTGTCGGCGATTGCGCTGGGCGGTGTGGTGGCTGGCGCGGTGCGCCCGCCGCTGTGGGTCGCGGCGGTGCTGGTGGGCGTGTTCGCCATCTTCCACGGTCACGCTCACGGCACAGAGCTGCCGAGCGCCGCCGACCCGATCGCCTACAGCCTGGGCTTTGTCACTGCGACCGGCTTGCTTCATCTGGCGGGCATCGGCCTGGGCTTGCTGACGCGCTGGCCGGCCGGTGTGAAGGCGGTGCGTGCGATGGGGGCCGGCATCGCGGTCGGTGGTCTGGGGTTCCTGTTTCACGCGTGGTGACCCACCGGGCGGGCACACGCAGAACCGGGCTCTCGCTGGCGCCGACGCGGGCGCGTGCGCTGGCGTTGGGGTTGGGGTTGGCATCGGCCGCCCCCAACGTGTTCGCGCACGGTGCCATCAAGGGCATCGGCAACTTCGGCAGCGGCTTCGTCCACCCGCTCGTCGAACCGGCGCACCTGATTGCCTTGCTCGCGCTCGCGTTGCTGTTCGGCCAGCGCGGTGTGCTGACGTTGCAGCGCGCACTGCTCGCCCTGTCGGTGGCGGTGGCGCTCGGTCTGGTGGGCGCGGCGTCGGGCTGGCCGGGAGCCACCGAGAGCCTGCTGCTCGTGCTGGCCGGTGCCGTCGGGCTCGCCGTGGTGATTGCTCGTCCACTGCCGCCGATGGCATACCTGGTCGCCGCCGGAGTGATCGGGCTGGGTATCGGCCTGGGCACCTCGCACGAGGGCATGAAAGGCGGCGCCTACCTGGCCGCGATGGCGGGCACCTGGCTGGGGGCCAGCTTCTGCACGCTGAGCGCGGCCACCTTCATCGGCGAGGCCAAGCGCCCTTGGATGCAGATCCTGGTGCGCGTCGCCGCATCGTGGATCACCGCCAGCGCCGTGCTGGTGCTGGCGCTGCGGCTGAGCGGGCGCGGCTGAACGGCTGCGCCCGGGGTCTGCAGGAGCAGACCCCCTGAGCCATCGGTCAGAAGTCGATGATCATTGACAACCTGAACGAACGCGACTCGAGCGGGTGGAAGTGGATGTCGTCCACACCACCTGCCGGCTCACCCGGCAGGCGTGAGGTGTAGTAGTAGTCGATCGCCGAATCGCGCCGGTTGGTGAGGTTGTAACCCTCGAGTTCGAGCTTCACAGTCGGCGTCAGGCGGTATCCGACTCGACCATTCAGGCTCGCGGTGGAGTTCGACCGCACGCTGTTGTCCTCGATCAGAGGCCGCGGGCCGAAGTAGCGCAACTGCAGCGCGCCGAACCACGGGCCGAGGTTATCGACGGCCACGGCCAGCGAGGCGACACCCTCGACCGAGCCGGGGATGCGGTCGCCCGACGGATCGCTGTCGCGAAAGCGCGCATGGGCATAGGCAATGTCCGCATCGACGGTGAGCCAGTCAGACAGCCGGTAATAGTTGGCCAACTCGAACCCGACACGACGGCTCGGCCGACCCGCCTCGGTGGTGCCTGCGTCGCCGACGAACAGCAGTTCCGAATCGAAGTCGAGCTGGTACACGGCCAGCGAGGTTTGCAAGCCTGGCAGCAGTTCGGTGCGCACCCCCAACTCATAGCCCTTGGAGCGCACCAGCGGTGTGACCCGCTCGGCAGGGTCGCCGGTCTTCGGATCAATCGAGATGTTGGCGCCTCGGGCGTCGTTGCTGTGGAAGCCGCCACCGGCGTTCACATAGAACTCGGTGCGGTTCCATGGGCCGAAGATGAGCGCGAGCTTCGGGTTGGCGATGCTGGCGGTGGTGGTGTCGGAGTTGGCTTCGAGGTCACTGTTCACGTCGAAACGGTAGGTGTCGCCGCGCACGCCGACGACGGTACGAAACCACGGCAACCAGCGCGTCGCGTTTTCGGCATAGATGCCCAGACTGGTTTCGACGATGTGGTCACGCCGCGTCGTCGAGACGGTGCGCCGCGCCTGCGTCGACAGCAGACCGTTGAAGATGTTGTCGTTTTGAAGTTGCGCACCCACCGTGTTCTGGCTGTCGATGCCCAGCCCCGGCTGATACCAGGTGTGGCTGGCATTGACTCCGAAAGTGACCCGCCGATCCGGCTGCGCGAACTGGTCGCCGCGCACCGGGTCGTCGAGGAAGTAGGTGAAGTTGGAGAACAGGTCGAGCTGGGTCTCGACCAGGTAGGCATTGACCTGGGTGCTGGTGGTGTCGGTGCTGCCGCGCCACGCACCGGACAAGCTGTAGCGATGAGCTTCCCCGCCGTCGGTGGTATCGATGGCATCGAAGCGGCCGAGTGTTCCGGCGTCCACCGCGCGCTTGGGGATCTGGTCGGTGGCATTCCATTCAGCCCTGTACAGCATGCCGGTCAGGTTGAATCCGTTCGCCGCATCGCCCTCGCTGTAGCGCAGCACCCCGTTGACCTTGCGGTACTTGTCGGGGTTGTCGAAGGGACCGTCGTTGCCCAGACCCTCGATCGCGTACAGCAGGTGGCCGTTTCCAAAAGCGGGCGAGTCGGCAAGCAGCACGCGGCGAAAGCCGTTCTGGCCGAAACCGACCGACGCGATGCCGCGATCCAGACGATCGGCGTACTTGATGCTGACAGCGCCCGCGGATGAGAAGTCGCCCTCGTTGGCGAAGTAGGGCCCCTTTTTGTACTCGAGGCCGGTGGCCAGTTCGGGAATCAGGAAGTTGAGGTCGGTCCAACCCTGGCCGTGAGCATGCGAGCGCTGGTTGACCAGCATGCCGTCGACGGTGGTGCGCAGGTCGGTACCGTGGTCGAGGTTGAAGCCACGCAGATAGAACTGGTTGGCCTTGCCCTCGCCGCTGTGCTGACTGACCACCAGACCCGGTGCGGCCTCGAGCAGTTCGCCTGGGCGGTACACCGTGCGCGCATCGAGTTGCTTTTTCGTCACCGTGCCGACGCTGGCCGAATCGGCCACTCCGACGGGGCTGGCGGTCTGTCCGGTGATGACCACCGTTTCGAGCGTTTGCTCGCCTCCGGCAAAGACTGTGGTGGAGCCCGCGAGGCCGACAGCGACAAGACCGGCGCGCGAGGCTTGCCCAATCCTCGAAAGTGCGAACGGGGTGCGAGCCCTTTTGAAGGGCTTTGGAAAAGGAAACAGCATGGAATTCTCCTGAGCGGTTGCGTGATGCAAACCGGCTCACAGGTGTCATGGGTGCCGCGCGCAAGGACAGGCAGCGACCGACCGATCCGTCAGGATTCGGTGAGGCCGCGGCAGTAGCCACGCGAGGAAGTTGAGATCAGAGGTGACGGCGCGTCGCACGCCGCCCGGCTTCACGCGCGGGGGGGAGGCAGCGGTGGCGCGGTGATGTTTGAGCGAAACAGCGGCGCGTTGTCAGGCGGCCACTGCACATCGACACCGGTTGCAGTCCGCAGTTCAGGAATCCGGATCAGGCCGTCCAGATCGTGCACGCTGCGCGGCAGCGAGCCGGGGCTGGAGCCCGAGGAAGCGTGATCGCCGGTATCGGCATACACCGCGCTGCTGTCGCCTGGATGATGGGCGTGTCGGGACAGGTGCCGATGGGAATGCGGATGCTCGTGCGGCGCGCCGTTATTCGCAGCGGCGTGCTCGTTCAAGGACTCGTTTCGCTGCCGCAGCGCCTCGTGCATGTCGTGCGCACGAACCACCAGACTGTTGATGTGCTGGTGGTAGTGGGGCTGACCCAGTGCTCGATCAGCCGACAACGCCATGCCTTGCAGCCCGACGCACAGGGCGAGTGCAACAAGCGTGCAGATACGACAGGCTCGTGCCAAACGCTCCCGCCACGAGTGGGCAGAAAGTGTGTGCGCGTCGAGAATTCTTGGCATGTTGGCGCCGGTCGGCAAGTTGGAAACAGCGGTTACGTTCGATCGCGCTGCACAGATGCTGAAGGCGCGCGCTGACACGTTGATGAATTTGCCCGTAGACGGCCATCCTGCAAAGCACCAGCTTCTCGAGCATCGCGACCGATGCACGCGTCGCGATCCAGCTGTTCAACACTGGCGCCGAACGGATGCTGGGCTACGCCGCCGCCGACGTGGTCAACCTGTCGACCCCGGCCGATCTGTCGGACCCGCATGAGTTGATCCTGCGCGCGCACGAACTGAGTAACGAGCGCGGCATCCGCATCGCGCCGGGCTTCGCGGCGCTGGTGTTCAAGGCCCGAGAAGGCATCGAGGACATCGATGAACTCACGTACCTCAAGCGTCACGGCGCGCGGTTGCCGGCCGTGGTGTCGGTGACGGCCCTGCGCGACGCCGGCGAGTAACCGATCGGCTACCTGCTGATCGGCACCGACAACACCGTGCGCAAGGAAGCCGATGCCGAACAGCGGCGCCTCGACCAGGTGTTGTCGCATGCGCATGCAGAGCTCGTCGACGCCAAGGAGCTGCACGCGGGCATTGGCTGGCGAATCGACCGCCATCGGCTGCTGCAGGCCTTCGAGTACAGCCCCAGCCTGCGCCACGCCTTGCTGCGCGCCACGGATGGCGCAGATCGCCCAGACGGCGGCCTGCTTGCGCCACCACACGGCCGAGCAGCAGGTGAGCCGCTGGCTGCTCGCCACCCTCGACCGCATGCCCAAGCCCGGCGAACTGGTGATGACGCAGGAACTGCTCGCCAGCCTGCTCGGCGTGCGCCGAGAAACCATCACCCAGGTTGCTGGCCGCCTGCAGCAACAGGGACTGATCCGCTGCCGGCGTGGGCACATCTCGGTGACGGACGCGCCAGGCCTCGTCCACACCGCCTGCGAGTGCTACCGCGCGATGCGGCTGGAGTCGCAGCGACTGGGACCACCGGCCGGGCATTGATGCTGGCCGCGAAAGTGCCCTGCGCGAGCTCGACCCGTCACCGAGCGCCTGAGCTCACCCGCAAGCTTTGACTGCCCTTGCCGCGCTCGAGGTCAGCCATCGAGCTTCCGTCTTTCTCTGGAAGCGGTCCATGCCAGGTTTGCAGCGCGCCCTCGACGCACTTGGGCGCCGCCTCTGCCGGCGTTGTGAGCACGGTGCCGGCGCTGATGAAGCCCGCCAGGGTTTCTTCGCTCGACACGCCAAGTGCGCGGCACAGCACGCGGTCGGCGCAGCGGTCGCCACTGAGAATGATCGCGCCATAGCCGATCGCTTGGAGCGCGTTCAGAACGTTGCCGAGTGCGGCTCCCGCTGCCAGCCATTGCTCATGCAGCGGCACGATGCAGGCACGTCGCGGGCTGACCACGAAAGCCGCCAATCCCGAAGCCTGCAACGCATGCGAGCGGGCGCGGTCGAGATCGTCTGCTGAGGCCATCGGGTCCCGACGCAGCTTCTCATCGGCAAACAACCGGGCCAGCGACTCACGATGGCCGGGAGGGATCTCAATCATCCGCCAAGGCACGAGCCCCCCGTGATCCGGTGCACGCAGCGCCGCTGCCACTGCGGCCTGCCAGTCATCGGCGGACGGACCTGGCCCGCCAAGGCGACGGGGCGACACCGATCGCCGCTGCATCAGCGCGGCGAGCGCCGGCGCGGCGGCACGCATCAGCCGAGCAGGCTGCGATGCGCCGTGAGTGCCTGCGCCACGATGGGCTTCAGCTCGCCGCCGCCGTGCTGGTCGATGTGCGCCAGAAACTCGCGCCGCATGCGCGGCTCCCAGAAATTGCGGATGTGACGGGCGATACCTTCCAGCGCTTCTGGGCGGTCGGGCATCGCTTCGAAGAAGTCGCCAATCTGATTGGCCATCTTGACCAAGGTGTCAGCTTGCATGGGCAGTCTCATGTGTCGTGACGAGATCGATGCGACCGGGGTGGGTGTAGATCACCGCGCCATGCTGGCGCGCGAAGCCGGCCAACGTCAGCCCGATCCGATCGGCCGTGGTCACAGCCAAGGTGGTGGGTGCGGACACGGCCGCCAGCAGCCCGACACCCGCTGCAGCGGTCTTTTGCACCATCTCGAAGCTGGCGCGGCTGGTGACGGCAACGAACCCCTTCGACGCGTCGATGCGGGCCGAGGCCAGTGCGCCGATCAGCTTGTCGAGCGCGTTGTGGCGGCCGATGTCTTCGCGCAGATGCACGACGGTGCCGTCGAGCGTGCACCACGCTGCCGCGTGGACAGCGCCAGTGCGTTGCTGCAAAGCCTGTCGTTCGGCCATGCCCGCCATGGCGCGCTCGATGGCGGCCGGCGCGAAGCGGGTGCGCCTGTCGATCAGCGGCAGCACCCGCGCCACGTGGGCCAGGCTTTCGGTGCCGCAGAGGCCACACCCCGTGCGTCCGGCCATAGATCGGCGACGCTCTTTCAGCCGTGCGAAGGCTGCGGCCGATACGTCGAGCTGCAGAGTGATGCCGAGGTCGCCGACGTGCTCTTCAACGCCATAAAGCTCGTGCCGCCCATCGAGGATGCCCTCACTGAGCGAGAAGCCCAACGCGAAGTCCGACAGGTCGAGCGGCGTGGCCAGCATGACCGCGTGCGAAATGCCGTTGTATTCCAGCGCCACCGGCACTTCCTCGGCCACCCAGTCGGTCGCAGGTGTGAGTTCCGCTGAGCGAAGGCGATGAACGGGCCGAAACACAGCGCCACTCATGGCCTCAACTCGCCGTGGAGGTTGGAGAGGCCTCAGCCGCAGCATCGAGCAATTCGTGCTGGATTCGGTTAAAGCGGCTGTACTCCTGCTGCCAGGCCGAGGGCTGCATCACCTTCAGCACCTGCACTGCGGTCACCTTGTACTCGGGGCAATTGGTGGCCCAGTCTGAGTTGTCGGTGGTGATGACGTTGGCGCCCGACTCAGGGAAGTGGAAGGTCGTGTAGACCACGCCCGGTTGCATGCGGTCGGTCACCGTGGCACGCAGAACGGTCTCGCCGGCGCGGCTCTGAATGCCCACCCAGTCATCCTGGGCGATACCCCGCTCCTCGGCGTCGTGCGGGTGGATCTCCAGTCGGTCTTCACTGTGCCACTGGTTGTTCTCGGTGCGCCGCGTCTGCGCGCCGACGTTGTATTGCGACAGGATGCGCCCCGTCGTCAGGATCAGCGGGAAGCGGCGTGTCACCTTCTCGTCGCTGGGCACGTACTGGGTGATGATGAACTTGCCCTTGCCGCGCACGAACTGATCGATGTGCATGGTCGGAGTGCCTTCGGGCGCCTGTTCATTGCAGGGCCACTGGATGCTGCCGAGTTCATCGATCTTCGCGTAGCTCACCCCTGTGAACGTCGGTGTCAGCGACGCAATCTCGGCCATGATCTGCTCGGGGTGCGTGTAATGCATCGGGTAACCCAGCGCGTTCGACAGCTTCACCGTCACCTCCCAATCGGCCAGGCCGGCCGCAGGCGGCATGACCTTGCGCACGCGCGAGATGCGCCGTTCCGCGTTGGTGAAGGTGCCGTCCTTCTCCAGGAACGACGACCCAGGCAGGAAGACGTGGGCGTACTTGGCGGTCTCGTTGAGGAACAAGTCCTGTACGACGATGCATTCCATCGCCATCAGGGATGCCGCCACATGCTGCGTGTTCGGGTCGGACTGAACGATGTCCTCGCCCTCGCAATACAGGCCCATGAAGCTGCCGCTGTGCGCTGCGTCGAACATGTTCGGAATGCGCAGGCCGGGCTCGGGGTCAATATCGACGCCCCAGGCCGCTTCGAAGGTGGCACGGGCCGTGGCGTCGGACACATGCCGGTAGCCCGGGAGCTCGTGAGGGAAGGACCCCATGTCGCAGGCACCCTGCACGTTGTTCTGACCACGCAGCGGATTCACGCCCACACCTTGGCGGCCCACGTTGCCGGTGGCCATCGCCAGGTTGGCAATGCCCATCACCATCGTCGAGCCCTGGCTGTGTTCAGTCACGCCAAGGCCGTAGTAGATGGCGCCGTTTCCAGCGGTGGCATACAGCCGCGCGGCAGCGCGCACTTCGGCGGCCGGCACGCCAGTGATGAGCTGCATCGCCTCGGGCGAGTTCGACGGACGGGCCACGAACTCGCGCCATTCGGCGAAGGACTTGGCCTCGCACCGCTCGGCCACGAAGTCTTCCTTCACCAGGCCTTCGGTCACGATCACATGGGCCAGCGCCGTGATCATGGCCACGTTGGTGCCTGGTCTGAGTGCCAGGTGGTGATCGGCCTGCACATGCGGGCTGCGCACCAGATCGATGCGGCGCGGGTCGATGATGATGAGCTTCGCGCCTTGCCTCAGCCGCTTCTTCATGCGTGATGCGAACACGGGGTGTCCGTCGGTCGGGTTGGCGCCGATGACCACGATCACGTCCGCCTGTTCGACCGACTTGAAGGTCTGCGTGCCGGCCGATTCACCCAGGGTCTGCTTGAGGCCGTAGCCGGTCGGCGAGTGGCACACACGTGCGCAGGTGTCGACGTTGTTGTTGCCGAATGCGGCACGGACGAGCTTCTGAACGAGGTAGGTTTCCTCGTTCGTGCAGCGAGAGGAGGTGATGCCGCCGATGCTGTCCCGACCGTACTTGGCCTGGATGCGCCGGAACTCGCTGGCAGCGTGGTTGATGGCTTCGTCCCAGCTCACTTCACGCCAGGGATCCGTGATCTTGGCGCGGATCATCGGCTTGAGCATGCGGTCCTTGTGGGTCGCATAGCCCCAGGCGAAGCGGCCCTTGACGCATGAGTGGCCCTCGTTGGCTTTGCCGTCTTTCCACGGCACCATGCGCACGACCTCGCTGCCTTTCATCTCGGCCTTGAATCCGCAGCCGACGCCGCAGTAGGCGCAGGTCGTGGTGACGCTGTGCTCGCCCTGCCCGAGCCAGATCACGCTCTTTTCCTGCAGGGTGGCGGTCGGGCAGGCCTCGACACATGCGCCGCAGCTCACGCATTCGCTTTGCATGAAGGGCTCGTCCTGACCCGGGGACACGCGTGATTCGAATCCACGGCCGCTGATGGTCAGCGCGAACGTGCCCTGCGTTTCCTCGCAGGCCCGCACACAGCGATTGCAGACGATGCACTTGCTCGGGTCGTAGGTGAAATACGGGTTGGACTCGTCCTTGTTGCTCTTGAGGTGATTCGCACCGTCGAATCCGTAACGCACCTCGCGCAGGCCGGTGACGCCGGCCATGTCCTGCAACTCGCAGTTGCCGTTGGCCGAACAGGTCAGGCAGTCCAGGGGATGGTCGGAGATGTAGAGCTCCATCACGCCCTTGCGCAGTTCCTGCAGCTTGGGCGTCTGCGTGCGCACCTTCATGCCGGGTTCGGCAGGCGTCGTGCATGACGCTGGGAAACCCTTGCGACCTTCGATCTCGACCAGGCACAGCCGGCACGAACCGAAGGGCTCGAGGCTGTCGGTGGCACATAGCTTGGGCACCTGGATGCCGGCGTCGACTGCTGCGCGCATCAGTGAGGTGCCCTTCGGCACGGTGACGGCCTGGCCATCGATCTCCAGCGTGAGCTCGACGGTGGACTCACGCTTCGGCGTGCCGTGGTCGATTTCCTTCAGGTGATGAAGCATGGCGAATCTCCTTGCGCTGAATCAGGCCGCTTGACGGCGGGGTGCCGCGAGGCCGAAGTCTTCGGGATAGTGGTTCAGGGCCGAGAGCACGGGGTACGGCGTCATGCCGCCCATCGCGCACAGCGAGCCGTTGAGCATCGTGTCGCACAGGTCGCGCAGCAGCTTCACCTGTTGCAGTCGACCTTGATCTCCGGTGATCTTGTCGATCACCTCGACACCGCGCGTTGAGCCGATTCGGCATGGTGTGCACTTGCCGCAGCTCTCGAGCGCGCAGAACTCCATCGCGTAACGGGCGAGCTTCGCCAGGTCGGCGGTGTCGTCGTGAACGACGATGCCGCCATGACCCACCACCGCGCCAACAGCGGCGTAGGCTTCGTAGTCGAGAGGGATGTCCCATTGAGATTCGGGGACGTAGGCACCGAGCGGGCCACCCACCTGCACCGCCTTGATCGGCCGGCCGCTGGCGGTGCCGCCACCGAAGTCCATCAGCAGTTCGCGCAGGGTGATGCCGAAGGCCTTCTCGACCAGGCCGCCGTGCTTGATGTTGCCCGCGAGTTGGATGGGCAGCGTTCCGCGGGAGCGACCAACGCCGAAGTCGCGGTAGAAGGCCGCTCCCCGCGCCAGGATGATCGGCACACTGGCGAAGGTGATCACGTTGTTGATGACCGTCGGCTGGCCGAAGAGCCCTTCGATGGCCGGCAGCGGCGGCTTCGCGCGGACGATGCCGCGCTTGCCTTCCAGGCTTTCCAGCATCGCGGTTTCTTCGCCGCACACATACGATCCCGCAGCCTTGCGGATGTGCAGATGGAAAGCGCGGCCGCTGCCGAGCACGTTCGCGCCGAGGTAGCCGGCGGCTTCCGCGCGTCGCACCGCCTCGCGCATCGTCGCCACCGCGTGCGGGTACTCGGAGCGGATGTAGACGTAGCCCTGTGTCGCGCCCACCGCGAGCGCCGCGATCGTCATGCCCTCGATCAGCATGAAGGGGTCGCCCTCCATCGTCATGCGGTCCGAGTAGGTTCCCGAGTCCCCCTCATCCGCATTGCAGACGACGTACTTCTGCGACGCCGTCGTGCCGAGAACCGTCTTCCACTTGATGCCCGCCGGAAAGGCCGCGCCGCCGCGCCCGCGCAGGCCGGACTGGGTGACCTCCTCGACCACCACGCTGCCGGCGAGACCCAGCGCGCGGCGCAGGCCGGCATAGCCTTCGTGCGCCTCGTAGTCGGCGATCGACAGCGGGTCGGTGACGCCCATGCGGGCGAAGGTCAGGCGCTCCTGCTTCGCGAGGTAGGGAATCTGCTCCGTGAGGCCAAGCCGCAGAGGGTGTTCACCGCCATGCAGGGCGCCAGCGTCGAGCAGACTGGCCACATCCTCGACCGTCACCGGCCCGTAGGCCACACGGCCCTCTGGTGTCGACACCTCGAGCAACGGCTCGAGCCAGAACAGCCCGCGCGAACCGTTGCGCACGAGAGTGACGTCCAGTCCGCGATCAGCGGCTTCATCCCTCAGACGTCGGGCCACTCGTTCCGCACCGGCGGCGAGTGCGGCGGAGTCGCGCGGCACGTACACGGTGACGCTCATGCCGCGGCCTCCTGACTGGCAACGATGGCGTCGAAGGCCTGCGGCGTGACGCGTGCATGCAGTTCGTCGCCCACCATCACGGCGGGCGACGATGCGCACAGGCCGAGGCAGTAAGCCGGCTCGAGTGACCATGCGCGGTCGGCCGAGGTGCCGTGCGACTCGCAACCGAGTCGCTTTGCCGCATGGGCCAGCAGGGCCTCGGCGCCCATGGCCTGACATGCCTCGGCTCGGCAGACCTGAACCAGGCAGCGCCCAGCGGGTTCTGCACGGAAGTGGTGGTAGTACGTGATGACGCCGTGAACCTCGGCGCGCGTGAGGTTCAGCGCGCTGGCGATTTCCGGCACCGCGGCGGCCGGCACGTGGCCCAACGCGTCCTGCACGTCGTGAAGGATGGGCAGCAAGGCGCCGGGTTCGCCGGCAAGCCGGGCCAGGATCTCGCGCACCGTCGCCAGGGCGTCAGTCGGTAGTGCCCGGGCGGAAACAGGTTCAGGCATGAGGGCCTCCACAAGTTCGAATGCAAGCGCAGTTATAGGAAGCAAGCGGCATATGGGTACCTGAGCTCGCCGCGGACTCTATGCAGTGCTAGTCTTCTCAGCAATATGCGGCTCACACACCAAGCCATATGCCCTCAGCAGCCTAAGTGAGAACCCGTGCACGAAGTCACCATCAAGCCCCAGTGGGCGATCCGGCCTTGCGCCGGACCGTCGCTCGCTCCGCGCGTTCTGGAACTGCTGGTGAAGGTTCACGAGCAAGGCAGCCTGTCTTCAGCATGTCAGGCCCTCGGCGTCTCGTACCGGCACGCGTGGGAGCTGATCCGCCAAGGTGGCGACCTCTTCGGCCAACCTCTGATGCTGATGGAACGAGGCAAGGGGTCGGTGCTCACGCCACTCGGCGAAAAGCTGGTGTGGGCCGACCGCCGCATCACGGCGCGGTTGACGCCGGTGCTCGACTCCTTGGCGTCGGAACTCGGCGCAGAGATCGGCAAGGTGCTGGCCACCGCCGTGCCGTTCCTGCGCATTCATGCCAGCCATGGCTTCGCCGTGCAGGCCTTGCACACGATGCTCGTCGAGGCGAACGTCGGCAGCGAACTGCGCTATTGCGGCAGCCAGGAGGCCCTCGCCTCGTTGCAGAGCGGCAGTTGCGACGTGGCTGGCTTCCATGTGCCTGTTGGAGAGTTCGAGGCGTCCGCCCTCGCCCACTACAAAAGGTGGCTCGCGCCTGAATCACAGAAGCTGATCAACGTGGCGGTGCGCCGGCAAGGCCTGATGGTGGCCGCCAACAACCCGAAGAAGATCTACGGGCCGGCTGACCTCGTGCGGCCAGGCATCCGCTTCATCAACCGCCAGCCTGGTTCGGGCACACGTTTTCTGCTCGACCTGCTGCTGCAGCACGAGGGCATTTCGAGCGCCGACATCAAGGGCTACGAACAGTGCGAGCTGACGCACGCCGCTGTGGCAGCGTTCGTGGCCAGCGGCATGGCCGACGTGGGCTACGGCGTTGAAACCCCGGCCCGCCAGTTCAAGCTCGACTTCGTGCCCAGTCAGACCGAGCGCTACTTTCTGCTGTGCAACGAGTCCGCGTTGGCAAGCCCCGCTGTGCAGCGCATGCTCGACATCCTGCGCAGTCCTGCCTTTCGCGATGCTGTCGATGCCCTGCCTGGCTACTCGGCCAACGACACGGGAGCGGTGGCCGACTGGCACGCCACCTTCGCTTCGCCGATGCGGCCAAGCCTGCCAGCAACAAGAAAACCAACGCGCAGCAAATAGCTGAGGTTCTGCTGGCTTCCAGCGGCCACTTGCTACCGACCGCTCAGGCCACTCGCCATGAGCGCGGTCATGCGGAACATCGCGTTGTGCGCGCAACTGTCGCCCTGCGGACCGCCATGGCCGCCGAAGGCCATCAGCAACGGGGTGATGTCGGGCACGCTGCTGTCGGCGCGAGCACCGGGCTCGAGCTTGAAGATCGTCTGGCCTTCCTTGACCGTCTCGGTGACCTTGATGTCGGCGATGGTGGCGGGCTCGACCTTGGTCGGATCCTTCGAGAGGATGGCGAAGTCAGCCAGCTTGCCCGGCTCCAGGCTGCCCTTGCGCTTGTCCTCGAAGTGGTGGTAGGCCGGCCAGATCGTCATCGCCTTCAGAGCGGTGATGACGTCAACACGGTGCTCGGGGCCGACGATGCGGCCCGAGCCGCGTGCGCGGCGGGTGACGGTGGCGTCGAGCACGCGCATCGAATCAGGGAAGGCCACCGGCGCGTCGTGGTGGCTGGAAAAGATCATGCCCCGCTTGCGCACCCAACCGGTGGGCGAGATGTTCATGCCCGCCTGCGGGCCGACAGTGTGGTCGAGGTGCCAGTCGCCCCAGTAGAAGGTGTGCATCGGGAACAGCGACGGAATCACGCCGAGCGACTTGTAGCTGTCGACCTGGTCTTCGCGCAGGAACTGTCCGTGGATCAGCACGTTGCGCAGTGCCTTCGCCTGGGGGAAGCGTGCCTGCGCCGCGCGGTGGGCAGCGATCAGCAGGTCGGAGGCGCGCTCGCCGTTGGAGTGGGTGATGACCTGGATGCCGTTCTCGGCGGCCCACTGCACCGCACCCATCACCTGCTCGGCCGACGCTGCGGCATAGCCGGAATACCCAGCCGGGTAGTTGCCGACCGGCTTGAAGTAGGGCCGGTCTCGCCAGGCGGTGAAGCCTTGCGGGCTGCCGTCGATGGTGAGCTTGGCGCCGGCGACGCGGTAGCGATTGACGAAGGTGCTGCTCTGGTTGGCCTTGATGTACTCGCGGTCGACGAGCACGTCGGGATAGGCATTCACATCGATCGCAAAGCCACCTTCGGCAGCCACCTGCTTGAGCAGGTCGGCGGTCTGCGGCGTCGCACGGCCTTCCTCGGCGGTGGTGTAGCCGAACCGCGCCCACAGCTTGGCGCCTTCGAGCGCGAAGACCTTCAATGCCTGAGGACCGACGCGGCCGAGCACGATCGGGGCGGCCCTGGAGAAGGCGGTTTCCTCCAGCGTGCCGTTGGGCTCGGTGGTGCCGGGTTTGCGCTGGATCACCCCGCCATCCGGATCCTTGGTGGTCGAGTCGTAGCCCATCGCCTTCAGCATCGCGGAATTGGCGGTGGCCAGATGCGCGGACTGATGAATGATGAGGATGGGAATGTCCTGCGAGACGGCGTCCAGCTCTTCCTTGGTCGGGTGGCGCAATTCGGTCAGCTGCGACTGGTCGTAGCCGAAGCCGATGATGATCTTGGCCTGCTCGACCGCGACCGCGTTCTTCTGCGCCCAGTCTCGCAGCGTCTGCTGCAGCGTGGCGATGTCGCGCACCTCGCCGTCGGGTGCCGCCAGCAGGTTGGCCGACAGCGCCTGCAGACCGCCGATGAGGACGTGACCGTGGGCGTCGACGAAACCCGGCACGAGGGTTCGGCCCTCGAGGTCGATGAGTTGCGTGGCCGGGCCCTTGCGCTTCATGACTTCGCTGCGCTTGCCCACCGCGATGATCCTGCCGTTCGCGACGGCCACCGCCTCGGCACGCATGGCCTTGTCGTTCATGGTCAGGATCGGGCCGCCCGACCAGATGGCATCGGCAGGTGGCGCGGCAGCGGCCAGGGGCGCGGCGGTGAGGCCAGCGCTCAGTGCGACGCTGAAGGCGACGGCCTGCGCCCAGCGCTTCCACGCCCTTCGGGAGACTGGTGTGACTGAGACGGGCTGCACCACGGGCAGCGGGTTGTGGGTTCGGTCGGTCATGGCGCGGCTCCAGAGCGTTGAACGGACGCGCCGCATTCTTGCGGTTTTCCTTGACGATTCGAAGTGACTGCGGCGCGAGAGGCGCCGCCCCTCAGCCCTGCACCGCCACCATCACCGCATAGGCCTTGAACACCGCCGTCGCCGGGATGCCGACCTTGAGTGCGAGGCTGTCGACCGCGTCGTTGGTGACGCTGGCGGTGACCGCTGCGCCACCGGGCAGGGTGACGACCACCAGCGACGACACCGCCCCGCGCTCGATGCGGGAGACCGTTCCGGCCAGCTGGTTGCGCGCCGAGAGCTGCCAGCCGGCAAAGTCGGTGACGAGCACGATGGCAGACGACTTGATGAGCGCCAGCGCCTCCCTGCCCTTCTTCAGCTTGAGCCGCTTCGCGGCGGCGGCGGTCATCGTGGCGGTGATCTCTGTGCCCAGCCTGAGGGCGATGGTCACCTCGGCCGACACCGGGCCGACATCGATGGACTTGACCGTGCCGGCGAACTGGTTGCGTGCGGTGGTCTTCATGGTCATTCTCCTGAGCAGGCCACTCAAGGCCGGGTGCTGGGCCAGACGCGTTTCCTGCGCCTGCAGGAACTCGCGGTGGTCGGACTGCAGATCGCGCCACGCCTGAAGCAGCCCGCGGGCTGCGGCGGTCAGCTGCGTGCCGCCGCCTCCGGCGCCGCCGGTGGCGGTTTCGAGCAG
>VYKX01000057.1_pt1 | contig 36161 bp, 34 predicted proteins | sample 5114471 | NCBI WGS metagenome assembly VYKX01 (sample SAMN12291785, study PRJNA351875) | freshwater metagenome | isolation source: freshwater lake | place: USA: Michigan, Gull Lake | collected 2013-08-08
ACATCACTCGAGGAGCATCACCATGTCCAAAGTTCATCGCCTGCTCGGAACGCTCTGCCTGATGGCGCTCAGCGCCTCTGGCACGTACCGACTGACGATGCAGTTTGCCGACGGCTATCACGCGTCGTACGGCAAGGAAATGAGCACGTCGATCAAGGTCACGGTCGAGTGGCAATGACGGCTCGGGGTTGACCTGGCCCGCTGGTATGAGCGCTGACCCCACCTCGGCATCGTCTGCCGCCCTTCGCCGCCCCCGCCTGACTGAAGCGCGGGCCGAGTTGACCAGCGCCGTGCGCGTGCTCGACGAGCACGGCGAGTGGCGCGACATCAGCATCCCCGCCGAGCGTCCGCTGACCGTGTTTGTCGACAAGCGCGAGCTGGTCACGCTGATGACGCTCGGCGCCGCGCCCGAGTTGCTGGTGTTGGGCTATCTGCGCAACCAGCGCCTGGTGGATTCGATCGACCAGGTCGAGTCGATCAGCGTCGACTGGGAGGTGCAGGCGGCCGCCGTCTACACCCGCGGTGGCATCGATCGGCTGGAGGAGAAGACCGCGCACCGCACCGTCACGACCGGCTGCGGCCAGGGAACGGTGTTCGGCGAATTGATGGACGACCTCGATAGCGTGGTGCTGCCGCCCGCCACCGAACCCGCGGCGCGGCTGTCTCAGGCGGCGCTGTACGGCCTGCTCAACGCAATGCGACTTCAGGAGAGCACCTACAAATCGGCCGGGTCGGTGCACGGGTGCGCCCTGTTCCGTCAGTCCGAGTTGCTGAGCTTCGTCGAGGACGTCGGACGCCACAACGCCATCGACACCATCGCCGGCTGGATGTGGATGAACGGCATCGAGGGCGGCGACAAGGTGTTCTACACGACGGGCCGGCTGACCAGCGAGATGGTGATCAAGTCGGCGCAGATGGGCGTGCCGATCGTCGTCTCGCGCAGCGGCGCGACACAGATGGGGCTCGCGGTGGCGCAGCAACTCGGGCTGTGCCTGTTCGGTCGAGCGACCAACAAGCACTTCATCTGCTACTGCGGCTTCGACCGCTTCGACTCTCAACCCGAGCCCTCACGGGTGGCAGGCGCGCCATGACCGGGAGCGCGCCGATGACGCCGCCGAGCGGGTGGGACTGGTGGCGCGAAGGCGTGCGCAGCGCCTTCTTCCTGCGACCGCGCTGCAACGGCTGGCCCGAAGCCTCGCCGATGCTGGTGTTCGGGCTCATGGCCTGCGTCATCGCGGCGGGTGTCGCGCTCGAACGGTTGGCGATGCAGCCGCCACTGATCTTCAACCCCGCGGCGCTTGCAAGCGGCTGGTTCGGCGCGATGCTGACGCTTGCGGTGTGCTGGTGTGTGGCGCGTGGCGTGCGCGGTGAATCGCAGGCGCCTGCGCATCCGGAAACTGACCGCGCGGGTCCGATGACATTACCGTCCACCAGCTTGTTTGCGCTGTCCCTGGTGCAGGCGATCTTCATCGGCCTGTTGACGGGCCCGCTTTACCTGGGTCTGCTCGATCCGCTGGTCGACCACGTCCCCGAACATGCCGACGCGATCAGCTGGTCGCTGTGGCTGCTGCCTGTCGGCTGGAGCGTGCTCGCGACCGGTGTGCTGCTGTGGCGTCAGGCAGCGCGGCAGGTCGGCCTGCGGGCTTTTGTCGTGACGGCGACCGTGCTCAACGTGGCGGCTGCAGTCTGGGCGCCACCGCTTCCCTACTGGTACCCAGCCGAGACCGCATCGATCGACGCCGCACTCAGCGCTCCTGAAGGCACTGGCCCAGAGCTCTCGCAGGAGGTCATCGAGGCCCAGGTCGACCTCTTGCCCAAAGCGCTCGATGCGCTTGCGCCTCGACGCCCAGGCGTGGTGAATCTTTACGCGGTCACTTTCGCACCGTATGCCGATGCCGACGTGTTCAGCCGAGAGGCCACGCTGGTGTCCGACCTGATGCGCAGCCGCTTCGACGCCGAGGGCCACGTCGTGCAGTTGCAGAACCACGCGGCTTCCATGACCAGCTTGCCATGGGCGACGCCGTTGAACCTGCAGCGCAGCATCGAACACATTGCCGGGCTGATGGACCCCGACGAGGACGTGCTGTTCATTCACCTCACATCGCACGGTGCACGCGACGGACAGCTGGCTGCGGGCCTCGGACCGATGAAAGTCGACGAGGTGACGCCGCAGCAGCTCAACGCCTGGCTCGACGCCGCCGGCATCCGGCATCGGGTGATCTCGATCTCGGCGTGCTATTCCGGCACCTGGATCGCGCCACTCGCCGGTCCGGGCAGCCTGGTCATGACGGCGGCCGATGCGACGCACACCTCGTACGGTTGCGGCCGCCAGTCGGAGCTGACCTTCTTTGGCCGCGCGATGTATGCCGAGCAACTGCAGCAGACCCGCTCGTTCGAGGACGCGTTCGCTGCAGCGCGGCCGGTGATCGAGCAGCGCGAGAAGGAAGCCGGCAAGGACGACGGCTACTCGAACCCGCAGATCTCGGTCGGCCCCGACGTGCGCGCCGCGCTGCAACGATTTCGGCAGCGTCTCGATGCCGAGGTCAAGCCCGCGTCGTGACCTGCGATCAGCCTTTCTAGAATCTTTCGAAACCTTCCCGCACAGGCACCCCGGCGGTGTGACGCATGAGCATCAAGAGCGACAAGTGGATCCGCCGCATGGCCGAGCAGCACGGGATGATCGAGCCCTTCGAGCCCGGTCAGGTTCGTCAGTCTGCCGACGGCCAGAGGATCGTGAGCTACGGCACCAGCAGCTACGGCTACGACATCCGCTGCGCGCCGGAGTTCAAGGTCTTCACCAACATCTACAGCACGGTGGTCGACCCCAAGAACTTCGACGAGCGCAGCTTCGTCGACATCGATGGCGAGGTCTGCATCATTCCGCCCAACAGCTTCGCGCTGGCGCGCACGGTCGAGTACTTCCGCATCCCGCGCAATGTGCTCACCATCTGTTTGGGCAAGAGCACCTACGCGCGCTGCGGGATCATCGTCAACGTCACCCCGTTCGAACCCGAGTGGGAGGGATTCGTCACCCTCGAGTTCAGCAACACGACACCGTTGCCTGCGAAGATCTACGCTGGCGAAGGCTGCGCGCAGGTGCTGTTCTTCGAGAGCGATGCCGACGATGTCTGCGAGACCAGCTACAAGGACCGCGGCGGCAAGTACCAGGGTCAGCGCGGGGTCACGTTGCCCAAGACCTGAAGGCCGCCGCGGGCATCGCCGTCGCGTTCATCCATCGTTGCTGCCCGCCGAGGTGGCGTCGTTCCGAGGAGCATCCGTCATGAAGTGGGAAGGTAACCGGCAGAGCGACAACGTCGAGGACGCTCGCGGCGGTGGTGGTGGCGGTGGTGGTCGCGGCATGCGCATCGGCGGCGGCCGGGGCGTCGGTCTGGGCACCATCGTCATCGCGCTGGTGGCGGGGTGGATCTTCGGCATCAACCCGCTGACGGTGCTCGGGTTGCTCGGTGGCGGCGGAGCCATCGCGCCGCAGGTGCAGCAGGCGCCCGCCGGCAAGCCGCCCGCCGAGGACCGCGGCGCAGCCTTTGTCTCGACCGTGCTGGCCGACACCGAAGACGTCTGGCGGGCGCAGTTTCAGCGCGCCGGCGCTGTGTACGAGGAACCGAAGCTGCGCCTCTTCCGCGGCAGCGAGCCCACCGCCTGCGGGCAGGGCGATGCCGCCATGGGACCGTTCTACTGTCCGGGCGACCGCAAGGTCTACATCGACCTCGGCTTCTTCGACACCCTGTCGCAGCGGCTCGGCGCGCCCGGCGACTTTGCTCAGGCTTACGTCATCGCGCACGAGGTGGGCCACCACGTGCAGAACCTGCTGGGCGTCACCGGCAAGGTCGACGGCATGCGCGGGCGCATCAGCGAGCGCGAGCAGAACGCGCTGAGCGTGCGCGTCGAGTTGCAGGCCGACTGCTTTGCCGGTGTGTGGGCACACGACTCTCAGCAGAGCAAGGGCTGGCTCGAGAAGGGCGACATCGAGGAAGCGCTGCGCGCGGCCAGCCAGATCGGCGACGACACCCTTCAAAAGCAGGCGAGCGGTCGCGTGGTGCCGGACAGCTTCACCCACGGCACCAGCGAGCAGCGCATGCGCTGGTTCCAGCGTGGCCTTCAAAGCGGCAGCATGCAGCAGTGCAACACCTTCGAGAAGGGCGTGGTGCTCTGACGCGAGTCTGGCGGTTGCCGCAGGCGTGGTCGACGAGCCTGCAGGCCGACCGGGCGCTGGGTTGAGCAGCGACTGCCCGCGCCAGATCCCAGCGCGTGATCAGCGCGCCGGCAGCAGGATGTGGCGGTCGACGGTGTTGATGTCGGTGTGGCCGCAGAAGGCCATCGTGGTGTCGAGTTCCTTGTGGATGATCTCGAGGCATTTGCTCACGCCGGCCTCACCCATCGCACCCAGCCCGTAGAGGAAGCTGCGGCCGATCAGTGTGCCGCGCGCGCCGAGCGCCCACGCCTTGAGCACGTCCTGCCCGCTGCGGATGCCGCCGTCCATCCAGACCTCGATGCGCGATCCAACCGCGTCGGCGATCGCGGGCAGCGCCTCGATCGACGACGGCGCGCCGTCGAGTTGCCGCCCGCCATGGTTCGACACGATCAGCGCGTCGGCACCGCTGTCGGCCGCGAGGCGCGCGTCTTCCGTGTCCATGATGCCCTTGAGGATCAGCTTGCCGCCCCAGCGATTCTTGATCCACTCGACGTCGGCCCAGCTGAGTGCCGGATCGAATTGCTCGGCCGTCCATGAGCTGAGCGACGACAGGTCGCCCACGCCCTTCGCGTGGCCGACGATGTTGCCGAAACTGCGCCGTTTCGTGCCCAGCATGCCCAGGCACCAGCGCGGTTTGGTGGCCAGGTTGATGAGGTTGGCGATCGTCGGCTTGGGCGGCGCGCTCAGGCCGTTCTTCAGGTCCTTGTGGCGCTGGCCGAGGATCTGCAGGTCGAGCGTGAGCATCAGCGCGCTGCACTTCGCAGCGCGCGTGCGCTCGATCAGCCGCTCGATGAAGTCTCGGTCCTTCATCAGGTAGAGCTGGAACCAGAACGGCGCGGTGGTGTGCGCGGCCACGTCCTCGATCGAGCAGATGCTCATCGTGCTCAGGGTGAACGGCACGCCGAACTTCTCTGCGGCCCGCGCGGCAAGGATCTCGCCGTCGGCGTGCTGCATGCCCGTCAGACCGGTGGGCGCGATGGCCACGGGCATCGCCACGTCGATACCGGCCATGCGCGTGCGCGTGCTGCGGTTTTCCATGTTCACGGCCACCCGCTGCCGCAGCTTGATGCGCTGGAAGTCGGCTTCGTTCGCGCGGTAGGTGCCCTCGGTGTACGAGCCCGAATCCGCGTAGTCGTAGAACATCCGCGGCACACGCCGCTGGGCCAGGACGCGCAAGTCCTCGATGTGGGTGATCACGGGCATGGCGTGTCTCGTCAGCAGGTCAGCTGACGATCCTAAGCGGCCGGTGACCGAACCAGCTCAGTGGACGTTGACGATGTCGCGGTGCATTGGCGCCCATTGCGCGAGCAGACGGTTCTGGGTGCGGAAGGAAATGCCTTGCGCGTCCATCGTCTGCTGCAGCACCTCCGCCAGCGCGTAGAAGGTGGCGCGGTTGATGTAGACGCCGCTTCGCAAGCGGCGCATGTTGTAGACGCTCTGGCGGCACGGACCACCGGACACCTCGCACAGCTGCTCGGCAAGCTTTTCGCGGAAGCGCCGTTCGTCCACGTCCTGGAAGTACGGCTGGGTCACTGATTCATGCCACCCCGACGCGCGCTCAGTCGAAAAGCGGCAACTCGACCTGCGAGACCGACGCGGTGGCGCGTTGCCGGCGTCGTGGGTGGGCGCTCGCAACCGGAATCGGGCTCGATGGCACTTCAGCTGGTTGCTGCTGGTCGCCGAGTGCCGCCAGCGGCTGCAGGGTCGAGGCCCGCACCCCGAGCAGCCGCAGCCGGTGCGTGAGGTCGACCCGCTTGAGACACAGCCCGGCCGCATGACGCAGGTCGGCGGCCTCGACCACCGCGTGCGGCAGCGTCAGGTCGCGGGTCACGCTGCGGAAGTCGTCGTAGCGCAGCTTGATGCCGATCGTGCGCGCGGCCACGCCCTTGCGCCGCAGGTCGTCGGCCAGACGTTCGCACAGCCGGGTGAACACCTCGCCAAGCGCCGTGCGGTCGCGCACGGCATGCAGATCGCGTTCGAATGTGGTCTCGCGGCTGATCGATTTCGGCTCGCGGTGCGTCACCACGGGCCGCTCACATCGGCCGTGCGCAGCGTCGTGCAGCCACGCGCCCATGCTGCGTCCGAAGGCGTCGATGAGGGTCGCCGGTTCGGCCGCGGCGAGCTGGCCGATGGTGTCGATGCCCATCTCGCAAAGCCGTGTCGCCGCCTTCGGGCCGATGCCGTTGACCTTGCGCGCGGCCAGCGGCCAGATGCGGGTGACGATGTCGGCGTCGTCGAGCAGCGTGAGGCCATCGGGCTTGTCGAGCTCCGAGCCGATCTTCGCCAGCAGCTTGTTCGGCGCCACCGCGATCGAGCAGCGCAGCCCGGTGGCGTCGAACACCGCCGCCTTCAGCGCCTGCGCCAGAGCGCGCCCGCGATCATCCTGCGCGCCGGGCAGGTCGCTCAGGTCGATGTAGATCTCGTCGATGCCCCGGTCCTCGACCAGCGGTGCGATGCAGCGCACGGCCTCCTTGAATCGGCGCGAGCACTGGCGGTAGGCGTCGAAATCGACCGGCAGCAGCACCGCCTCGGGCGCCAGTGCTGCCGCCTTCATCACCCCCATGCCCGAATGCACGCCAAGCGCTCGTGCTTCGTACGTGCTGGTGGTGATGACGCCGCGCCCGGTGTACTCGCGCAACGTGGCGTACCGGCGACTGCCGTCGGCGAGCGTCACCGGTTGCCGGTCGCGACCGCCGCCAATGACCACCGCCCGTCCGCGCAGGTCGGGGTAGCGCAGCAACTCGACCGACGCATAGAACGCGTCCATGTCGAGGTGGGCAATCAGGCGCCTTGCGGGCGAGACGGGCATGACATCGATTGTCTGGCGCGATCGCCTCCCGGGCCCTGACACGTCTGCACCGGCAGCGCTGTCTCCTGCGGCTCGCCAAAAGAAAAGGCCGCCCGAGAAGGCGGCCATTTTTCCGGTGTTCAGAGCTCGGGCGTTGCGTCGCCTGGCTGTGCGTGAAGAGGGCTGATCAGGCCTGAACACGCCCCGAACGCACATTGCGTTCGGTGGATCCGTGAGCGGCATACAGCCCCTGTGTTTCGCGTGGCAGCAGCACATCCATCGCGCGATCGAGCGCGGCGGTGGCACGGGCCAGGCTTTCGCGCTGGGCGGCGACGGTGCCGCCGGCGTTCACCAGACGGCGACGCAGGGCAGGTGGCAGCGCGCCGGTGCGGGCAGCGCGGGAAAAGTGATCGACCGCGCTCGACAGCGCGCGGTGCAATTCGGTGGAATGCAGGTCGATAGACGCGAGGTCGCGTGAGCGAAGCGCGTCGCCCAGCGACGCCAGGCGGCCTTCGACGGCGCTGAGCGCGGTCTCGAGGGCCGGGTTCTGAACCGCGGGATTGCGTGCAGGGGCTGAGGCAGCCACAGGCACCAAGGCACTGGATTTGGAACTGCGCGTCATCGGCGTTCTCGGCAAGGATCAGAGTTTCAAGGAACCGACGTCAGCCCTCAGGGCTTCGGCGTTTGGTTGTTGTTGAGCACTTCGGTGGCATTCGCGATCAACTTGTCGGCGATTGCGCCGGCGTCGATCTTGAAGCTGCCGTTGTCGATGGCGCTCGCAATGCGGGCAACTTTTTCGGCATCGAAGTCGGTCGACGGGGCGGCGTCTTGCGCCAACAGCTTGGATGCAGCATCCGACAGCGCGACCTTGGCGCTCGGCTCGGTGGCCGGCACCGGCGGCACGACCGGGTTGCTCGCACCGTTGTTGGCAGTGGGCGCGGTCGTCGACGGGGTGGAGACCGCTGCTGGCTTGTCAGCCGGGCTTCCGAGTTTCATGGTGTTCTCCGAACGGACTGCGGGGGGTAATACGGGACTCTCATGAGCGTTATTTCGGCCGGGACCGGGCTCACTTGAGCGAAATGTACGTCCGACCCCGCGAACCGGGGGGGTCGTGCCAAGCAATCCACACCAGTGCTCACAGCGACACCTCCAGTTGGCGGGTGCCCACCGGCATGCCGGAGATCACCTGACCACTGTCGGTGCGTACCCGGGCGGGCTGCCCTTCGATGCCGGGAGTCAGGGCGGTTCCTGCGCCGCCCACGCTGAAGCCGACGCCCACCGCCACCACTTTCACCATGTCGCCGGCCGCAAACCATTGGCGAGGCTTGATGTCGGCTTGCCGAACGCCCTGACCGGCAGCCAGCGGCCGCGCGAGCACGCGGCCCACCGCGAACTCGCCGGAGGTGATCGCCGGGCTGTTGTCTTCGGCGAGGTCGATCTCGTCGATCTGCAGATCGCCCTCACGCACGATCGTCCCTGCAGGCAGCGGGACGCTCGCGACAACGGCGCGGCCGTAGACCTTGATGGTGATCGGCAGGTACACATTCCACGGCCGCACGCCCTGGGTGCAGCGCAGGCCGATGCGTGCCTTGCCCCACAGCCGGGTGCCTGGTGGCAGATAGGGTTCGATGCGTTGGCAGGGGGCGAGCTTCAGGCGCGGATCGAGTGTGCCGACGACGACATCGAAGCGCGGCGCCGGGCGGCCGTCGGCCACCGCACCAGCAGCCGATTGCCCAACCTGCGCTGCCGACTGCTGCGTCGCCAGCAAGGCGAGTTCGCGAACCTGGTCGGCCACCGCCGCGCCCAGCGCTGCTGTATTCATGTCGTCAGCCGCACGCGCTGGTCGCATGGCCGTCGACAGCGCCACGGCGACCAAAACACCGACGGCGAATCCGAACAGCGAACGTCCACGCCGGGCACGCGACGAGGGAAATGAGAAGGTTGAACGCCGGTTCTTCATGCAGTCACTCTAGGCATGGTGGCACCCGAGAAGCGTCTCGAAATGAAGGCGAATCGACCCGCTTCTCCCGCTTATGTCGGCAGGGTCGCTGACCACAATGAATTTGATCCGGCCCCCGAAGGAGTGCCTTCATGCTCAACCGTCTCACGAATTCGATCGACTTCCAGGGTCAGGCGCTGGCCCTGCGGGCGGAGCGTCAGCGGCTGATCGCCAGCAACATCGCCAACGCCGACACGCCAGGCTTCGTGTCGCGCGACATGAAATTCGCTGATGCCCTGCGCGCTGCGACCGGTGCCACCACCTCCACTCTGTCAATGGCGCCAGCCGGCGGCATCTCCGGCAGCGGGTCGGGCACCTCGTCGCTCGGTGTCACCCAGCCCGGCCACATCGCCGGCAACGCGGCTCGGCCCGGACAGGCGCAAACGTTGTACTCGACACCGAGCCAGACCAACCTCGACAGCAACACCGTCGACATGGACCGCGAGCGCGCGAGCTTCGCCGACAACGCGGTGAAGTACGAGGCGACGCTGCGCTTCCTCAACGGCAGCGTGCGAACGATGCTCGATGCCATCAAGGGTCAGAACTCCTGAGGCCTGCCGGCTCCCGGACACGACTGACCCCACTGCACTGACCACACCGCGAGGCTCCCGCCATGAGCATGCTCAACATCTTCAACGTCTCCGGCAGCGCCGTCAGCGCGCAGAGCCAGCGGCTCAACGTCGTCGCGTCGAACCTCGCCAATGCCGACACGGTGGCCGGCCCCGATGGCACGGCCTACAAGGCGCGGCAGGTGACGTTTCAGACCCAGTTGATGGGAACGATGGGCGGCAACGAAGCTGCGGCCGGCGTGTCGGTCAGCGCCATCACCGAAGACCAGAGCCCCGGCCGCCGCATCCACGACCCGAATCATCCGCAGGCCGACGCCGAGGGCTACGTGACCTACAGCAACGTCAATGCGGTCGAAGAGATGGTCAACATGATCTCGGCCTCGCGTTCGTACCAGAACAACGTCGAGGTCATGAGCACCGCCAAGACCCTGCTGCTCAAGACGCTGCAGATGGGCGCCTGATCTCGCGCCGCCACCCCACCTTCAGCCGCACGGAACACCCCATGGACATCAGCACTCCCAACACGACCTCGGCGTCCGCGGCAACGACCGCCAAGACCGCCAAGACCGCCAAGTCCGGCACCTCGAGCGCCGACGAGGCGGGCTCGCAAGACCGCTTCCTGAAGCTTTTGATCACGCAGATGCAGAACCAGGATCCGCTCAACCCGATGGACAACGCCCAGGTCACCACGCAGATCGCGCAGATCAACACCGTCAACGGCATCGAAAAACTCAACACCACCGTCACCGGGCTGACCGGCCAGTTCGCGCAGATGCAGGCGCTCCAGGGCGCAGCACTCGTGGGCCGCGACGTGGTGGTGCCTGGCAACCTGCTCGACATCACCGATGGCGTCGGCCAGGGCGGCTACGAGCTCAGCGGCCCGGCAGACAACGTCAAGGTCGAGGTGCTGTCGCCTTCCGGACAGGTCATTGCCACCCTGCCGCAGGGCGCGCAGAGCGCCGGCATGCAGAGCTTCGACTGGCCGGCGGGCACCGCCACCAACGACAGCGGCCTGCGCTTTCGCGTCACGGCCAGCAATGGCAGCGTCAACAGCAGCCCGACAACGCTCATGCGCGACCGCGTCGACGCCATCACCACCAGCGGCAACAGCTTCAGTCTCGAACTGCGCAACTCGGGCCTCGTGCCCTACAGCTCGGTGCGCGCACTCAACTGACCCAGCGCGGCCAGGCCGCAGAACCGATCTCCGTCAACCGCTTCCAGCCCTCAGAAGGATTCACCATGAGCTTCCAGCAAGGCCTGTCCGGACTCAACGCATCGAGCAAAAACCTCGAGGTCATCGGCAACAACATCGCCAACGCCAACACCTTTGGTGCAAAGAGCTCGCGCGCCGAGTTCGCCGACGTCTACGCCTCGGCCCTGAACGTCTCGGGCGGCACCACGATCGGCATCGGCGTGAACCTCGCCGCGGTGGCCCAGCAGTTCACCCAGGGCAACATCACCACCACCGAGAACCCGCTCGACATGGCGCTCAACGGCCGCGGCTTCTTCCAGCTGCAAAGCGCTGCCGGAGAGACGGTGTACAGCCGCAACGGTCAGTTCAAGCTCGACCGTGACGGCTTTGTCGTCAACAACGGCGGGCTGAAGCTCATGGCCAAGCCGTGGGACGAAGCCGCCGGACGTGCCGTCGGCAATGCCGGCCCGATCCAGCTGCCAGCCGGCCTGGGCGCGCCTGTTGCGACCGGCGCCGGCAGCAACCCCGCCTTGCAGGGCGTGCAGATGTCAGTGAACCTCGATGCACGCAAGGACGTGCCCGCGACCGCGTTCTCGTTCACCGCCCCCGAGAGCTACAACTTCTCGACCTCGCAGTCGCTGTACGACTCGCAGGGTTCGCCGCTGACGATGAACTACTACTTCCGCAAGACGGGGGGCAGTGCGTGGGATGTCTACGGCGCGATCAACGGCGCCAAGTTCGACGGCCCCGGCAGCGTCGGGCCACCGCCAGTGGTCACCACCGGCCTGATCACGTCGCTCACCTTCGACACCTCGGGCAACCTGGCCACGCCGACGACGATGCCTGCGATCAACGTCATCGACCCGCGCAGCCCCACGCTCAGCGGTGTGCCAGGCAGCACGCTGTTCAGCGGTCTGGAGATCGACTTCACAGGCACCAGCCAGTACGCCGCCGGCTTCAGCGTCTCCAAGCTCAAGCAGGACGGCTTCGCCACGGGCCAGTTGACCGGCATCGCCTTTGACGATTCCGGCGTCGCCAAGGCAACCTATTCGAACGGGCGCTCGACCAACCTCGGGCAGATCGATCTGGCCGACTTCACCAACCTGCAGGCGCTGCAACCGATGGGCGGCAACATCTGGAAGTCGACTTTCGAATCAGGCGACCCAGTGGCCACCGGCGCGCCGGGCAGCGGCACCTTCGGCGTGGTGCGGGCCGGAGCACTCGAAGAATCGAACATCGACCTCACTGCGCAACTCGTCGACATGATCACTGCGCAGCGCCTCTACCAGGCCAACGCGCAGACCATCAAGACGCAGGACCAGGTGCTGCAGACGCTGGTCAACCTGCGCTGATCGGCGCATCGGCTGAACTGCCCTCAGGCGACTGAACCGAACCCCGAAGGACCGCTCGATGGACCGCATGATCTACCTGTCGATGTCGGGCGCGAAGGCGACGATGCAGCGTCAGGACGTGCTCGCGAACAACCTCGCGAACGTCTCGACCGCGGGCTTCCGCGCCGAGCTCGCCGCGTTTCGTGCCGTACCGGTGCAGGGCAGCGGCGCGAGCACCCGGGTGTACGCGCTCGAATCGACGCCCGGCTACGACGCCACACCCGGGCCGGTGGCCGCCACCGGACGCAACCTCGATGTCGCCATGCGCGGCAACGCGTGGCTTGCGGTGCAGGCGCTCGACGGCACCGAGGCCTACACCCGCGGAGGTTCGCTCGACATCTCGGCCGATGGAACGCTCACCACCCGCAACGGCCTGCAGGTGCTCGGCGACGGAGGACCGATCCAGGTGCCGGCCAACGCCGCGGTGTCGATCGGCGCCGACGGCACGGTGAGCGCCAGCGTCGGTGAAGGCAGACCGCAACCGGTGGGCCGCCTGAAGCTCGCCACGCCCGAGGCGCCGCTGCTGCGCGGGGAGGACGGACTCTTCCGCGCGGCCGACGGCGGCGACCTGCCGGCCGATGCGACCGCGCAGGTCCAGGACGGTGCGCTCGAAGGATCGAACGTCAGCTCGGTGCAGACGATGGTCGCCATGATCGCCGCCGCCCGCCAGTTCGAGACGCAGATGAAGATGATGCAGACCGCCGAGAGCAACGAGAAATCCGCAGCCCAGTTGCTGCGCCAGGGCTAAGGCCTGCGACCGACGAGGCGTCGCACGCTCGCCCGAAACCGATCACCTGAAGGACAACGACCATGATGCGTTCGCTGTGGATATCGAAAACCGGCATGGAGGCCCAGCAGACCCAGCTGGACACCATCTCGCACAACCTCGCCAACGTGTCGACGACCGGCTACAAGAAGTCGCACGCGGTGTTCGAGGACCTGATGTACCAGAACCTTCGCCAGGCGGGCTCGAACAGCAGCGAGCAGACGACGCTGCCGACCGGGCTGCAACTCGGCCTCGGCACGCGCGCAGTGGCAACCTCGCGCAGCTTCACCCAGGGCAACCTGCAGCAGACCGGCAACCCGCTCGACCTGGCGGTGCGCGGCAACGGCTTCTTCGAGATCCAGATGCCCGACGGCACCACTGGCTATACCCGCGACGGCTCGTTCAAGGTCAACGCGCAGGGCCAGCTGGTGACGAACAACGGCTACCTGGTGAACCCCGGCATCACCATCCCGGCCACCGCCACCGGCGTGAGCGTCGGCAACGATGGCACGGTGACGGCCACGCTGCCAGGCCAAAGCCTGCCGCAGACCATCGGCCAGATCCCGCTGTCGAGTTTCGTCAATCCGGCCGGCCTCGACCCGAAGGGCCAGAACCTGTATACCGAGACGGCCGCATCGGGAACACCCACATCCGGCGCGCCAGGCACCAACGGCTTGGGGCAGTTGTCGCAGGGTTTCGTCGAGACCTCGAACGTCAACGTGGTCGAAGAACTGGTGTCGATGATCCAGACGCAGCGTGCCTATGAGCTGAATTCGAAGGCGATCCAGACCTCCGACCAGATGCTCGCCAAGCTGGGGCAGCTGTGATGGCCATTCGCGTGATCCTCTGCTCGCTGTGCCGCGTTGGCCTGCTCGCCGGTCTGTGTGTCCTCGCTGGCTGCGAGTCCCTCGGTCTGCGCCCGAAGGTCGACGTCGCCGTGCCCACGCACGCGCTGCCGGTCGCGGCGGTGCAGCCGCAGATCAACAACGGCGCGATCTTCCAGGCGGCCGCGTACCGGCCTCTGTTCGAGGACTACCGCGCCCGGCTCGTTGGCGACACCCTCACCATCCAGATCGTCGAGAAGGTCTCGGCCACCCAGAAGAGCACCAGCAGCATCGACAAGACCGGCAAGGTCTCGGCCGCGGTGACCGCGGTGCCGCTGCTGCCGAGCAGCCTGTTCAGCCGCGCGAGTGCCACGGGCAACTCGTCGAACACCTTCGAGGGCAAGGGCAGCACCGAGAACACCAACGACTTCTCCGGCGTCATCACCGCCACCGTCACCGGCGTGCTGCCCAACGGGCACCTGCTGATCTCGGGCGAAAAGCAGATCGGCGTGAACGACAACGTCGACGTGCTGCGCTTCTCGGGACAGGTCGACCCGCGCGCGATCGTGCCGGGCAACTCGGTGCAATCTGCACAGGTTGCCAATGTGCGGCTCGAGCACCGCGGTCGCGGAGCGCAGGCCGATGCGCAGGTAATTGGCTGGTTGGCACGGTTCTTTTTGAGCGTTCTGCCGATTTAAGCCCGACCAGAATCGGTTGCAGAAGGGATGCATCCGACATGGACGACAAGACCGAAGGTGCGATGCGCTGGGTGCCGTGGATCGGCTTCGTGGTGGCGTTTGCCGCCCTCTGGTGGCCGGCAACGGCTGACGCTGCGCGCCTGAAGGAGATCGCCTCCGTCCAGGGCGTGCGCAGCAACCCGCTGGTCGGCTACGGCCTGGTGGTCGGTCTCGACGGCACCGGCGACCAGACAACCTCCGCCCCATTCACCACGCAAAGCATCAACTCGCTGCTTCAGCAGATGGGCGTGACCGTGCCGCCGGGCACCACGCTGCAACTCAAGAACGTCGCGGCGGTGATGGTCACTGCCAACCTGCCTGCATTCGCGCAGCCTGGGCAGTCGATCGACGTCAATGTCTCGTCGCTCGCCAACGCCAAGAGCCTGCGCGGCGGGATGCTGATCACCACGCCGCTCAAGGGCGCCGACGGCCAGATCTACGCCATCGCGCAGGGCAGCCTCATCGTCGGCGGAGCGGGTGCGTCGGCCGGCGGATCGAAGGTGCAGATCAACCACCTGAGCGCCGGGCGTATCCCCGAAGGCGCGCTGGTCGAACGTGCCGTGCCCACACCACTGAACCAGGGCGACGCGCTGCAGCTCGACCTGAACTCGAGCGACTACAACACCGCGCGCGAAGTCGCGCGTGCCATCAACAACCGCATGGGCGGCGCCGTGGCGCAGGCGGTCGACGGACGCCGCGTGACCGTGCGCATGCCCGAGTCGCCCGACGCGCGGGTGTCGTTCATGGCCGAGATCGAGAACCTGAATGTCGACCTGGCGAAGCCCGCCGCGCGAGTGATCATCAACGCGCGCACCGGCTCGGTGGTGGTGAATGAATCGGTGACGCTGTCGGCCTGCGCAGTGGCGCACGGCAGCCTGTCGGTGACGATCAACACCACGCCGCTCGTCAGCCAGCCGGCGCCTTTCTCGAACGGCACCACGGTCGAATCCCAGAAGAGCGACATCACCATCCGTCAGGAGCCGGGTTCGCTCATCCAGCTGCCCGCGGGCACGAAGCTCGCCGACGTGGTCAAGGCACTCAATTCGCTCGGCGCAACGCCGCAAGACCTGCTCGCCATCCTGCAGGCGATGAAGGCCGCCGGTGCGCTCAATGCCGAACTCGAGGTGATCTGATGAACGCCTACCCGTCGCGCACCGATGCGTTGAGTGCCACGACCACGGGGTCGGTGGCCGATGCGCGCTCGCTCGCGGCGCTGCGCAACGCGGCGGCGAAGGATCCGAAGGCGGCGATCAGGGAAACGGCCAAGCAGTTCGAGTCGATGTTCATGCAGCAATTGCTCAAGAGCATGCGCGACGCCCAGGCGGCGATGGGCGGCGACCCGCTCGACAACGAGGGCTCGAAGCTCGGCACCGAACTGCTCGACGCCGAATACGCCAAGAAGCTCAGCGGCGCACCGGGCGGTCTTGCCGACGTGATCGCCCGCCAGCTCGAACGGCAGATGGGCGTGACCATGGGGCCAGCCCGCTCCGGCGCGAGCACCTCCGGCGCCGCGCCGCTGCCCGCCTCGGCAGAGGGTGCGGCAGGTGCCGCCCTGTCGCCGGCCTCGGGCGCAGGGCGGCAGGCTGAATTCGTTCGTCAGCACACGCAGGCGGCGCGCGCTGCCGAGGCGCAAACCGGCATCCCCGCGCAGTTCATGGTCGCGCAGGCGGCGCATGAGTCGGGCTGGGGCCGGCGCGAAATCCGCAACCTCGACGGATCCACCTCGTTCAACGTCTTCGGCATCAAGGCCGGTGCCAGCTGGAACGGACCGGTTGCACGAGTGACCACCACCGAATATGTCGACGGCGTCGCCCGCAAGACCACGGCGGCCTTTCGCTCCTACGGGTCGTACGAGGAGGCCTTCCAGGACTACGCCCGTCTGATGAAGGAAAGCCCGCGCTACAGCCAGGTGGTCGCCACAGCCAGCCAAGGCAGCGCCGCGGGCTTTGCCCAGGGGCTGCAGCGCGCCGGCTACGCCACCGACCCGGCCTACGCCGACAAGCTCACCCGCGTCATCAACACCACGCTGCGCCTGCAGCGGGTGATGCCGACCTGAACGCCACGGCCCGCCCGACATGAGCGCCGGAGCACTCTTCTCACTCGGCCAGCGGGCGATGGCGGCCAGCTATGCCCAGCTGCAGACGACCAGCAACAACATTTCCAACGTCAACACCAAGGGCTATTCGCGGCAGGAGGTCGAGCTCGCGACCGCAGGCGGCGTCTTCAAGGGTGCCGGCTTCTTTGGTCGTGGGGTCGATGTGGTCAGCGTCAAGAGGGCACACGACGAATTCCTGAACCGCGAGGCCGCCATTTCGAGTTCGATTTCGCAAGCCGACAGCGCGCGCAGCATGCAACTGCAGCAGCTCGAGAAGGTTTTCGGCATCGGCAAGAGCGGCATCGGCAGGGCGGCGAATGATTTCTTCAACGCGTACGCAGACGTGGCCTCCAGGCCGCAGGACTTGCCTGCGCGGCAGGTGGTGCTGGCGCGCGCCGGTGAACTGGTGTCCCGCTTCAACACCGCCGCGGGCCAGATCGACAACCTTCAGGCTGGCGTCACCATCGACCTGAAGACATCGGTCGCGCAGGTCAACGACCTGACCTCGCGCATCGCGCAGCTCAACGAGAAAATCTCCGGCCAGCGTGGCACGGGACAGCCTCCGAACGACCTGCTCGACCAGCGCGACACCGCCATCCGTGACCTGAGCAAGCTGCTGCAGGTGACGACGATCCCGTCCGACGACGGCGCGCTGGGCGTGTTCATGGGTGGCGGTCAGGCACTCGTGCTCGGCAGCAGCACCATCGACCTGGTCGCGATGCCCGATTCGTACGACTCGTCGAAGGTAAGCATCGGTATCGCCGCTGCGGGTGGCTCGCAGCAGATCCCCGATTCCCTGTTCATCGGCGGATCGATCACCGGGCTGCTGCGCTTTCAGGCGAACGACATTCCCGACGCGCGCAACCTGCTCGGGCAAATGGCTCTCGGCATCGGCCTGCAGGTCAACGAGCAGCAGTCCAAGGGCGTCGACCTGCTCGGCCAGACCGGTGCGTCGATGTTCCGCTTCGCGTCAGCCTCGGGCTTGCCGACGCTGCCAGCCCTCGCATCGTCGCTCAATGGCGGCAGCGCCTCGGTGTCGCTCACTCTGCAGTCCCCCTCGTCGCTCACCGCAGCGAGCGTCAGCAGCGTGCAGGCGGCCGACTACCGCATCACCGCCGACGGCAGCGGCGGCTTCTCGATGCAGCGCCTCAAGGGCGGTGCGCCCGATCCGCAGTACAGCGCCGTGAGCGTGGTCAACAGCAGCGTCGTCGACGGGTTTCTCATCAGCATCTCGGGCACCGCGTCGGCGGGTGACACCTTCCTGCTGCAACCGGCAGCCGGTGCCGCGAGGGAGATGCGTCTGGAGATGTCCAACCCCAAGCTGATCGCTGCTGCCACGCCCATCAGCGCGACGCTGGGCATCGCCAACGCCGGCACGGGCTCGGTGGGGTTGTTGTCTGTCGACGGCGCGGCAGTGGGCACCAACCCCAACCTGCCGGCCACGCTTCGATTCCAGACAACAGCCACCCCCGGACAGTTCACCTACACCTGGACCGACGGGACGGGCACCAGCACCGCCGCCACCTGGGTGCCCGGACAACCCATCGACTACCCGGGCACGACCGCGACCAACGGTTTCTCGGTGCGCATCGACGGCGTGCCGGTGGCGTCGAGCACGACACCTGCCGTGGCGAGCGACACCTTCGTCTTTGCCGCGAACCCTTACGCGGCCTCGGACAACCGGAACGCCAACGCCTTGCTGGCGTTGCGCGACAACCCGCTCGTCGGTGCGGTGTGGAGTGGCGGATCCTTGCAAGCCGGCGTGACCGCAACCGATGCCTACGCCAACATCCTGGCCGACATCGGTGTCAGGGTGCAGAGCGCCAAGGCAGCGGCCGCCGTCTCGGCCGACGTGGCAAGCGATGCCGAAGCGAACCGTGCGGGCAAGTCGGAGGTGAACCTCGACGAGGAAGCCGCGCGCCTCATCCAGTACCAGCAAAGCTACCAGGCCGCAGCCAAGATGCTGCAGGTCGCGCAGTCGATCTTCGACACCCTGCTGCGCACGGCGGGCTGAAGATCTCTGAACCCCATGCGCCCTGGTGACCCGGTCTGCCCATCCCTGACGCCCTGACGGAAACCTGCCATGCGACTGTCCTCTGCGAACCTCTACGACGCCTCGATCGACAACCTTCAGCGCCGGCAGTTCGAGCTGTCCGACCTGCAGATGCGCATGACCAGCGGCAAGCGCGTCACGACGGCGGGCGACGATCCGTCTGCGGCGGCGCGTGCCGAGCGCGCCATGGCCAGCGAGATGCGCAGCGTCACCTCGCAGCGCAGCGTCGAGGCAAGTCGCGTCATCATCACCCAGACCGAGACCGCCTTCGCCGACGCGACCGAACTGCTGCAGCAGGCACGCGAAGCGATCGTCGCTGGCGGCAACGGCACCTACAGCGACAAAGAGCGGGCGATGCTCGCCGGCAAGCTGAAGAACATCCGTCAGGAACTGTTCTCCGTGGCCAACCGGGCCGACGGCGCGGGCAGCTATCTGTTTGGCGGACAAGGCTCGTCGCAACCGCCGTTCATCGACACACCTGCTCCGACAGGCGTTGAGTTCCGCGGCGTGACCGGCCGGCTGAACACCGATGCCGACCCCGCCTTGCCGCTGTCCACCGACGGTTCGGCTACTTGGCTGACTTCGAACACGGGCAATGGTGTCTTCCTGACGCAGGCAGCAGGAAACAGCGTGACCGGACAGGCAGTTGCCGGGGCCTGGATCGATGCGGGCAGCGTGACCGACCCGTCGTCGCTGTTCCCGACGGCGGACACCGGCTACCGCATTCGGTTCACGAGTGCCACCAACTACACCATCGAGAGCTACCCGCTGGCCACCCCAGCCTTGGTGACCACGCAAAGCACCGGCACCTACCAGGAAGGCGGCGCCATCAACCTGTTCGGCATGAGCGTCACCATCAAGGGAGCGCCCGCCAACGGCGACCGTTTCGAGATCACTCCGTCGACGCCAACGCTCAGCCTGTTCGGCGCCCTCGATACGGCCATTGCCGAACTCAACACGACCAACCGCACCAGCGCGCAGCGCTCGCAGTCCACGGCCGACCGACTGCGCGACATCGACGGTGTGATGAGCACGATTGCCGCGGGGCGCGCTGCCGCAGGCGACACCCTCAACCGCATCGACAACGAGAACACCCGCCTGTCTTCGCAGAAGCTCAACGCGCAGATCGATCGGGCCAACGCAGAGGATCTGGACATGGTCGAAGCCTTGTCGAAATTTCAGAACCAGCAGACTGGCTACGACGCCGCGCTGAAGTCCTATTCGATGGTGCAGCGCATGTCGCTGTTCCAGTACCTCAACGTCTGATGGGCGTCGGCCGATCAGCGGCGCGAGCCCCAAGGAGTACCCGTGACCGAAGACGAAATCCTGGGCCAGGTGGCTTTGGGCTACTCGGCGTTCATCGACCGCAACCGGTCGGTGACAGCCACCCGATTGACGGTCTTTCCGCTGCATCCCGATGTGCCGCTCGACGTGTCGCAATTGCTCGACGCCGTCGCGTCGGTGTGGCCGGCCGAGGGTGGTCGGGTGTCTCTGAACATCACCAGCGAAAGCCTTCTGCACGACCTGCTCAACAGCACGCCGACGCATAACCTGATGGTCGAGGTGCCCGCATTCATGGCGGTCAACCCGGAGAATTCGGCGGCGCTGGTGGCCTTGCATGCCCACGGCACGGTGCTGCTCATCAAGGGACGACCGCTGCAGGAACTGCCCCGCGAGGTGCTGCCCTGCTTCAAGTACGCGATCATCGACCTCGGCGACGACCGCCGCAATGGCTCCGCGTCGCCCGTTGGCATGACACGGACCATCGAGTACGTGATGTCGGGCATTCACACGCCCGCCGACATGGAACAGGCCTTCAATGGGCATGCCGTGGCGGTGCTGGGCTGGCCGATCGGCGACGAAGTCGAGCAGCGGCCGAAAGGATCCAAGCCGATCGCCTCACCGATCGACCTGCAGACGGTGGTCGAACTGATCCGGCAGGTCGACGCCGAGGAACCGCCCGAGAAGCTCGAGGCCACGCTCAAGCGCGACCCCTCGCTCGGCTTCAAGGTGTTGCGCTACATCAACTCGGCGGCCTTCGGCCTCACGGTCGAGGTGAGTTCGTTTCGGCATGCGCTGATGCTGCTGGGCTACAAGCGCCTCAAGCGCTGGCTCGCGCTGCTGCTGGCCACCGCCAGCAAGGAGCCCAATATGCGTGCCGCGATGTTCGCCTCGGTGCGGCGTGGGCTGCTGATGGAAGAACTCGCAAGAAGCAGCGGCGACGCCGAGATGCGCGACGAACTCTTCATCTGCGGCATCTTCTCGCTGCTCGACCGGCTGTTCCAGCAACCGCTGTGTGAACTGCTCGCCACCATTCCGGTGCCGCAGCGTGTTCACGAGACGCTCGTCGACGGCACCGGACCGTACGTGCCCTACTACAACCTGGTGAAGGCGATCGAGGCCGAGTCGCTCTACGACTTCCGCGAAAGCGCCGGCGCGCTGATGATGAGTGTGCGCGAGATCAACCAGGCCGAACTGCGCGCACTGGCGTCGGCGGCGCACCTCGACTGACGACCGAGCGGCGACCGACGGTCGCAAGGCGCTAGATTCGGGGCATGACACGCAAGAACGCCTGAGCCCCGGGCCATGGACATCCTGGCTGGCCTCGCGCCGCTCGAACAGTTCTTCGATCACCTGAGCGACGGCGTGCTGTTGATCGATCGGCGCGCGCAGGTGATCTTTGCCAACACGGCGGTGCTGCGTCGCCTGCCAGGTGGCGGACCCGGTCCGATCACGGCGTGGCGTGAAGTGCTGGGTACGTCGCTTGTCGAATGGCTGGCCCAGGCCTGTGTCGCGCCGGCGCCGCGTGCACCCGGGCAGGGCGCCAGCCGCTGGTCTACTTCGGCATCGTCGGTGTCGGCAGTTGCGAGCCGCGGTGTCTCGCGCGTTCCGCCGCCGGCGGAGTTCGGTGACGGCCGCAGCGCGACCACCGCCTGGCAGGCGCTCGGTCCACAGCTGTACGCGCTGCGCCTGCAGTGGTCCGACCCACTGGTGTCGGTGCCCGTGTCGTCGAATGCGATGACTCACGCTGCGCCTGTCGGACCTGCGATCGGCCCGAGCGTGACCGGGCCGGTCATCACCGAGTTGATGAAGGTGATGTGGCGCTCGCCCTATCCGGCCTTCTTGCAGGATGCGAAGCAGCGCATCGTCGATGTCAACCCGGCTTTCACCGACTTCAGTGGCCATGAGGCGAAGGATGTGGTCGGCCGCGATCCGATCACGCTCGAGCCCGCCGAGGACCGCACCAATAGCCTGGCCCTGCGTGCAGCATGGCTCGACCCCGAGCGCCGCGCCACCGAGCCTGCGCTGGCGAACCGGCGCCTCGTCGGATCTGACGGTCGCGAGCGTTGGTGCCGTGTGGCGCTCACCGAACTCGTCGACGAAGTCGGGCGCGTCTACACGTTGTCGGTGCTGCAGGACATGACCGCCGAGCATGCGGCGAGAGAGCGTGCAGACCGCTCTGCGCGTGAACTCGACGACTGGTTCGACCTCAGTCCGATCGGCATGGCCCTGTTCGATGAAGCGGGTCTGGTGGTGCGCACCAATCCTGCCTTCGACGCGCTGGCTGGGGCCGTCCCGGCGCTGCTGTCGGAGGCCGCACCCGAGTTGCAGCAGCTGCTCGGGTGGGGCGATGCGGTGGTCTCGGCCCGCCTCCAGCCCGGGGCGCCACCTGTGGTGATCGAAGGCTGGCTTGCGTCGTCGGTTGGCAGCCAGAGGCGTCTGCGCTCGACGGTGCGCTGCTACACCACCTCGAGCGGTCAGCGCAGGCAGATGGCGATCCTCGAGGACCGAAGCATCGAGGAGGAGCGCGACCTGGCGCAGATGCAGGTCGGCGCGCTGATGGACACCGCAGGCGTCGGCCTCGCGACCTTTCAGGAATCGTCCGGCTGGGTGCGGCAGTCGCAGCCGGCGAGCGACTCGGGCGACCTTGCAGTGGCGCGTGTTGCCGGGGCACCAACATCCGCGGCCCTGCAGTCGATCAGCCGCGACCTCGTGGCCGAGGACTCGCTCGCCGCCTACGACACGCTGCAGCAGGCGCTGCGCACCGCGCAGCGGGCCGAGGTGCGCTACGCGATCCGCCATCCTGAACTCGGCCTGCGCTGGCTGATCACCCGGGTCGAGCCGGCAACGCTGGCGTCCGGCCAGCGCACCACCTCGGTGGTGACTCTCGACATCACCGAGCAGCATCAGACCCAGCAGCGCAGCGAGCGGCTCCTGCACGAGCTGTCGACCATCCTCGAGAGCAGTTCGGCCGGCATTGCCTCGATCCGCGGCGCGCTGCTCGTGCGCTGCAACCCGCGATTCGAAGCCATGCTCGATCTGCCGATGTCGACTGGAGCCGGGCGCTCGTTCGAGTCGGTTCTGACCGCCGCCGTGCCGGACGACGACATCTCTGCCCGAGCGCAGCGCACGCTGGCGGCCGGCCTCGTCTTCGAGACCGAATTCGCCATGACCCTGCCCGAGACGGCGCTCGCGCCTTCGCTGACGAGCGGTGACGCAGCTTCAGCCCAGGCCGCAGCGCAGGGCAAGCAGGCGGCGGTGCGCTGGTACTCGCTGTCGGTGCGGCGCACCCTGCCTGCATCCGACGACGAACGTGGCTCGGCTCGGCTCGACGAGTCGACCGAAGGGATCGAGGCGATCGCCGTGCTGTCGGACATCACGCGGCTGAAGTCGCAGCAGGCCGAGCTGGAGCAGTTGGCGCGCGACCGCGAGCTGATGTTCAGCTTGTCCGAAGTCGGCATCGCTTTTGTTCGCGACGGCATGCTGCAGCGCGCCAACGAGGCGCTGGCGCAGCTGGCGGGCGTGCCCACCCAGGCATTGCTCGGCCTGCCGCTCGCCACGCTGTTTGCTGATCCGCTTGAGCACGAACGCCTGCAGGCGCAGGAGCGCGATGCGCTCGGTACCCCCGGACGATGGATCGGCGAGCGGCAATTGCGGCAGCGCGACGGGCGGCTGCTGTGGGTGCAGGTGAGCACGCGCAGGGTCAGCGACCAGCAACCTGAAGGTGGCGTGATCGCCTCCTTCGTGAACGTCGACGCCCGCCACCACGCCGAGCAGGCGCTGGCTCTGCAGGCGCATCGCACCCGGGCGATCCTCGACTCGGTGCTGGTGGGCATCGTCACCGTCGGCCAGCGAGGCATCGAGTGGATGAACCGCTCTGCACGGCGGATGTTCGGCGCCGACCTCGGCGACTTCATCGACCAGCCCATCAGCACCGTGGCAACGCCCGAGCCCGACCATCCTTTCCGGCGCACCCAGTACCTCGACGATCTGCTCGAGGGCGAGGCCGAGACCTTCGAATGCCGGGTTCAGGCACGCGACGGCCGCGAGTTCTGGGTCGTCGGCAACGCCGTGGTGACTGGCCGCGAATCGAAAGGTAGGCAGCTCACCTACGCGCTGCTCGACATCCAGCAGCGTCGCGAGGCCGAGGCCCGCATCCAGGAGGCGCAAGCCTCACTGCAGCGCATCATCGAGGCCGCTCCGATGGCGATCACCGTGCGCGATGCACGCAGCCTGCGCGTGCTGCAGGCCAATCAGGCCGCGGCGTCGAGCGTGTCGCTGACCACGCAGGCGATCGTCGGTCGCTCGCCCGAAGAACTCTTCGACGCGGCCGATGCCGCCCAGCGGCGGCGCGACATGCAAGAGGCGCTGGTATCGAGCGAGGTCACGCAGCGCGAGTACCGACTCTCCCGCGAAGGACGGTTGCGGGTGTGGGACGCGCGTTACATGCCGCTGGCCGCTCCGGGCACAGCGCCTGACCAGCTGCTGATGGTCGCTACCGACGTGACCGAGCAGCGCGCCGCCGAGCAGGCGCGCTTCGACGCGGCGATCGCCCAGCGCGAGATGCTGGTGAAGGAAGTGCATCACCGCATCAAGAACAACCTGCAGGGCGTGGCGGGCCTGTTGCAGCAAATCGCTTCGCGCAAGCCCGACATGGCCGAGGCGATGGCCGAGGTCATCGGGCAGGTGCAGGCCATCGCCCAGGTGTATGGCCTGCAGGTCGGGTCTGGTGGCCCGCTGCAGGTGGCCGGCGTGGTCGGGGCAATCGCGGCGTCGGTGCAGCGCACCTTCGGTCAGCCGATCGCCTTTGCCGTCGAAGGCGACGCCTCGGATCGCTGGGCGCTGCCCGAGGCCGAGTCGATCCCGATCGCACTGACGCTCAACGAGTTGCTGACCAACGCCATCAAGCACAGTGCCAAGTCAACGCCAGACATGCCGACGCCTGGCGTCGCAAGGGCGCTGACGGTGACGCCGGTCGACTGCCGTCTGCGCTGCAGCGAGCGCGGCGTGGAGGTGGTCATCCGCAACCTCGGGCTGTTGCCGGACGACTTCGACCTGGCGCGTGTGCGTGGCGGCGTGTCCGGCCTGGGCCTGGTGCGAGCGCTGCTGCCGCGGCGTTGTGCTTTGCTGACCATCGTGCAGGACGGCGCCGAGGTGATGACGACGGTCTCGATCGGGCCGCCGGCTGTGACGCTCCTGGCCGAGACGGCTCCTGCGGCAGGCTTGCCTGGTTGAGAATGCGTTCATGGCGACGCTGACTTCCACACCGAACGCCGGCAAGATCCTCGTCGTCGATGACGATCGCCTTGTTCTGGCCACGCTCAGCCACGGTCTGTCGCAGGCCGGGTACGACGTCATCGATGCCGACAACGGCGACGATGCCATCCTCCTGGCGCGCGAGCACCGGCCCGATCTGGCGCTGCTCGACATCCGCATGGAGGGCATGAGCGGCTTCGATGTTGCTGCCTACCTGCGCGAGTACTGCCGCATGCCGTTCATGTTCCTGTCGGCCTTCACCGACGAGGACACGGTTCGACAGGTGCGCGAACTCGGCGCGGTCGACTATCTCGTCAAGCCGCTCGACATCGGGCAGATCGTCCCGGCAGTTCAGGCGGTGCTCGCGCGCTTGCGGCAGGCCTCCGCCGCATCGACTGAAGCGCCGGTCGCCTCGCCCCCTCCGTCCGCCACCGCGACAGACCGGCTTGCCGCCGGCACCGCGATGGCCGTCGGCCTGCTCATGCACCGTTTTTCGCTCACGCGCGGCGCGGCACTCGAGCGCCTGCAGCGCATGGCGGCAGGCAATCACCGGGCGGTGGCCGATGAGGCCGAGTTGCTCCTCGAGGCGATCGAACGCCTGGCCGCGCCTTCCGCCGACTGAGCGCGGCCCGCGCCTCAGTCCGAGCTCAGCCCGGAAGGCGGCCGAGCGAGAAACTGAAGCTCGCGCCGTTGCCGACGGTGGATTCGGCCCAGACCTCGCCACCGTGCTTGCGCACGATGCGTCGCACCGACGCGAGTCCGACGCCGGTGCCCTGGAATTCGCTCGCACTGTGCAGCCGCTGAAAGACGCCGAAGAGTCGATCGGCGTAGCGCATGTCGAACCCGGCACCGTTGTCGCGCACGGTGAAGCTGCTCGAGCCGGTGTCCTGACAGCGTTCGAACCAGACCGTAGGCTGCGGCGTGTGCGCGGTGTACTTCCACGCGTTGCCCAACAGGTTTTCGATGAGCACCCGCAGCAGAGTCGGGTCGCCCAGTGTCTGCATCGACGGGTCGATGTGCACTGTCACGGCGTGATCGGGCCACTGGCGGCGCAGGTCGTCGACGACGTATCCCGCGAGCTGCGAGAGGTTGACCGGCTGACGCGAGACCGGCTTGGCCGACAGTTGCGACAGCGCGAGCAGCGCGTCGATCATGCTGTTCATGCGCGCCGCCGCGCCGAGCACCCTGTCGAGGTGGTCGTTGCCCACCCGGTCGAGCAGGCGACCGTAGTCTTCCTTGACGATCTTCGTGAACCCTTCGACCACCCGCAGCGGCGCGCGCAGGTCGTGAGACACGGTGTAGCTGAACGAATCGGCTTCCTGGTCGACCGCAGCCGCTGCGGGGGTGTGCGAGGGCGTCGATCGGTCTTGGGTGTCGGTGGTTCGAGCGGCGCTGTCATGTGCAGCCGCAGGAGACATCGAGGCGAGCACGGACTGCGCGTTCGATATTCCGACGGCCGCGGTCTTCTGTGAAACGAGGCCTCGTCCGTTGCCCACATGGCCGGTGAAGCGCCCGTGCTCGTCGAGCCGCGGAGCATCACGCAGGCGGGCGCTGTGCCACACGCCGTCGGCGCCCTCGAAAACCACTTCTGTTCCCGAGGCGGCTTCCAGGCGCAGGCGCTTGGCGTCCCGACGCAGGCGTTCGGCCCGCCGCGCCAGCGTGATGATGGCCGCCAGGCAGACGATGACAAAGCCGACCGCAAAGACGAAGGCGATGCCCCAGACGGATTGCATGACGAAGGATTGTAGGTAGCGACCATCTCCGGCAAGACTGCACGCCGCGCCGCGCTCCGGCCGCCTCAGGGCAGCGAACGGCCCGATTTCTCACCCCACCCATCAAGTCGGTTCACGCGCTGCCGATAGACCAGGCGATGGGTCTGGTTCCAGTCCGCGTGGCGCCTCCTCGATGCGTTTGCTTCTGATCCGCCCATCAGTTGCTTACGGCGGCGTCAGTACACGAACCGGTGGGTTCGGTGCCGCGCGTGCAACAAGGTGTGTGACGCTGCTGCAACCCCCTGATTGGCAGACGACTGAGGCACACTCAGGGATGGCCATTTCACAGTCGGCTCTGAAGAAGAGGGCAGGCTTATCGACATGATGGTTCGAACCCGACTTGCTCGACCACCGCACTCAGGCCATGGTGCCCAAGATCCTGACGCGGGTGGCGCACGCGCCACTGTGGAGTCGACCCGGGGGCGACTGGATGCCTCAGCCATCGCGCGCCTGCGTGAACTCGATCCCAGTGGGCAGGGCCAGTTGCTGCAGCGGGTTTTCGCAGCGTTCGAGGGCTCTCTGTTGCGGCTCATGCCCCAGATCGTTCAGGCTCGCGACTCTGCCGATGCTGCGGGCATTCGTTTGGTCACGCACACGCTCAAGTCGTCGTCGGCGACCGTCGGCGCGCTCGGCTTGTCCAGCCTGTGCGCCGAGATCGAAGCGCTCGCGCGCGATCAGCGGGTGCCCGAAGCTGCTGCCCGCATCGCCGAGATGCAGCTCGAGGTCGAGGCGGTTCGTGAAGCGTTGCGCGACATGTGCGCCACTGCCGATCGTGGGGCGGGTTCCGCATGAACCTGCCCCGTGCTTTCGACGGTGATTCCGGCACCGCGCCGCGGGTGCTGCTGGTCGATGACGACGAGGTCAACCTGCTGCTGACCTCCATCGCCTTGCGCGAGCGCGGCTTCGTGATCACTGAAGCCACCAGCGGTGAACAGGCCTTGGCGATGCTGGCCGACTTCCTGCCCGACATGGTCGTGCTCGATGCCCTGATGCCCGGAATGGACGGCTTCGACACCTGTCGCCAACTGCGCCAGATGCCGTTGCGCGCGTCGTTGCCGGTGCTGATCCTCACGGGTCTGGACGACGATGCGTCGATCAACCGTGCGTACGAGGCAGGAGCGACCGACTTTTTCGTCAAGTCGAACCAATGGAGCCTGCTGGCGGGTCGGCTGCGTTACCTGCTGCGCTCGTCGCGCACCCGGTTGCAGCTCGAGCAAAGCCAGGCGCAGCTCAAGCGCGCCCAGGACCTTGCCCGCATGGGCAGCTTCGAATGGCGGCTGGGCGAATCGACCCCGAACTTCTCCGCCGAAGCCTTGCGCGTCTTCCAGCGCGGGCCGAGCGAAGTGATGCCGTTTCGCCAGCTGCTGCGCATGCTTCCCAAGGACGACCGCCGCGGCAAGCGCGACCTGCTGGTCGAGACGCTGCAGACCCGGAGAGCGTTGACGCGCGACATTCCGCTGACCCTGGCCGACGGCGCCATTCACATCATTCACATCGAGGCCTCACCCGAGGTCAACGAGCAGGGGCAGGTGGTCGGCTATGCCGGCATCGTGCAGGATGTGACCGATCGCTGGAATGCCGAGCACCGCATCCGGCAACTGGCGAACTTCGATTCACTCACCGGGCTGCCCAACCGCAACCAGCTCATCGAACGCGCCGAGCGCGCTCTGGATGCCGCTCGCCGCCTGGGCCATCAGGTCGGGCTGTTGCTGATCGACCTGGACCGCTTCAAGGTCATCAACGACACGCTGGGCCACGGCGCCGGCGACCAACTGCTGATCGAGGTCGCGCAGCGTCTGCGCTCGTGCGTGCGCCATTCCGAACAGGTCACCGACAACCTGCTCGATTCGATGGGCACGCGCGCCTTCCGCACGCTGGAAGCGATGTGCCGGCTCGGCGGCGACGAGTTCGTGGCGCTGTTGCCTGAAGTGATCGACGAACGCGATGCCGAAATCGTCGCCCAGCGCGTGCTGGAGCAAATGCGCGCGCCGATCCTCATCGGTGGCCAGGAGTGTTTCGTCACCGCGTCGGTGGGCATTGCGCTGTTCCCGCGCGACGGACTCAACGTGGTCGATCTGTTGCGCAACGCCGACGTGGCGATGTTCACCGTCAAGGCACAGGGCCGCAACGGGGCGACGGTCTACCGCCCGCAGTTCGCGAGCCGCGGCCGCGAAAAGCTCGAGCTCGAAAGCGCACTGCACAAGGCCATAGAGCGCGATGAACTCGTGCTGCATTACCAGCCGAAGATCGACGTGCGTGCGGCACGGATGGTCGGTGTCGAGGCGCTGATGCGCTGGCAGCGCGGCGACCTGCTCGTGCCGCCGTGCGAATTCATTCCTCTGGCAGAGGAAACCGGGCTGATCCGACCGCTGTCCGAATGGGCGATCCGCGAGGCCGCTCGACAGGCCCGCCAATGGGGAGACACCTTCGGTTTCAAGGACTCGATCGCGGTCAACCTGCCAAGCCGCATGTTCGATCGCGGTGACCTCGTCGAGTTGATCCACGACGCGGTGGTGCGTCATGGCGTGCCGCACCACTCGCTGGTGCTCGAGATCACCGAGAACTCCCTGATGAAGGACCTGCAGAGCGTCATCCCGTCGCTGCACCGACTCAACGAGATCGGTGTCGAAATCTCGATCGACGACTTCGGCACCGGCTACTCGTCGCTCGCCTACCTCACCACGCTGCCGATCAGCGAACTGAAGATCGACAGCGGCTTCATCAGGGACCTGGGGATGACGCCGCAAAGCTCGGCGGTGGTGACCGCCATCATTGCGCTGGCGCGCTCACTCGGGCTGCGTGTCATCGCCGAAGGCGTCGAGACCTTGCGCCAGATGGAGGTTCTGCACCGTCTGGGATGCGGCGTGATGCAGGGCTTTCTGTTCAGCAGGCCGAGGCCAGCGGGCGAGATCCAGGGCTGGCTCGAAGGCACCCTGCTCGCGCGCAATGCGCCATGGATCGGCGATGGCCCAGGTCCCGCCGATGTGGACGACGAGCCTGTTGCCGAGGCACGTCTGCGCGCCCCAACCCCGACCATCAGCGATGTCTGACCGATGGGACAGATGAAGCCGCCGATGGACACCGCTCAGATGGCCAAGGCGGCCCTTCGGCGTCTGGCACTCGACAAGCTCGAGCCGACGCCCGAGAACTACGCTCGCGCCTTTGCCCAGGAGCAGGGCATCGCGCCGCCATCGGCCATCGCCGAGCGCGGTCAGCGCCTCGTCGAGAGACTCGCCGGGAGGTTGTTCGAGGCGCCGATCGCTGGCGAGATCTGCACCGCTCTGGGCGAGGGCGCCTGGGATCGTGCCGAGCGTGCCTTCGAGTCGGCTCAGGCGCAGGGCGAGTCGCTCTCGACGCTGATCGAACGTGTGGTGCGCAACGTCGAGCGCGGCGGCAAGCAGTGGACCAGCGCCCGCAAGAAGGACAGTCTGCAGCGGGTGCTCGAAGGCAGCCGGTCAGACCCGGTGCGCCTCCAGCAGCGTTTGCGCCAGCTCGTCGGCAACTGGGAGGCGGACACTCTCGGCGAGCCCGAGTCCGCGGAGCAACCGGTCGCCGAACCGGCGCTTGCCGATGCTGCTTCGCCAGCGTCCGCTGCTTCGACTGCATCCGCAGCGTCAGCCGCCGGCGTGCTCGCAGCGCCACTCTCTGGCGATCCTCAGGCGCCATCCGGCTTGGGCCCGAACGCCGAACCCGATGAGGCGCCCATCGTTTCGGCATTGGCTGATTTGGAGCCTGCAGTGGCGTCGAACGCTGATGCGCCGTCCCAAGCGCCCGTCAGCAACCTCGACCGGTCCGAATCCCTGCGAGCGCACGGGCGCGTCAGCGACGCTTTCGGCCAGACCGTGGTGCGCGCGCTTCCCCTCAGAGAGGCCACCGGCGTCGAGCTGTCGCAGGCGATCACCGACGCCTCGCGGCGATTGCGCGAAGAGGGCGGCAGCGAACCGCTGGCGGTCGAGATCGAGGCCCTGTGCGAGCGTGCCGACTGGGTTCTCGAGCACCGCCAGCATCTGTTCGATCAGGTGAGTTCGCTGTGCCTCGAGTTGACGGCGAGCCTCGCCGGCCTGGCCGAGGACGACAGCTGGGCCCAGGGCCAGTGCGAGGCGATGCGCATCACCGTCGAGGAAGGTCTGACGGCTCGCGGCGTGAAGTCGGTGAGCGAGTTGCTTCGCACCACCCGCGACCGACAGACCGAGTTGCGCGTCGAGCGCGATGGCGCTCGACAGGCGCTCAAGCACCTCATCAACCAGATGCTGTCGGAATTGGGTGAACTGGGCTCGCAGACGGGCCGGTTCCACGAGAGCGTGGGCCGTTATGCCGACGTCATCGAGCGCGCTGACACCCTCGAGAGCCTGGCGGGTGTGGTGCGCGAGATGGTCGAGGAAAGCCGCACGGTGCAGGGACTGGTCGAGCAGACCCAGTCTCGATTGAAAGACGAGCACCGCCGCGCCAGCGAGATGTCCGAGCGCGTCACCCAACTCGAAGCGGAACTGCGGCGCTTGTCCGACGAGGTGTCCACCGATCAGCTCACCCAGATCGCCAACCGGCGTGGCCTGCTGCAGGCCTTCGACACCGAGTGCGCTCGCCTGCAGCGCGTGGCGGCCGATGGCGATTCAGGCACGGCAACCGCGGGCCTTGCGATCGGGCTGCTCGATATCGACAACTTCAAGCGCCTGAACGACGATCTGGGACACAGTGCGGGCGACGAGGCGCTCAAGGCGCTGGCCGCCACGGTGAGCCGCACGCTGCGCCCGACCGACATGGTCGCGCGCTACGGCGGCGAAGAGTTCGTGGTGCTGCTTCCCGACACGCCGGTCGACGAAGGCCAGCAAATCCTCACGAGATTGCAGCGCTCGTTGACCGGAGGGCTCTTCATGCATGAAAACCGACAGGTGTTCGTCACCTTCTCGGCAGGCGTCACCGCCTACCGACCCGGCGAGCGCATCGAGGACGCGCTCGAGCGCGCCGATGTCGCCCTGTATCAGGCCAAGCGCGCGGGCAAGAACCGCACGCTCATCAGCTGAGGCTGCTCATGGCACGCCGCTCCTCCAGCGACGGTCTGACGGGTTTCCTTCGACGCATGGCGTCGTGGCGCCCGGTGTGGGTCGTGCTGCTGATGCTCACCGGTGCACTGGGGCTGGTGCGGTTCTGGCCCACGCTCTCCGCGGATCTGCCCGCAGCATGGACATCTGATGGCATCGATCGTCTGGAGGGCCTCCCATCGCTTGGCATCGATGCCCTGCGCCCCGACCCCCGCCTGATGCCCGCCTTGCCATGGTTGGGTCTGGCTGTGGCCGCGCTGGTGGCGCTGTGGGCCGCGCGCCGGCGGTGGAGCGCGGGTGGGCCATCACGCAGTGCGAAGGGCGGCGCCAATGTCTGGTCTCCCTCCGCATTGCGCCGACTCGGCTCGGGCGAGTTCGTGCGCGTGATCGAGCGTGCCTTCGAGTCGCGCGGTTTTCACGTGATCGAGCGCGGCCTGTCCGGCGCACGTGGCGACGGCGCGGTCGACATCGAGTTGCGCAAGGGCCGTGAGACCTACCTCGTGCACTGCCGCCACTGGCGAACCGGGAAGGTCGGCGTCGAGGCGGTACGAGACGTGCACGCGCTGGTCGATCATTGCCGCTGCAAGGGCGGCTTTCTCGTCACCACCGGCCGCTTTGCCGCAGATGCAAAACGCTACGCGCACGGACTGCCGGTCGAACTCGTCGACGGCGCCATGCTGGTGTCGATGATGGAACGTACGGGAAATGCGCCCGCAGCCGCGCTCGCCACGCCCGCGGCTGAGCCCGCGCCAACGGTGCGACGGCCGGTGGAGTGGTCGCCTGAATCGGTGCTGGTGCCCATGCCTGCCGATCTCGTCACCGAGCTGTCCTCCTTGCCTCCTTCCATGAGGTCGGCGGGCACAGAGTCGCAGGGTCGTACCGTGGCTGCGCGCGTGCCGGCCGACAAGGTCGACTCATCCGCAACTCTCGCCACGCCCAGTTGCCCGCTGTGCAGCGCTGCGATGGTGCTGCGCACCGCACGCGAAGGCCGTCACGCCGGCCATGGTTTCTGGGGCTGTTCGCGCCGCAAGGAATGCAAGGGGATTCGGGCGCTGGCGTGAGATGTTGCGCCAGAGAATCGGCGAAAACCGAGCGTGATTTCAGGCCTGAACGAACGTCGTGACGCGTCGCCTGGTGCGCTCGCGCAGCGAACACTCGCGCATCGTGTCGGCAAGCGACTCAAGATTCGGAATGCCCGAGATCGTCACATCCGGGAACCCGCTGTCCGACGAACGAAGCTGCAGGAGACACTGGCCGACCAGTCGCATGCCCAGGGGCTTGTGCATCTCGAAGTGATCGATGCGAAAGAGTTCGACGTTTTCTTTCAGCTTGGATAACAGGCCGCGCTCGATCTTGATGCGCTGGGTCGTGTCTCGTAGGTGGTCGAGACGCTGCGCATCCAGTAGGCCGCGTAAGCGATGCCCAGGGTCGCGATGACGGCAATCCAGTCCCAGACGCTCAGGATCACGACGGGGTGACCCAGGAACAGCGTCTTTTCCGTCTCGGCTTCCTTCGAGGCAGCGTGAGCGGACAAGTCCGTGCTGCAGAAGCGGCACTTGATCGCCGCCGCCTTGATGGTTTCACCGCAGATCGGACAGGCCTTCGTATCGTCGTTGTCCATCGCGCCTACCTTGTTGGCTGATGCGGGGAAGCAGCATTCACCGGCCTGCGTGGGCATGGATGGCGGAAGCGGTGAGATTCGAACTCACGGTGGAGTTACCCCCACGGCAGTTTTCAAGACTGCAGCCTTAAACCGCTCGGCCACGCTTCCTTTCGCTGGGCGGGATTCTAGGCACCGGTGAAGGGCTCGATGGGCCTTTCGCGCCTCGGGGTCGAATCGGGTTCAGCCCGGTTTCTGCGCCTGTGCGCACTGCACCTGGATGATCTCGGGCGCCTGCCCATCCATCAGGCGCGCCGCGCTGAGTTGGCCGCCCCAGACGCACCCGGTGTCGAGCGCCAACAGGTCGGGCCGCTGCCTCAGGCCGAGCGTCGACCAGTGGCCGAAGGCGATGGGCACGCCTTGCGTCATGCGTCCGGGCGCATCGAACCACGGCACCAGCCCTTTGGGCGCCTTGTCGGCAGCCTCCTTGGTCTTCAGGTCGAGTGCGCCCTCGGTGTCAACAAAGCGGATGCGGGTGAGTGCATTGATGGCAAAGCGCAGGCGGTCGGCGCCCTGCAGATCGCTTTCCCACCGCGTGGGTTGATTGCCGTACATCACGACGAGGAAGTCGCGCAGATCGCTCGACTGCAGACGCGCCTCGACCTCGGCAGCCAGCGTCATCGTCAAGGCGCGGTCCCATTGCGGCGCCACGCCAGCGTGCACCATCAACCAGCCATCTTGGTCGAGGGCCATGCGCCGGTGCCTGAGCCAGTCGATCCACTCGTCATGGTCGGCTGCTTCGAGGATGGGCGCGAGCGTGTCGTTGCGGTGTGCCGGGCGCACCCCGTGAGCGACGGCCAGCAGATGCAGGTCGTGGTTGCCGAGCAGGCAGCTTGCCGAGTTGCCGAGGCCGCGCAGCAGGCGCAGCGTGCCCAGGCTGTCGGGGCCGCGGTTGACCAGATCGCCGAGAGCCACCAGATGGTCGCGAGACGGCGAGAAAGCCAGCACGTCGAGCAAGCGCTGCAGCGCATCGCAGCAGCCTTGAACGTCGCCGATGAGATAGCGCATCGGTCGATTCTGCTACGCTGACCTTCCGATCGATTCCACGCCCCGCATGGACGTTGCCTTACTGATCTTCCTGATCATCCTGAACGCGCTGTTTGCCATGTCTGAAATGGCGCTCACGGCCAGTCGCAAGGCGCGCTTGCAGGTGATGGTGGAAACCGGCGACGCCGGTGCCATCGCGGCGATGGAACTGCATGACGATCCGACGAAGTTCCTGTCGACGGTGCAGATCGGCATCACCTCGATCGGCGTGCTCAACGGCATCGTCGGAGATGCGGCGTTCTCTGCGCCCTTCTCGTTGTGGTTGCAGCACACCTTCGACTTCCGCGAGGGTGCCGCCACCATCGCAGCCACCGCGATGGTCGTGGTCGTGATCACCTTCCTGACCATCATCTTCGGCGAGCTGGTGCCCAAGCGGCTCGGGCAGATGTTCCCCGAAGTCATCGCACGCGCGGTGGCCCAGCCGATGAACTGGTTGTCGATGGCGGCACGGCCCTTCGTCAAGCTGCTGTCGTTCTGCACCGAAGGCACGCTGCGCCTGATGGGCATCCGCGGTGGCCCCACGCGCGCGGTGACCGAAGAAGAGATTGCCGCTAGCCTCGAAGAAGGGCTTGACGCCGGCGTCATCGAGGCGCAAGAACACCAGATGGTGCGCAACGTGTTCCGTCTCGACGACCGGCAGGTGGGCTCGATGATGATTCCGCGCGCCGAGATCGTCTGGCTCGACGAGTCGGCGCCTGCAGATCAGGTGCTGACGGTCATCGCCGCCGACGAGCATTCGCGTTACCCGGTGTGCCGAGGCGGCCTTGATGACGTGGTGGGGGTCGTCAGCGCGCAGAGCCTGCTGCAGCAGGTGATGCGCGGACCGCCGCTGGTGGTGACCGAGCGCATGCAGCCTGCGGTGTTCGTGCCCGAGACGCTCACCGGCATGGAACTGCTCGACCAGTTCCGCGCCTCGGGCTCGCAGCTGGTCTTCGTCGTCGACGAGTACGGCGAAGTGCAGGGAATGATCACCGTCCGCGACGTGCTCGAGGCGATCACTGGCGAGTTCACGACACCGACCGACGACGACGCCTGGGCCGTGCGCCGCGACGACGGCAGCTGGCTTTTCGACGGGCTGATCCCGGTACCCGAATTGAAGGACCGGCTCGACCTGAAGGAACTGCCCGACGAAGACCGCGGCCGCTACAACACCCTGGCCGGCATGGTCATGCTGCTCCTCGGGCGCCTGCCCAAGACCACCGACACCGTCGAATGGGAAGGCTGGCGCTTCGAGGTCGTCGATCTCGATGGCAAGCGTGTCGACAAGGTGCTGGCGAGCCTGTCGCCGACCGGCGATCACGACCGCTGAACTTCCGAAACGCAGACCCGCGCGCACTCCCTTTGGCACTGTTCCCGCAGCAACTGCTCAACGAGGGCGTTCGCAAGCGCGAGGTCTTTGGCTGGGCGATGTACGACTTCGCCAATTCGGGCTATACCACCGTGGTCCTGACGGCGGTCTTCAACTCGTATTTCGTCGGCGTT